>Ga0207426_1001605_pt1 | contig 17994 bp, 13 predicted proteins | sample AraplaMF_Cvi_mMS_FD_184265 | JGI IMG/M metagenome (GOLD analysis project Ga0207426, IMG submission 184265) | Arabidopsis root microbial communities from the University of North Carolina, USA - plate scrape MF_Cvi_mMS (SPAdes) (version 2) | ecosystem: Host-associated > Plants > Roots > Endosphere... | reverse complement strand
CTGTCGAGCCCGGTCGGCGGGCCGACCCTCTTGCATGTGGAGATTCCATGCGGATCGTGATGGCTGAGGATTCCTCCCTGCTCAGGGAGGGCCTGGTGCAGATCCTCACCAAGTTCGGTCACCAGGTCGTCGCCGCCGTCGACAATGCGCCGTCCCTCATCGCCGCGGTGCGGGAACACCGGCCTGAACTCGCCCTGGTGGACGTCCGTTTGCCGCCGGGCTTCAAGGACGAGGGCCTGCGCGCGGCCATCGCCCTGCGCGCGGAGCACCCCGGCCTCGGCGTGCTGGTGCTCTCGCAGTACCTCGACGCGGACTACGCGGCGGAGTTGCTGGAGACGAACCCGTCGGGAGTGGGGTACCTCCTCAAGGACCGGGTGGGCGACATCCCGGAATTCCTCGGCTCGGTGCAGCGCGTGGCCGACGGCGAGACCGTCATCGACACGGAGATCATCCGCCGGCTGCTGGGCCGTCGCAGGGGCCAGTCCTCGGTGCAGAGTCTGACACCGCGTGAGAAGGAGGTGCTGGCCCTGATGGCCGAAGGCCGCTCCAACGCCTCCATAGCGAACTCCCTGTCCGTCAGCCAGGCAGCGGTGTCGAAACACATCGGGAACATCTTCGACAAGCTCGGTCTCCCCGAGAGCGGCGCCGATCACCGGCGCGTCCTGGCGGTTCTGGCCTACCTGCGGCAGTGACATCGGGGCGGAGCGGTGGCGACCCCGGCCGTCGGCTCCGCCCCGGACGCCCCGAACTGTGCGCGGTGCAGTGCCGCGTAGGGGCCTGCGGAGGCGAGCAGTTCTTCGTGGGTGCCGCTCTCGGCCACGCTCCCGTTCTCCAGGACGACGATCCGGTCCGCTCCCCTGATCGTCGACAGCCGATGCGCAATGACCAGGGCGGTACGCCCTCTCAGGACGCGGGTCAGCGCTTGCTGGAGGCGGGCCTCGGATTCCGAGTCGAGGTGGGCAGTGGCCTCGTCGAGGATCACGATCCTCGGGTCCTTCAGCAGCAGCCGGGCGATCGCCAGCCGCTGTCGCTCGCCACCGGAGAGATGGTGACCGCCGTCCCCGACAAGGGTGTCGAGGCCATCGGGCAGCAGCTCGACCGTGTCCCAGACCAGCGCCTCCCTGCAAGCCCGCTCGCAGTCGTCGTCGGTGGCGCCCGGACGACCGTAGGTGAGATTGCTGCGCAGCGTGTCGTGGAAGAAGTGGCTGTCCTGGGAGACGACGCCGATGGCGCTCCGCAGTGAGGACCGGGTGACCGTGCGGAGGTCGTGCCCGCCGATCTTCACCGTGCCGTCCGTCGGGTCGTGGAGCCTGGAGAGCAGTGCCGTCAGTGTCGACTTGCCGGCACCCGACGGTCCTACGACGGCGACGGTCTGCCCGGCAGGGATGTGCAGGTCGATTCCTCGCAGGATGGCGCGGCCCGCTGCCCCCTGGCCGGGCACCGGGGCGCCGGTGGATTCGGGCTCCAGCGAGGCGAGCGTGGCACCGGCCGGCGTGCTGTAGCGGAAGCCCAGGTTTTCGAAGTCGACGGACGAGGCATCGGCGGGCAGGTCCCGGGCGTCCGGGGCATCCTGGACCGGCGGCTCCAGGTCGAGCACCTCGAAGATCCGCTCGAAGCTGACGACCGCGGCGGTGACGTCGGCGCGGGCCTGGGCGAGCGAGGTGATCGGGCCGTAGAGGCGGGCCAGCAGGGTGACCATCGCGATGAGCATCCCTACGGAGATGCTTCCGCCGATCGCCAGGAACCCTCCGACGAGGTAGACCGTGGCGGTGGCCATGGTCGCCAGCCAGGACACCAGGAGCCCCAGCAGCGTGCCGGTCATCGTCAGCTTCACGCCGGTGTCGCGGAGCCGGGCGCCCTTGGCCTCGAAGGACCGCTGCTCCCTCTCGTCGTCCCCGTAGAGCTTGGCCAGCCGGGCGCCCTGGCCGCTGAAGCGTTCGGTGACGAAGGCGGTCAGCGCGGCGTTGTCGCCGCGCTGACGCTGATTGAGTTGCCGCAGCCGCCTGCTGAGGAGGCGGGCGGGGATCAGGCACAGCGGCACGAGCACCGCGGCGAGCAGCGCCACCTGCCAGGACAGGAAGAGGATGGTGACGGCCACCGCGACAAGGGTCACCAGATTCGACAGCAGGCTCGATGCCGTGGTCGTCACGGCACGCTGGGCGGCCAGGACGTCGGTGTCCAGCCTGGCCACCAGGCTGCCGGTCGGGATGCGGGTGAAGAAGGCGACCGGCATGCGCATCATCTGCGCAAAGGCTTGTCGTCTCAGGTCGAGGGTCATGCCTTCGCCGATGCCGATGGACAGCCGGCGCTCGGCCAGGGTGACCGCCACGGTGACCACGGCCAGGAGGGCTATCAGCAGGACGAGGGCGACGACGTGGCCCCGGTCGTGCCGCAGCACGCCGTCGTCGACGATGCGTTGCGTGAACAGGGCGGGCAGGACGACGAGTCCGGATTCCACGACGACGAGCAGGAAGAAGGCGGCTATACGGCCTCGGTAGGGTTTGGCGCACTGCGCGATCCCGTGCCAGGTACGGGCGCCCTGTCTGCCGGCCATGGGCTCGGTCTCTCCTTCGTGAGCTCGGGGGTTCGTGAGCGACAAAAACGACGTGCGGGGCGGCTCATGCCGCCCCGCACTCATGTGGACTCGATCAGCCGATCAGCAGAAGACGCTGATGGTGCTGGTGTCGTCGCAGTGGTTCGACTGGCCGCTGCCCGCCGGGGTGATGTCTTCCTGCGGGATCTCCAGGGCCTGAAGGTCGAGAATGTTCGCCATTCTTATCTCCTTTGTAGAGGTGGGGCATTGACGCCTCACCGTGGTGTGAACAACTCCGTCAGCCCGCGTGTGCGGCCCGCCGGAGGAACGGGAGGAAACCCACGGAGCCACCGCTCAGCACACTCTTGAGGCCGAGCAGGATGCCCGCGTTTCCAGTGGCGTAGTCCATCGATATCCGCAGCAGCTGGAACCCCGGGAAGACCGCTTCGCCGTGCAGGCCGAGCAGGTGCCAGGAGAGCCGCTCGAGGTGGCGCCGAGTGGCGTCGGCGACCGCGGGATCATCGGGACCGGACAGGTGCTGAAGGGCCGCCATCTGACCGACACGGCCGGTCCACAGCGCCGGCAGCACGAAGAATTCGCTGGCACAGGACTTTCGTGCCGTTTCGAGGGAGTCGGCCAGTCTGGCGTCCTCCCGGTGGCGGACGAGTTCGGCGCCCACCAGGGCGATACCGGCGGCTCCGCCTTCCAGGTACGGGTTGAGGCGCCAGCCCTCGTCCACGTTGAGGGTGCCGAATTCGGAGACCCGGCATCGGTCGAGATCGCGGTGCGATGCCTGGAACGCCGCGTCCAGCCACGCCGGCTCGCCCGTGCGCTCGTACGCCCGCAGCAGCAGGAGGGCCGGACCGGACCAGCCGTTCAACAGTCCGGCAGGCCCCAGCGACTTGCGCACCAGGCCCAGCTCGGCAACGGCCGTGGCATCGCCCTGCGAGGGGAATGCGCCCCGGGCCACGGTGTCCGCGACCCGCTCGGCCAGTTGCAGCGCACGATCGCCGAAGGCGCTGTCGCCCGTGACATCCGCGAAATGCATCAGATTGAGGCCGATGCCGGAGAGGCCCCCGAACAGGTTCGGGTTGTGCAGCCGGTCCAGCAGGGGATCCGCATGATCCAGCAGTTTCAGTGCCTCGCCCCGCAGGCCCATCTTGTCCAGCACATGCGCCGTGCCGTGGACCCCGTCGAAGAACCCCGGCTGCAAAACACCGGCCCGGTCCACCGCCGTCATGAGCCAGTCCCCGGACCCCTCCGGAATCGGGTAGCCGCATTCCAGCAGCGCGTACAGCACCCCCGAGGCGCCGAACGCGAACGTGTCTCCGGTGTGCGAGAACTGCCGTACGTCGCCGGGGAAGAGCCGGTCCGCCCGGCCGGGGGTCGCGCTCGCGGTGATGGCAGCGGCCACGGAATCCATGAGTGCCGGCCAGTCGGTGGCCTCGCCCTCGATGCGCACCTTCGGCTTTCCGATGCCCGCCTCGACCGCTCTGGTACCGGGCATGGTTGATCCGAGGCCCTCCCGGATCGTCTGCACGTAGGTATCGGGCACCGGGAAGTTCTCGCGCATGGCGTCGATCAGGTCGTGGGCCTTGGAACGGTCCAGCGTCAGGAGGGGAATGATCGGCATGAACAGCCACAGGCGCAGGACGGCCAGGGCGAACTTGTCGATCGCGGCGCCCCGCAACCCGGGCGGTGCCGCGAAGCCCGGTGCCGCCAGGGCCTGCCGGAAGCCTTCCGGATCGGCTGAGGAGGTCTCGAAGTCCACGAGGACGGCCCGGCCGTCGTCGAGAATCAGGACGTTGTGGGGATGGACGTCCCCGTAGACGACTCCTCGGGCGTGAATGCCGTCGAGAAGCGCTTCGACCTGGTCACACACCTCCACGGCCCAGCTGGTGTAAGCGGCCTTCTCCTCGTCCGTGGCCGCAGGGCCGAGCAGCGGGTAGGTCTGGGCCTCCCGGGAGCTCAGGCGCTCACCGTCGAAGTATTCGATCGCCAGGAAGTGGTGGTCCCAGGCCGTGAAGTAGTCGTGGACCCGCGGAACGCCCCGGGTTCCGGCGAGCCTTTCCAGGATGTCGCGCTCCCGTTGCAGCCGCGTGACCGCTTCGGTGCCGGCCGCGTCCAGTGCCGCGTGCGGTCGCGCCTCCTTGAGGACCACCTGCATGCCGTCCGCAAGACGGGTCGCCAGATAGATCCCCCCGCCGTTGGAGAAGTGCAGCGGCTTTTCGACGCGGTAGGGGAACGGTTCGTCGGAGGGCACCGTGCGCATCCTGATACTGGCCTTGAGGATGTCCGGCGGAGTGACCCACGTGGGCATCTCGAAGACCGGCTTGCGGATGTCCGGAACCAGCCCCCCGTCGGGGCCCTGCATCGCGGGAACGACGTCGCCGCTCTCCAGGAGGAGTTCGCGCTTGCGGAAGCCGCCGTAGCGTACGTACAGCGGCCCGGCCTCGTACCGTGCGTCGCTGAGGATGTAGGGTCCGGGCTCGCCTTCCAGGAGCGCGGAGAGTCCCGTCAGGACGTCCGTCAGTTCCTGCTCGTCCCGGGGGTAGATGGTGACGAGCTTGCCGCTGCCGCCGCGGGGGGCGTACTTGGCGTTCTGCCCGAGAAACGCGCGCCTGCTGGGCAGGAACTTGAACGCGTAGCCGCGGGGCACACAGAAGCGGTGGACCGTCTCGATGATGTGCGCGGCATTGGCGTCGGTACCCGAGGCATGGACCTTCCAGCCCTGGTCCACCATGCGTTCGTCGCGGGGGAAGAGCTCGAGCCAGACATCGCCGCGGTGGCGCCGCCAGCCTTCCGGCACCGGCCATCCCGACACCTCGTAGTCGGTACCGGACCCCTGCTCTCCGTCCCGGCCCGGCGCCTCGAAGAACACCGGGTCGGCCATGCAGTAGGTCTCGTAACGCTTGTCCACGACTCCCCCTCCTTGATGGTGTGCCAAGTGCCCCCCGGCACCTGCCTGGCGGAGGAGCTCGGATGCCGGTCCGCACCGCCGATCGGCACGTCACACATGCTGCCTTTGCGGTACGGCCCGGGACGAGAGAAAGACTCCTGAAATCCACTGGTAATTGCTCGCGGTGGGCCAATGGCAGATCGCACCGGTGCCGCACCCCCGGATTCACCCCGTGAACCAGTAAGAATTCACAGTCGTTCGGCGTCGGTCCGGGGAGGCGGGGCTCAGCCGAGCCGGGCCGATCCGGCCCGCGGACGGGCATCCGAACCGCTGACCGTGAGGCCCGAGTGGATCGGTTTCGGAAAGCCCATTACCGGCCAATTTGTTATGTCCGGCGCCCGGCCCGGCCGGCCCGGACCGGCCCCGGCCCGGAGCTATCCTGATCCACTGGAGTGGCGCCGCACCGAGAAGCTGTCCGGCGCTCTCCATATCCAGATGCTTGATGAACGGGGGAAACGTGAAAACGGAATTGCCTTGCCTGAATACCAGACCGGCAGAGTGGGGCTTTGGCACCGGAGCACCGGCACGCGTCCGGGCTTTCGCCCTGGCCGCCGTCACTGTCATCGTCTTCGGTTTCTTCGCCGTGGATTTCCTGTCCGCGCTGAACGAGCCGGACGGAAGGTGCGCGGCGATCAGGGGCTGCTCGGTTCTCCCGGTGCTCCTCGCGCTTCAGGTCATCGTGTGCGCCCACGCATTGCGCGGCACGCCCGTGCCGCGGGTGCAGCTGCTCCTCGCCCTGCAATCCGTACTCACCTATGTGCCGCTGCCCCTGGCCGGGGAGTACTGGTTCGGGCCGCCCGGCTTCCTGGCCTGCTCGCTGCTCCTCACCCTCCGGGGGCGGTCTGCCCGGATGCTCGCCGGCGGTGTGATCGCCGCGGATCCCGCCCTGCTCTTCCTTCTTTCCGGCGACGTCCGGATCGCGCTGCACGGGTTGGTGTCGACCGTACTGACGGGGGTGGTGCTGTATTCCGTCGTACGTCTCGCACATGTCGCCGGCGAGATGCATGCCAGTCGTACGGAACTGGTTCAGCTCGCGGTGACAAAAGAGCGGCTCCGTTTCGCGCGCGATCTGCATGATTTAGTGGGCTACACGCTGTTCACGGCATCTGTTCAAGCCGATCTCTCCAGACGCCTTCTGCATCGGGATCCGGAAGCGGCCGGCGCCGAGATCGCTCAGCTCATCGAAACGCTCAGCGAAACACACAAGGAAGTGCGGCACGTCGCTCACGGCTACCGCTACTTATCGCTGAAGTCGGAGCTGGAATCCGTCCGGACGGCACTTGAGTCGGCCGGAATCAAAGCCCGGTTCTCGTCTCATGGCATCGAATTGCCGCAACCTGCGAGCAGCACCTTGGCGGCGGCCTTGCGAGAAGGGGTGACGAATGTGCTGCGGCACAGCGATGCGCGCTATTGCACCGTACGGATCTCGCAACAGAAGAACGCCACCCGGCTGGTCATCGTCAATGACCGTCCCCATCCCGGCCGGCCGAGCCACGAGGCGTACGAGGGGTCGGGACTGCAAAATCTCTCGGAACGCTTCGCCGCACTTGGCGGAGCACTGCTCACCACCCGGCGGGGCACCGGACGGAGGGAGGAATTCCGGCTGGAGGCCCTGCTCCCTTCCGGCTCCGCGTCCGTGGCCGGCCCCCTTGCCGAAGTCCCGTGGACCGCAGGCCGGCTGACGCCGTGGCCGTCATCAGATCCATCCCTCGCTGAGCGCGATCCGGATGGCGTCGACGCGGTTTCTGGCACCTGACTTGGCGACCACACTGGACAGGTAGTTCCGTACGGTGCTGAGCTCCAGATGAAGCCTTCCGGCGATCTCCTGCGCCGGGGCACCCTCGGCCGCAAGGCTCAGGACTTCGGCCTCGCGCCGGGTCAGCGGGTTGGTTCTGCCTTCCAGGGCCGTGACGGCGAGCTCGGCATCGAGCACCCGCTCGCCTGCCGCGATCTTCCGTATCGCGGTGACCAGTTGGTCCGGCGGCGTGTCCTTCAGGAGGAAGCCGCTGGCGTGCGCCACCAAGGCCCGTCGTACGTTTCCGGGACGCCCCAGGCTCGTGACGATGAGGTTGCGGCACTGCGGCAGGCTCCTGTGCAGCTCGGCCGCCGCAGAGATCCCGTCGAGGCCGGGCAGGTCGATGTCGATCAGTGCGACGTCCGGCTTCGTCTCCATTGCGACGGGCACGATCTCATCGCCTCGCCCGAGTTCGGCCACGACCGTGATGTCGTCCTCCAGCCGCAGGAGCCGGCCCAGGGCGCCACGCAACAGCTCCATGTCTTCCGCCAGAAGCACCCCGATTGCCACGCCCCACCCTCCCAGCCCATACGTCACACCCGGAACGAGCGTTACATACAACTTGCGGTGATGGAGGGGATTAAGCCGCCAATTCCCTTACGACGGTTTGTCCTGGAAACGAGCGGCGCCCTCCTCGCGCTCGCCGCCCCCCGCCCCCACCGCCGGTATGGCGATCAGCGGCTTGTAGTGGCCCTTGGGGTGGGGTTCGCCGATGGGGTGGTTGTGGGCTTCTACCCAGGCGTGGGCGGCGAAGGGGTGGGTGCGGATGCCGGTGCACCAGGTGGGCCAGGTGCCGTGGGCGCGGCAGAGGAGGGCGGTGGCGATGGAGCGTTGCAGGCAGCCCTGGCCGGCGCAGCGCAGGCTTACCGAGACGACGGCGTCGCGGGCGGCGAGGGCCTGGTCGGGGGTGGCCGGGGGTGCGCCGCGGCGGGCGAATTCCAGGACCTTCCGCAGCCGGGCGGGTTTGGCCTTGGCCAGCAGGCGGGCGATGCCGACGGCCAGCAGGGGGAGGAGGCGGCGGTGCAGGGGGAGTCTGCGCCGTTCGGACAGGGCGACGGGCAGGCTCACGCGATCACCAGCTGGGCGGTGCGGAGTTGCTCGATCACCGCGGTCACGTCGCGCTCGGCCCGGTGAAGGGCGATGCGGTGCCGGGCCGCGACCTCGGCGGCGATCCGGGGGGCCTCGTGGCCGTCGAGCAGTTGGCGCAGGACCTGGCCGCCGGTGGCGTTGAGCTGCCAGTACCGGCCGGTGCGTTCGTTGAGCAGGACCGTGCCGTCGTCGGTGTCGGTGGACACCACGTCAGGGTGCAGGCGTACGGGCATCGTCGGACCTCCAAGCAGGGGTGGGGCGGGTGGCGGCGCGCAGCCAGAGTTCGCAGCCGATCAAGGGCTCCAGCGCGATGCCCATGGCGTTGTCGGCCTGGGGGGAGAGGAGTTGGGTGCGCAGCCTTCCCGGGTCGATCAGGTCGTGGGCGGCCAGGGCGGAGTCGGTGAACAGGTCGAGGATCGCGGGGAGGTTGCGGCGCAGCCCGGTGCTCGCCTCGTCGCTGAATTCGCCCTTGGTGCCGCGGCCCAGCACGCTCGCGGGGACGATGCCGCGCATCGCGTCGGCCAGCAGCGGCTTGTAGCGCCATGGGCCGGCGTGCTCGTGCACCCGGACGCCCAGGACGGCTTCGACGACCCGGTCGTCGAAGAAGGGGGAGTCCAGTTGCACTCCGGCCTCGGCGAACGGGCGGGCCAGCAGGCGGTACCAGGGCGCGCTGGTGCGCAGTGCGACCAGGGTCTGGTGCTGGCCCAGGTCGGTGGAGAGGGGGCGGGACCGGTCGGCGGTCCGCCGGAGTGCCTCGCGGGCCGCGTCGGTGGCCGTGCCGGTGGCCCAGGACGGTGCGCGCAGCGGCCACAGGCCCCAGCCGAGGCTGGGGCGGCGCTTGCGCAGCGGCGGGTCGGTGAGGTGCTCGGCCTGGGCGCGCCACCAGGCCGCTTCGTCGCCGGGGCGGGTCAGCGCGGCCAGGGTGTGCAGCACGGGCCAGCGTTTGAGGGCGGCGTAGCCGCGGACGTGCCGGAGGGCGGTCAGTGGACGGCGGCGGAGCAGCGGGTGCAGATAGCCGGGGAAGGGGGTGAAGAGTTCGTCGCCGCCGTGGCCGGCGAGATGGCGGCGGGCGCCGCGATCGGCGAGGAGCCGGGCGGTGTGCCGGGTGCGCGCGGCGGTGCGGACGAAGGGGTAGGGCTCCTCCGTGTCCATGAGGGCGTCCGGGTCGGCGAACAGCGGTGGGAGGTCGCCGGGGGGAACCACGAGGTGTTCGGCGCGGTCGAGGGCGCTGATGGAGTGGGCGGCGAAGGCGGCGTCGTCGTTGCCCGCCTCGGCCTCGCCCCAGCGGAACGTCAGCAGCTCCGGGGTGTTCCGGGCGGCGAGGAAGCAGAGGGAGGTGGAGTCCATGCCTCCGGAGAGGTCGGAGCTCAGTCGGCCTTCGTCGGGCGTGCGGTCGTGGAGTGCCGTGGTGAGGGCGTCCCGCACGGCTTGTGCGCCTGCCGGCAGCGGGGCTTCGGGGGCGGGCGGCCGCCACCAGCGCAGCGTGCGGGCCCGTTCACGGTCCCAGACCAGGCAGTGGTCCGGGGCCAGGGCGTCGATGCCGGACCACAGGGGCTGATCGGCGAGCGGGGACGGGAGGAGGCCGCCGCAGGCGATGCGTACGGCCAGGGCGCCGGTGTCGATTCCGGCACCGGTCATCGCGGCGAGCACATCGGCCCGGTCCGCGGCGATGTCCACCCCGGCGATCCGGGTGTGGAAGACCCGGCGCAGTCCGGTCAGGCTGCCCTGGACGCGGACCTGTCCGCCGACCGAGGCCACCACATGACAGGCGCCCGGCAGGGCGGCGGCCAGCGCGTCCACGTCGGACACCGTCCGTATCCGGGCGGTGAGTTCGGACAACCGGGTGGCGGTGACCGGGCAGACCCCGGCCACCGCCACCTGCACCGGGCCCGCGGTGGTCACCCGCAGTTCCGCGGGTGACCAGACACCCACCAGCCACGGCCGCCCCGACGCATGCGAGAGCACCCGCGGGGACGCCCAGGGCGCCACCGTGTGAGCCTCGGCGGCGGCCGCCGTGTCCGGCAGGACCACGAATCCGGCACCGGTCATCTACATCTACTCCTGAGAGTGATCAGGGACGGGACGGTCAGCCGCCGTAGTGGCCGAAGATGTCCTTGCCCCAGCCGATGAAGCCCAGGGTGTCCTCGTTGAACTCACCGACCTCGACCAGCATCGGGGCGGCGTAGGGCTCCACGGTGGACAGCTCGTTCTGCTCTTCCATCACAGCCTCCTTCAGTGAAAGCAGGTGGACATGCGGCCACCTGCGGTAAGTCGGCACCTCTGCCGGGTCTTGAGCACACTGCTGACCGATCCCGGCCGAGGTGTCCGTGCGTGTCCCGCTCTGAGCGGGGCACGACGTTTCAGCAGCCGTCCGGTGCGGTTCGTGGTGAGGTGAACGGGCCGCTGCCGGACGGATGTTGGCGGGGAGCGCGCCGGGGTGGCGGGCTCCTACTGGCGCGTGAGTTCCTGGCGCGCTTCCAGTTCGGGGGTGAAGAACTCCTCCACCCCGATGACACCGGCCAGCGTGGCGAAGTAGCGGTCCATCAGCTCCTGGTCACCGGCGACGGTGCGCAGCATGGACAGCCGGTGCTCGGGCACTTCGAGTTCCGCGACGGACAGCGTCGAGTGGTAGGCGTCGATGAGGATCTCGTCGCGCTGGTAGGCGTACTCCTCCAGCCCGTCGAGCAGCTTCTCCGGGTCGCGCAGACCGGTGCCGACGCAGTCCACCAGCAGCTGCGCCTGACGGAAGGCGTCGGTGATGCCGCGGGCGGTGATGGAGTCCTTGTGGTGCCCGGCGTCGCCCACCAGCGCCCAGCCGAGCCCGGCCGCCTCCCGGAAGTAGTTGCGCTGGTCGCCGGTGCCGTGCAGCCGCTCCAGCGGGGTCTGTGACTCGATCTTCGCGTACAGCTCCGGAGCCGTGCCGCGGACCGCCTCCAGGTAGGCGCCCATCGCGTCCTTGCGGACCCGCTCGAACTCGGACTGCGGGAAGTACGCCGCGATCAGCGTGGTGTTGTCGTTCGTGGGCACGGTGCCGACCCAGCGGCCCGGTGCCTCGTAGAGCTCGAAGCGGTCGGTGACGCCTTCCCAGTACGTGTAGTAGGCGCAGGTCGCGGGCGGGTGCTCGGTGGTGATGCGGGAGTCGACCATCGTGGCGAAACGGGAGCGCATCCCGTCGGCGCCGACCACCAGCCGGGCGTGCTCCTCGGTGGTCCCGCCGTCGGAGGTACGGCAGCGCACCCCGATGGCCTGGCCCTCCTCGTCGGACAGCACCTCGGTGACGGTGCAGCCCTGGCGGAACTCCACGCCCGCGGCGACCGCGGCGTCCGCGAGGATCTCGTCCAGCAGATAGCGGCGCGGGGCGTACGCGGCGCGGTGGCCGTCGACCGGGATCGAGCACCCCTCGATGCGGATGTCCGCGATCCGGTAGACCGCCCGGTCCAGCGGCGGGCAGCCGGTGGCGATCACCTTGTCGAGCACCCCCCAGCGCCGCAGCAGCGCCACGCCGGGCTGGTGGATGTAGAGCGTGCTGAGCGTGTCCCGGGGGAACTCGGCGCGGTCCACCATCAGCACCTGATATCCGGCACGTGCGAAGAGCATGGCCGTAGAAGCCCCGGCGCAGCGCGCCCCGACCACGATGACGTCGTACACAGTCGACTCCCTGACCCGCTCGTGACCCGCGGTTGGGCGGGCCGAGTTCCTGACCGGGACGTTAGGGAGGGCGGCAATCGCCGCGTCATTGTGTCGTTATTCCTGGCCGGTTTCCGTGCGGCCGGCGGGGTCTTGATACGGCGTCGATAGGGGCGCCCGCTAGCGTCCCGGCCGAGTCCGGCCCCGGTCGTACCTCCCCTGTGCCGTATCTCCCCGAAGGGTTGACCATGACTGTTTCCCGTGCCGCGAGGGGCGCGCACCGCGCCCTCGACCAGGAGTGGTTCCGCCGTCCCCGGCCGGTGCCGGACCCCCGGCTGCGGCTGGTCTGCTTTCCGCACGCCGGCGGCGCGGCCAGCTTCTTCCGGGACTGGCCGCAGTGGCTGCCGGCGGATATCGAGGTCGTCGCGGTCTGTTATCCCGGCCGGGAGGACCGGATAGCGCTGCCCCCCGTCGAAACGATGGACGAGCTTGCCGGCCGGATCGCCGAGGAGCTGGTGCCAGCCCTGGACCGGCCGCTGGCCTTCTTCGGACACAGCATGGGGGCGTCGGTCGCGCACGAGGTGGCGCTGCGGATCGAGCGGCGGCACGGGCGCGTGCTGCGCCGGCTGCTGGTCTCCAGCCGCAGCGCACCGTCCCGGCTGCGACCCTCCGGGATCTCCCGGGAGAGCGACGAGGTGCTGGTGGCCGATGTCATGGCGCTCGGCGGGACGTTCTCCGCCGCCCTCGACCACCCCGGTCTGCGGGAGCTGCTGCTGCCCGCCATCCGCGCCGACTACCGGCTGATCGACGACTACCGGCCGCCCGTTCCGCTGCCCCGGCTCGGGGTGCCGGTGACCGCCCTGCTCGGCGACCGGGACCCGCATGTCCAGGAGGCGGACATGCGGGCCTGGGCGGAGGTGACCGAGGGGGACTTCGGGCTGCGGGTCCGCTCCGGGGACCACTTCTACCTGCTGGAGCAGGCGCCCTCTCTGGTGGCCGAGGTGGGCAGGCTGCTCACCAGCGGCTGAGGGGCCGGCAGACCCGCCGAGAAGCGGACCGCGAGGGTGCGCAGGGCGTCCACCGTCCGGTCCGGGCCGTACCGTTCCGTCAGATCCCGCGACACCAGGTGGAATTCGGTGCAGCCCAGCACGACGCCGGTGCAGTCATGGCGCCGCATGAGGTGCTCCACTTCCGGCAGCGCCTCGTGCGGCAGCGGACCGTAGCGCTTCATCCGGTAGATCAGCCGGTGGACCCGGGCCTGCGCGTCCTCGTCGGGGCGCACCACCCGGTGGGCCACGGCGTCCCAGCCGGGCTGCGACTCGAAGATCCGCGCCCGGCGGCTGCCCTCCGTGGACAGCATCAGGAACCGGCCGGTGGCACCGGCCAGTTCGGCCGCCGTGGTCTCCACCAGGGACACCACCCGCCCGCGCAGCGCCGGATCGACCAGCGGGAGGAAGTGGTGCGCCGTGAAGCACACCACGACCACCTGATCGGCGCCCCGCTCCAGCAGTTGCGCCAGCCGGTCCTCCAGCCGCTCGGTCATCTCCCGGGCCCTGCCCTGCCGGATGGCCTCGGTGCGGTCGGGGAAGGCCGGATCGGAGTCCAGCAGCACCCGCGGGCGGGACTGCTCCGGCCCGTGCCACTCGCCCGCGTACAGCGTCCGGAGGAACTCGGCCGAGGCCAGCGGGCCCATCCCGCCCAGGACGCCGAGGACCGCCGCGGCGGGGAGCACCGGGGTGGTCATCGGGTACTCCCCGCCACCGGGCCGGCCGTGGCGTCCCGCGGCCCGGCGATCCGCGGCGCGAGGACGGCGCAGATGTCGGCGGCCGGCTCCGGCTCCAGCATCCTGGAGTGCTCGCAGTCCACCTCGTGGATCTCCAGCTCGCCGTCGAGGAACTCCTTCCAGGCCTGCGGGCTGGTCCACTCCTGCTGCTTCTGCGTGGCCACCACCAGCAGCATCGTGCCGCGGAACCGGTCGAGCCGGCGCGCGTTGGTGAGCGTCACGTTGTTCACCATGATGTCCAGCGCCACGGCCCGCTGCGCGTCGTCGAGATGGCGCAGCTCGCTCTCGCCGCGGCCCAGCCAGTCGGTGATCCGGGCCCGCATCACCTCGGTGTCCGGCAGCTCCGGCGAGGCGCCCTCGGGCAGGCCGTAGATCCCGGCGTAGCCCTCGTACATCTGCGTGAGGATCTCCTCGGGGCCGCCGGTGCCGGGGCCGTCGGCCGGCGCCGGGTAGGCGTCGAGCACCGCGAGCAGCGCCACCTCCTGGCCCTGTGCCTGGAGCGCGGTGGCCACCGCATGCGCCATGATCCCGCCGAGCGACCAGCCCAGCAGGTGGTACGGGCCCTCCGGCTGCACCCGGCGGATCTCGCGGACGTAGTCCTCGGCCATCGCGTCGAGGGAACGGGCGGGCGGCTGTGTGCCGTCCAGGCCCCGGGACTGGAGGGCGTACACCGGGTGGTCGGTGCTCAGGGCGCCGAGCAGCGCCGAGTAGCGCCAGCTGAATCCGGCGACCGGGTGCACACAGAACAGCGGCGCGGTGCTGCCCGCCGTGCGCAGCGGCAGCATCACCTCGAACGCGCTGCTGCCGCCGCCGTCGAGCTGGGCGGCGAGCCGGGCCGGGGTCGGTGCGGCGAACACATCGCGCAGCGCCGGGGCGCCTCCCAGCAGCGCCGCGAGCCGGCTCACCAGCCGGGTGGCCAGCAGCGAATGGCCGCCCAGCTCGAAGAAGTTGTCGTCCACGCCGACCTCTTCGGCCCCCAGGACCTCCGCGAAGAGCCGGCACAGCAGCTCCTCCTGCGGGGAGGCCGGCGGCCGGGTGGCCCGGCCGGTGACCGGGGCGGGCGCCGGCAGCGCCCGGTGGTCGAGCTTGCCGTTCGGCGTCAGCGGCCAGCTGTCGACGACGACGAACGCCGAGGGCGTCATGTACGAGGGGAGCAGCGTGGAGGTCTCGTCCCGTACGGCGGCCGGGCTCAACGGCGGTCCGTCCGGCGCCTGCTGGACGTAGGCCACCAGACGCCGGTCGCCCGGCCGGTCCTCGCGTACGGTCACCACGGCGCGGCCCACCCCGGCGCACCGGCTCACCGCCGCCCGCACCTCGCCGAGTTCGATCCGGAAGCCGCGCACCTTGACCTGGCTGTCGGCCCGGCCGCAGAAGCGGAGCTGTCCATCGCCGTCCCAGTACGCCAGGTCACCGGTGCGGTACATCCGGGAGCCCGGGGCACCGAACGGGTCGGCGACGAAGCGGTCCGCGGTCACCGCCGGCTGGTGCAGATACCCGCGGGCCACGCCGGTGCCGGAGACATACAGCTCGCCGACCACGCCGGACGGCACCGGCTGAAGGGCCGCGTCGAGCAGATACACCCGCGCGCCGTCGATCGGCCGCCCGATCACCGCGGTGCCGTCCGCGGTCCGCGGGTCGCGGATCGCGAAGCTGACATCGCAGGTGGCCTCGGTGGGGCCGTAGGCGTTGATCAGCGTCCGGTCCCGGCCCCAGAACGCGGCCAGCTCCGCGGGCAGCACCTCCGCGCCGGTGATCATCACCCGCAGCTCCGGCAGCGCGGTCCGGGGCACTTCGGCCAGCACCGACGGCGGGATCATCAGATGGGTGATCCGGCGCTCCCGGAGCACCTCGACCAGCTCCGCGCCCGTGGGAGTGCCCTCCGGTACGACCAGGCACCCGCCGCACAGCAGCGACCAGAAGAACTCCGCCACCGAGACGTCGAAGCTGGGCGAGGCGAGCTGGAGCGCCCGGCTGCGCTCCTCGACGCCGTAGTGCGCGGCCTGGTTGGCGGCGAACGCGGCCAGCCCGGTGTGGGTGACCACGACGCCCTTGGGACGGCCCGTGGTGCCGGAGGTGAAGATGGTGTACGCCGGGTGGTCGAGCCGCAGCGGGGCGGTCCGCTCGGCGTCGGTCAGGTCCGCGCCGGACAGTGCGGCGCACGCGGCCGCGGTGGCGGCGTCGTCCACCAGCAGCACCGGCACAGCACCGGTCTCCGGCAGCCGGTCCGCGAGCGCGGCCGTGGTCAGCAGCAGGACGGGCGCGGCGTCCGAGACCATCGCGGTCAGCCGCTCGGCCGGATAGCCCGGGTCCAGCGGCAGATACACCGCACCGGCCTTCTGCACGGCGAGGACGGCCTCCGCGAGGTGCCCGGACGGCGGCAGCGCGACCGCGACCGCACGCTCGGGACCCGCGCCCCGCGCGGCGAGCAGCCGCGCCAGCCTGTTGGCCCGCTCGTTGAGTTCCGCGTAGCCGATGACGCGGTCCGTCTCCAGCGCGGGACGGTCCGGGGTGCGGCGCACCTGGCGCTCGAAGAGCTCGGCGAAGGTGGCGGCCGGCGGGGCCGGGCGCCGGTGCGGCCCGTCCTGGAGCAGGGCGTCGCGCTCGTCGGGGGAGAGCACCTCCAGGCGGCTGACCGGCAGTTCGGGGCCGGCACAGGCCTCGGCCAGCACCCGGGCCAGACGTGCGGTGAGCAGCCGGGCGGTCGCCGGGTCGAAGAGGTCCGCGGCGAATTCGAGCAGACCGCCGATCCCCGCCGGGCGGCCCTCGGCCGTACGGGACTCGCTCAGGTTGAACGCGAGGTCGACCTTGGCGGCCCCTTCGGCCTCGCCCTCGAAGGAGACGTCGAGGCCCGGCAGTTCGAGCGTGGCGCTGCCGGTGTTCTGGAGGATCAGCGCCACCTGGGCGAGCGGTGCGTGGGACAGCGTCCGGGTGGGGTTGACCGCCTCGACGACCCGCTCGAAGGGCACGTCCTGGTGCGCGTACGCGGCCAGATCCGTCTCCCGGACGCGCCCCAGCAGCTCCAGGAAGGTCGGGTCGCCGGACACATCGGTGCGCAGCACGAGGTTGTTGACGAAGTAGCCGACCAGCTCCTCCAGCGACTCGTCGGTGCGCCCCGCCACCACCGTGCTGACCGGGATGTCGCTGCCCGCGCCGAGCCGCGACAGCAGGAGGGCGAGTCCGGCCTGGAGCACCATGAAGACCGTGGCGTCGGACCGCCGGGCCAGCTCGACCAGCCGCTCGTGCGTCGCGGCGTCCAGGGTGAACGGCGCGGTCGCGCCCCGGTGACTGGCGACCGCCGGGCGGGGCCGGTCCAGCGGCAGGTCCAGCAGTTCCGGCGCACCCGCCAACTGGTCACGCCAGTACGTGAGTTGCTGTGCGAGCAGGCTGTCCGGGTCGTCCTCGGCACCCAGCAGCCCCCGCTGCCACAGCGCGTAGTCGGCGTACTGCACCGGCAGCGGCTGCCACCGGGGCGCGCCGCCCCGCTGCCGCGCCCCGTAGGCCACCGACAGGTCCCGGACCAGCGGCGCCAGCGAGGAACCGTCGCTCACGATGTGGTGCATGAGGAGCAGCAGCACATGCTCCCGGTCCGAGATCCGCAGCAGGGTGACCCGCAGCAGGAGTTCCCCGGCCAGGTCGAAGCCGCGCCCGGTCCGCTCGGCCAGGGCGGCGGTCAGCTGCTCCTCGCCGTCGAGCGTCACGTACTCCAGCTCCGGACGGGCGTCCTCGGCGGGGAGCACGATCTGGCAGGGCGCTCCGGCCACCTCCGCGAAGCGGGTGCGCAGCGCCTCGTGCCGCTCGATCACATCGCCCACCGCGGCCCGCAGCGCGTCCCGGTCCAGGGTTCCGCGCAGCCGCAGCGGCAGCGGGATGTTGTACGTCGGGCTCGTGCCCTCCAGCTGGAAGGCGAACCACAGACCGCGCTGGGCGTACGACATCGGCAGCCGGTCCGGGCGCGCGGCCCGCACCAGGGCCGGGCGGGTGGTGTCCGCCCGCGCCAGCCGGGCGGCCAGCCCGGCCACGGTCGGCGACTCGAAGACGGACCGCACCGGCAGCTCCACGCCGAAGGCCGCGCGGATCCGGCTGAGCAGCCGGATCGCGGTGAGCGACTGCCCGCCCAGCGTGAAGAAGCTGTCGTCGACACCCGGGCAGGGGCGGCCCAGCACACTCTCGAAGAGGCCGCGGAGGATTTCCTCGGTGGCCGAGAACGC
>Ga0207426_1001604_pt1 | contig 17999 bp, 7 predicted proteins | sample AraplaMF_Cvi_mMS_FD_184265 | JGI IMG/M metagenome (GOLD analysis project Ga0207426, IMG submission 184265) | Arabidopsis root microbial communities from the University of North Carolina, USA - plate scrape MF_Cvi_mMS (SPAdes) (version 2) | ecosystem: Host-associated > Plants > Roots > Endosphere ... | reverse complement strand
CCACGAGAAAGATCGAATAGGGCACGAACGCCTCGGCCTTGAAATGCGTGGCGATCATGGTCCACACGACGAGGACCACGGCCGCCGCGCCGGAGCCGAGGAGGAGATTGCGCCGCGACGCCCCGTACTTCGCCAGCGCGTAGAGACTGACGGGGAGGATGCTGAAGGACGGCAGTACGAGCGGGATGAGGAGCACCGAGGCCGCGGCGAGCGCGTCCGGATACCGCCGCCGCCAGATCAGCGCCACTCCCTGCACCGTCACGAGCATGACGACCACCGGAGCCGGCAGCAGCAGTGGATCGTTCTCCGAGCCGTTGAGGCCGCTGACCAGCGCGATCGGATTCGCCAGCGGGAAGAACAGCACGAGCAGGATGTCGAACAGCATCGCGCTCCGGTGCTCCCACCACCAGGGCTGCCGCGGAGTTCTCGGGTAGAGGCCGGCCAGGACGGGCAGCACCACCGCGATCAGACCGGCGAAGACGAGGAGCATCGTCTCCTGAGCGAAGGCCGTCCCGTGACGTGGGGCGTACTGCCGCAGATGCAATGCGGCGATGCCCAGAATGAGCAACAAGCCCGTCGGCGCGGCGATGAACACCGTACGCAGCCGCGGGGTGTGCCGGGCCAGCGAGTAGTACGCCACCATCGTGGCCAGGACGGAGCCGGTCCCCAGGAGGAGACCGCCGGTGATGACCGCGGCGACCGCCACAGGGAATCGGCGCCGCAGCACCAGCAGCAGAGCGGCCACGACCGTGCACCACATCGCCCAGCTCTGGGGCAGCAGGCTCTGTATGTGTCCCTCGGGGAAGGCAGTGCGGAACTGCGCGTCGAACGGCGCACAGGCCATGGCTATCAGCACGTCCAGGGCGATCGCGCCCCACGGCCGCCACCACCGGGGAAGCGCAGGAAGCCGGAAGAGCGGGCCCGGAGCGGGCGGCGCCCGGTCCGGCAGGGGGGCGGGCGCGGCGGCGGGGCCGGCAACCTTGGCGGACATATCGGCGACCAAACGGACGTGCGGACAATTCCCGGTATGTTACGTCGCCCCCGCCCGGTCCGGACCCTCCGGCGAGGGTCTTTGTGCAGGCCCGGGAACAGCTCAGTACGCCGAAGTGCCCGGGCACGCGGCTCGCTGGCGGCGGGAAGCGGACCTCCAACCGGGCTCGGAGGGCGACCCGCCGTCGACGCCCTCCGCTGCCCGCCGACCTCCGCTGCCCGCCGACGCCCGGCGGTGCCGCGTCGCGGGCTGCGGACCCTGTGCGCCCCATGCCGGATGCCCACGACAGCCGGGTCGAGGCATAGCGCACACCGCCGGGCGCTGGGAACACGACGAGCTGCCGTGACCTGCTGCCCCCGGCGGGCGCGGGGGAGAGGGTGCCTTTGGTCGGCGTCCCGCCCCGTGCTCCGTACGCTCCCCTCCAACGGGGGCTCACAGCACACGCGTTGGGGCAAACCCCGCGGCCGGCACCGGCCCCCCTCCCGGCCTATTGCGGCTTGAAGGAACGGATTTGGTAGTTGCCCTGCAAGTTGCCGCCCGCGTGGGAGGGCGTGGAGCCGACGCGTGCGTGGTAGTTGGTCTGCGTGTAGTACTGCACACGGTGTCCGGTGTTGTTCCATACGGAGCGCACGTTCTGGCCCCGCTGGATGAAGGAACAGTTGTCGGCCGTGTTCGCCTTGCTGGGTTGTGACCACTGGCAGCGGGTGCCGCCACCGTTCCAGTCGCTGTAGATGCAGAAGTACCCGGAGGAGCAGTTGAAGGCGGCCAGGCCGGCCGGTGCCGTGGGGGCCGCGGTGGCGAGGGGCGCGGCAGCGAAGGCGGTGGCCAGGGCGGCTGCGGTGATGGCGAGCGAGTGAAGACGACGCATGGCGAAGGTCCTTTTCGTGGTGAGGGTGGGAACGTCACGCCGCGGTGGACCGGCTGGGAAAGGATCGCGTCGGGGCGGGAGAGCCACGGCTGGTGGGTGGCGTGGGAGGGTCGGCCCGCGAAGGGCGCCGGGCGGCCTGACGAAGCACCAGTATGGTCCGGGCCCGCGGCCATCCTCAGGGCATTTCGCGCCGGACCACCAGCTGTTGGAGCGCGGCAGCGTATGTACCGGGCGTACGCGGCGCGCCGCGCTCCGACGCCTCGCGGCACAACGTCCGACACCGCCTTCGCAACGGGACCGGCATGCGCAACCGGCACCGGCCGGGCACCCGTTCCCGTTCTCCGGTCTTCGCAGCTGCCTGACGGAACGCACGCACGGCTGAGACGATCCGGGACGTGTTTGCCTGGATGTACCGCACCCCGCGGTGGGTGGTGACAGTGGTGTGCGCCATCGCGGCCGTTCTGCTCCTGGTGGGCGCCGTCGCGCATGTCACCGACCTGCTCCGCCACGGACTTCAGGTCTATGACTGGGCTCCGAGGTGGCTCAACTTGTACTGGTCCTCGCTGGCGCTCCTCGACCCGCTCGCGGCTGCTCTGTTGATCAGCGGCAAGCGTCACGGGGCAGACCTCGCTTGCGCCATCATGACGACCGACCTCGCCGCCAATGCGTACGCGGCCTACGGCATCCAGCACAGCAGCCTCGCCGCGGAACCCGGGCTCCAACGGCTGCTCGCCTTCGCCGTGCTCGTCCTGGGAACGGCCCCCTTCGTCCGACGGCATCTCACCAATTAGGCGCTGGCGCTCCGAACTTCGGCCGGAGAAGGCAAAGAAGGTGGAGGAGGCGGAGGAGCTCAAAACAAGTAGTGCGGATGATCTTCCGTTGAGTAGGGTGAACCCTCGGATACCGGGCAACCGTCCGCGCGCTGCGCTCGAGACTCCGCGCTTGGTCGTGTGGCGCCTGCCACGCGCGAAATGTCCCTGCGGTGCGGACGGTGCGCAGGACGACGGCCCCTTCCTCGGCCGCGAGGCGGCCTGCGGCGCCGGGAAGTGGTGCGGTGTGTGCGGGCGGACACTCGGCGGCAAGAAAGTGAGTAAGAACAAGATGCAACCGACCTTCGTACTGGTTCATGGAGCCTTCTCGAACTCCTTCTGCTTCGCGCCGCTCCAGGCCGAACTCGGCCTCCTCGGACACCGTTCGGTCGCCGTCGACCTGCCCGGCCACGGATTCGGGGCCACCTACTCGCGCGCCTATCAGGCGCCGCAGGATCTCGAAGGGCTCGCCGCCGTGCCCGGCGCGATCAAGGGCGTCACGCTCGCCGACAACGTCGCGCACCTGATCGGAGTCCTGGAGCGGGCCAAGGAGAACGGGCCGGTGATCCTCGTCTCCCACAGCCGTGGCGGCATCACGGCCACCGCGGCGGCCAACGCAAGGCCGGACCTGATCGACCGCATCGTCTATGTCTCGGCATGGTGCCCGGTCGATCTCGACGTCAACGACTACTACGCCGAGCCGGAGATGGCCACGGTCGACGCCGGTTCCCTGGCGATGGCGCTGGCCGGGAACCCGGCCGAACTCGGCGTGCTGCGCATCAACTTCCGCACCGCGGACCCGGCCGCCCTCGCGGCGTTCAAGGAGGTCCTCCTCACCGACGGCACCGACGAGGAGTTCCTGACCTTCCTGAACACCTTTCAGCCCGACGAGAACCTGGACGTCGGCACCTCCGCCGACCGGGCGCAGGCCGCGACCTGGGGCCGCATCCCGAAGACCTTCGTGCGTCTGGCCGACGACGCGACCCTGCCGCTCGCCCTGCAGGACCGGCTGATCCGCGAGGGCGACGCGCTGACGCCGGACAACCCGTACGACGTCCGCACCCTGGAGGGAAGCCACCTGAAGTGGCTGATCGACCCGGCACCGGCGGCCCGCGTCCTGGGTGAACTCGCCGAACCCTGGCGCGCCGGGGACGAGCGCCAGGTGTGACCCCCGCGTCCATCGGTGGTAGCAGCTGATCCTGTACGGAGCAGGTCGGCCCCGGCCGAGTGCCCCATGGCCGACCTGCGAGGACGCACTGCGAGCCGGGTGACGACGCGGCACGGCGCCGGCCGGGCGGCGTTTGTCGCCAGGGGCGTGGTGCGGTTTGCGAGGCGGGTGTGGCGCGGGGCACCCTTGCGGCATGTCATACGTAAGGCTTGAGGCCTGGATCGGTGGAGAGTGGCTGGAGGTCGACGCGGTGAGCGTCACCGTGATGGACTCCGCACTGACCCTCTCCTTTGAGCATCAGCGGACCGAGTCCGGGTACCGGAGCCTGATCTGGGAGCCCCTGGAGAAATTCCTCAGGGAGTACCGTGACGAGCCGCTCGTCGTCGTACCGCTGGGCCGCAACCTGCCGGTGATGTTCGGTCCCGGCGCGGCGGGGCCGTTCCGGCTGGCGGAGATGCGGGACGCGTGACCTGGCCTTACGGCCCGATACGGCCACGGTGACGCCGAGGCCGGGCATCGACCGCCCGCCGGCCCGCCGGATTACGGCGGGCCGGCGCGATCATCGGGCGGACGCTCCCCGTGCGGAGGTCGCCACCAGTTCCCCCATGCCGTCGGAGGTCACCCGACGGTGGCCATGCGGCCAAAGCCGCCAAAGCCGTCAGTCCACAGTGGTGGCGGGTACCCGGCGACGGCGGCTGAGCGCTCCGAGAGTGATGTCCACGGCCAGGAACGCGACCAGCGAAATGCCCAGCAGTGGCACCAGCCAGCCCACCACCCCTACGGCCGCCACGAGCGGAATGAGTACGGGCAGCGGCACCTGCCGCCACGCGCCGCGCGGAAGCGGACGCCCGAAGGACAGTGCACGGTCGCGGGTGGGGCGGCGCTGCCACCACATCCGGTAGCCCCAGAGGATCAGGAAGATCAGGGCGAGGGCGAGCGCGGCCAGCGCGATCTGGTTGGCGAGGCCGAAAAGGGTGCCGGTGTGCAGGTCGATGCCGTAGCGGGTGAGCTTGGCCAGGACGGGGTAGTCGGCGAAGCGTGAGACGTCGGTGACCTTGCCGGTGGCCGGGTCCACGGCGAGGGCGTCCTGCTTCTCCGGCCAGCTGCGCTGCACCTGCTTGACGACATAGGCGGTGCCCTGGTCCGTCGGCAGACCGATCTCGACGGGGTTGGTGAGGCCCTGGGCGCGGGCCGTTCGCAGCACCTTGTCGATGCCCACGTCCGCGGGTGCGGATCCGCCCGACCGATTTCCCTTCGACTCATCCATGCTCGGCATGTCAGGCATTCCCGGCATACCCGAGGAGCCGTCGTGTCCGGCGTGCTGCTCGGCCACGGCCGTCGAAACGGTCGGGGTCGCCTGTCCCAGGGACTCCCGGAGTTCGCCGATGTTCGCCCCGGCGTACGCGGACCAGGTCAGACCGGTCGCGGAGAGGGCGACCAGACCGAGCGCGGCCCACAGGCCGACCGCACCGTGCCAGGAGAGGGTCCGGCGGCGGCCGGTCGCGGTGCGGTCCGGCAGCGCGAGCGCCCGCAGCCGGCGGTTCCCGCGCTGACGGCCGATCCACAGCGCCACCCCGCCTCCGGCGACCACCCACAGCCAGCTGGCGGCCAGTTCGCTGTAGAGCCGGCCGGTCTCGCCCATGTGCAGGTCGCGGTGGAGGGCGTCGAGCCAGGTGCGCAGGGGCAGCGCGCCCGTGGAACCGTACGTCTCCAGAGCCCCTCTGATGTTCCCGGTGTAGGGGTCGACGAAGACGGCGAGCTGGTGGTCGGCGGAGACGCCCGGTACGTCGGACAGCAGGACCCGGGTGGTGTCCCCGGGCCGCGGTGCCGGGCGTACGGCGGCGAGCTTGCCCTCGGGATGGGCCTTGCGGGCATCGGCGACCTGCTGCGACAGCGGCCGCTCGGCCTTACCGACCGGCACGCTCAGCTCATGCGCGTAAACGAACTTCTCCGCCTGGAAGGAACCGGCGTACAGCAGCCCGGTGACCGCGGCGACGAGCAGGAAGGGCGCGATCAGCACCCCGGCGTAGAAGTGCAGACGCAACACCAGCGGACGGAGCGCGGCCCACCCGGCACGCCGGACCGCCCGCTCCTCCCCGGAGCCGATGATGTCCGGGGTGTCCGGGGAGTCCGGTGCACCGCTCGGTGCGAGACGTTGTTCAGTGGACACGCGGGGCTCCCGGCTCGTAGATCAGGTGGCCCGGCCCGCTGCCGGTACCGCTCAGGGAGTCGGACGGACCGGAGGATGAGTTCCCGAGGGTGATGTGAGCTGTCCCATACAGCGGGCTGTCCGGCCCGCACCCACCTCAAGATGTGTCGGCACCGGATGGCACGATGGCGGCCATGACAAACGGGCCGACCTTACCTGCTGACGTGCTGATGTCGCGTGTGCTGTGTGGGCTGCTGCGCCGGGTCCTTCCCTCCCGCACGCACCGCCCGAAGTCCCCGGATCCGGCCCGTGGCAGACGGAGTCTTCCGCCCGTCCCCCCGTGCCCCAGGTCCGAACAGCACTGCCCACCCCCCACCGTTGGAGGCAGCCCGATGATGACGCACCCCGCAGACGCGCACGCTTCCCGGCGGAGCCGGAAGCGGAGGGCGACCGCCCTCGCGGCGGTGACGGCCGTGACAGCTGCGTCCCTGCTCGCCGGCTGCTCGTCAGAGGAACCGGCGAAGCCCAAGCGCCCGCATCCGGTGTCGCCTTCCCCGCACTCCCCGCAGCCGAGCAGCCCCGCCCCCACGCCGAAGACCGCCGAGTTCTCGCCATATGTGGACACCTCGCTCAAGCCCTCGTTCGATCTCGTCAAGGGAGCCGAGGAGACCGGCGTGAAGGAGTACAACCTGGCGTTCGTCTCGCCGGGAGGCGGCTGCGTGCCCAAGTGGGGCGGCAGGCAGACGCTCGCCGCCAACCCCGTGGCGCGGCAGGCGGACGCACTGCGCGCACAGGGCGGCGATGTACGGATCTCCTTCGGCGGGCAGAGCGGCAATGAACTGGCCAGGGTCTGCGGCTCGGTGGACAAGCTGGTCAACGCGTACCGCAAGGTCATCGACGCCTACCACCTGACCAAGGTCGACTTCGATATCGAGGGCCCCGCGCTGACCGACACCAAGGCCAACGACCTCCGCGCACAGGCGATCGCCCGGCTTCAGCAGGACACGAAACTGGATGTCTCCGTCACCCTCCCGGTGCTCCCCTCCGGCCTCAACCGGCACGCCGTCGCGGTGCTGAAGAACGCCAAGAAGAACGGCGCCCGGATCTCCACCGTGAACATCATGGCCATGGACTACGGCACCTACTACGACGGCGACATGGGCAAATACGCCATCGCGGCCGCCACCGCCACCCAGAAGCAGATCAAGGGGGCGCTGGGCATCCGGGACGAGGCCACGGCGTGGAAGAGCGTCGCGGTCACCCCGATGATCGGCGTGAACGACGTCAAGGGCGAGGTCTTCCGGCCCGACGACGCGGCCGAGCTCAAGAAGTTCGCCGACGAGAAGGGGCTCGGCCGGCTGTCGATGTGGTCGGTCACCCGCGACAAGCCCTGCCCGGGAGGCGCCAACCTCAAGGCAGTGGCGACCTGTTCGAGCCTCGGGAAGAAGACGAACGAGTTCGTGCGCGCCTTTACGGGCTGAGCCGGGGGAGCCGATGGGCGGGCCGGGCACCGCCGTACCGGGGGCCGGTCACCGTGGTTCACCGGTGACCGGGTTCCGCTCGCCCGTTCGGGTGAGCTCGGTTCCGCTGCGTTGCCTGCACCTGACCGGGGTGGGTTACTGAATCCGTCCGATTCCGGTGGGCCGCCCATCCTTTCCGGGGGAGTGGAAGGCGCCCTGCCCGTTTCGGAGCACCGGTGTGCTGACGGTGCCGTCCGAGCGCTCCTCCGTGGGGGATGTGCAGGGCCGGCCATGTCGGCGCGCGTACACGGGCGTCTCATGGTGCGGCGGGCCCGCAAGTTGGCCTGGAGCCGTCATGCCTGCTGCCCGCGCTGTGTGCCCCGTCCGCGTCATCGCTCTCCTATGGGTGGCCCCGCCGGGCCGGTACGCCGCCCTCCTCCAACTGTCCTACGGAGAGCGTCCCGTTGACCCGGCCACCGGGCGCACCGCATCGGCGGTGACACCGCCATGCTGACTCCGGAACGCCCCTGCGCGCTCGCCCTCGTCACCGACCGCGACGGCAACTGGCTCGCCGTCATCGACCCGCTGTCCCACCGGGTGGTCCCCACCCTCGGCGCGCCGGTCCCACTCGTGGCACGGGCCGATGCCGGAGGCCCGGTCGTCCGCACCGTGGTCGACGGCACGGATCCGGCGGCGTCGGGGGACAGCGCCGCCCTTCTGGGTGCGCTCACCGCGCTGCACAACAGGCCTGCCCAAGGGGCGAGTTGGGGGCGATTCGATGCCGGGGTCCGTCCCGGCCTGTTGGCGGCGCGCAACCGGTTCTCCGGTGTCTTCCCCGACCAGGGCTCCTCCAGCGGCGGCACGCTGGTGACCATCATCGGGCGCAACTTCACCCACGCCACGGCCGTGACCTTCGGATCGCGCCCGGTGGCGAGTTTCACCGTTCTCGACGACGAGACCATCGTCGCGGTGACTCCCTCGGGGCACGGCGCGGTCCCGATCACGGTCACCACTCCTGGCGGATCCGCCAGGGTCGGCTACTTCTTCTACCTCACCTGGCCCAGCCTGGCGGCAATCGTCCCCGCCACCGGGCCGATCGGCGGGGGCAACACCGTCGTCCTCACCGGCGCCAACCTGCGCACCACGCTCCTGGTCCATTTCGGCAACGCCGTCGCCTTCCCCACGGTGCTCTCCGACCGACAGGTCAGTGTCACCGTCCCTCCTGCCGCGGGCCCCGGCACGGTCCCGGTGCACGTCACCACCCTCGGCGGGGTGAGCAACCGACTGCTCTACACCTACGCGGCGGTGGCTCATGTCACCGGTGTCACCCCGGCCACCGGGCCGATCGCGGGCGGCACCACCGTCGTGCTGACCGGCAGCGGCCTCGCCCGCGTCAGCGGGGTCACCATCGGCGGCGTCCCCGTACGGTCCTTCCGCGCGTACTCCGACAGGGTGCTCGTCGTGGTGACACCCGCGGGCGTCCCCGGCCCCGCCGACATCGTCGTCACCACACCGGGGGGCAGCGTCACCTTCCCTGGCGCCTTCGACTACAAGGCGCCGTCGGCGATGACCGTCACCTCCACGCCGGATCCCTCCCTCGTCGGCCAGCCGGTGACCTTCACCGCGGAAGTGGAGGGCGTCCCGTCCACGACGGGTACCCCGACCGGCACCGTCACCTTCGACTTCGGTGACGGCACCGCGCAGGTGACGGCGTCCCTGACGGACGGCACGGCCACGGTGGAGCACGCCTACACCGGCCCGTCCGCCACCCCCTACGCCGTCACCGCCACCTACGGCGGCGACCTCTCCTTCATGCCCGCCACCGGGACGGACACCCAGGCCGTCGAGGCGGCGCCGACCACCACCACGGTGACGTCCGGGCCCGACCCGTCCCTGGTGGGCCAGCCGGTCACCTTTGTCGCACGGGTCGCTCCCGCCCCACCGGGAGCCGGTGCGCCGACGGGCACGGTGACCTTCGACTTCGGTGACGACTCCGCACCCGTCACCGTGCCGATGGACGGCGGTGCCGCGACCGCGAGCCACTCCTATGCGGACGCCGCCGGACTGCCGTACCCGGTCACCGCCTCCTACAGCGGCGACGACAACTTCACGCCCTCCACGGGGACGGACAGCCAGACCGTGCAGCAGGCGGCCACGACCACCGCGGTGGACCTGGCGCCCAACCCGTCCGTGGCCGGGCAGCCGGTGACCGTGACGGCCACGGTCACCGCCGTCCCGCCCGGAGCTGCCGTCCCGACCGGAACGGTCACCTTCGACTTCGGCGACGGCAGCCCGCCCGTCGACGTACCGCTCACCGCCGGCACCGCCGCCACCAGCCATGCCTTCGCCGGTACGGCGGGCAGCCCCTACACGGTCACCGCCACCTACCAAGGCGACGGGAACCTCGAACCCTCCACGGGGACCGGCACCCAGTCGGTGGGAGCGAGCGCGTCGTCGACGGCGGTGGTCTCGGCGCCGGATCCGTCGACGGTGGGGGAGTTGGTGACGTTCAGCGCGACGGTCAGCGCGCTCGCGCCGGGCGCCGGTACCCCGACCGGGACGGTCACCTTCGGCTTCGGTGACGGCACACCGCCCGTCAGCGCACCGCTCACGGCCGGCACCGCCACCACCGGCCATGTCTACACCGCCGCGGCGGACAGCCCCTATACGGTCACCGCCACCTACGACGGTGACGCGGATTTCACGACATCGTTCGGTACCGACACCCAGAGCGTCCAGCCGGCCGGTACCGCCCTCGCCGTGGTCTCGGCGCCGGATCCGTCGACGGTGGGGGAGTTGGTGACGTTCAGCGCGCCGGTCACCGCGCTCGCGCCCGGCGCCGGTACCCCGACCGGGACGGTCACCTTCGACTTCGGTGACGGCACACCGCCGCACACCGCGTTCCTCACCGCGGGCACCGCCGAGATCACCCACGCCTACACCGACGCGGCCGAACTGCCGTACACGGTCACCGCCACCTACAACGGTGACCCGGACTTCACCACCTCCCTCGGCAGCGACACCCAGACCGTTCAGCCGGCCGACACCACCACCTCGGTGGCCTCCGTACCCGACCCGTCCACGGTGGGGCAGTTGACGACCTTCGTCGCGCAGATCTCCCCCGAGGCCCCGGCGGCCGGCGCGCCCACGGGAACCGTGACATTCGAGTTCGGCGATGGCAGCCCGCCCGTCACGGCACCCGTCGAGGGCGGTACGGCGACGGTCACCCACGTCAATCCGGAGGTGGCGGAGAGCCCGTACACGGTCGCCGCGACCTACAGCGGTGACGACAACTTCAACCCCTCCTCGGGGGCGGACAGCCAGTCGGTCGCCAAAGCGGTGTCCACGACGACGGTGACGACCTCGCCGGAGCCGTCGGTCACCGGCCAGACGGTCGCCTTCACCGCGACCGTCGCGGCCGCCCCGCCGGCCTCGGGTGCCCCGACCGGGACGGTCACCTTCGACTTCGGCGACGGCACCGCACCCGTCATCGCGCCCCTCACGGACGGCACCGCCGCCCTCACCCACGCCTACACCACCGCGCCCCTCAACCCGTTCGCGGTCACCGTCACCTACAGCGGGGACACCAACTTCACCGAGTCCGTCGGGATCGGTACGCACACCGTCGAGCAGGCCGCGACCACCACCACGGTCACGGCCGAACCCGACCCGTCTGTGACAGGGGAGTCGGTGACCGTCACCGTGACCCCCACCGCACCCGCCTCGGGCACCCCGACCGGGCCGGTCACCTTCGACTTCGGCGACGGAAGCCCGGTCCTCACCGCCCAGTTGGTGGACGGCACGGTGACCGTCACCCACCCCTACACCAGCGTGTCCGGCAGCCCGTACACGATCACCGCGGTCTACCTCGGGGATGCCAACTACGCCGGGTCCGAGGACACCATCGTCCATGCCGTCGACCCGGCCGAGACCGCCACCACGGTGACCTCCTCGCGGATTCCCTCGGCGGTCGGCGAGAGCGTGACGCTGATCGCGCGGGTGGTCCCGGTGCCGCCGGGAGCCGGTGCGCCGACGGGCACGGTGACCTTCGACTTCGGTGACGGCACCACGCCCACCAGCGCACCCGTCTCCCACGGCGTGGCCATGGTGTCGCACACCTACACCAGCACCGCCGGCAGTCCCTACACCGTCACTGCCACCTACGGCGGGGACGCCGACTTCGCCGCCTCCACCGGGACGGTCGCCCAGGGCGTGGAGACCAGTGTCTCGGGTACCTCGACGACGGTGAGCTCCGTTCCGGACCCGTCCATCGTCGGCCAGGCGGTGACCGTCACCGCGACCGTCGTGGCCGTGCCGCCCGCCTCGGGCACCCCGACCGGTACGGTGACCTTCGACTTCGGCGACGGCACCCCGACCGTGACGGCCCCGCTCACCGGCGATACGGCGACGGCCACCCACACCTATACCGCGGCCGCCGGCTCCAGCACGATCACCGCGGTCTACAGCGGTGACGGTAACTTCGCGGGCTCGGCCGGCTTCGACACCCAGACGGTCGTACCGGCAGCCACGTCGACAACCGTGGAGTCCGCCCCGGACCCGTCCGTGACCGGCCAGGACGTCACCTTCACCGCGACCGCCATCTCGACGGACGCGGGCGCCGGTACCCCGGCGGGGACGGTCACCTTCGACTTCGGCGACGGCACCCCGACCGTCCGGGCACCCCTCACCGACGGCACGGCGACCGCCGTACACGCCTACCCCCACACCTCCGGCAGCCCGTATCAGGTCACCGCCACCTACAACGGTGCGGCGAGCTTCACCCCGTCCACGGACACCGACACCCAGACCGTGAACCCGGGAACGGTGTCCGTCGCCGTCTTCTCGTCGGAGGATCCTTCCGCGGTCGGCCAGCCGGTGACCTTCACCGCGCACCTCACGGCGGACGCCCCGGCGGTGGGCACGCCGACCGGGACGGTCACCGTCGACTTCGGCGACGGCTCCCCGACCGTCACCGCCACCGCTGTGGGCGGCACGGTGACGGTCACTCATGCGTACACCACCACGGCCGGCAGCCCGTACAGCGTCTCCGCCACCTACAGCGGGGATGCGGACTTCAGTCCTGCCACGGGCACCGGTTCCCAGTCCCTCTACCCGGCCGCGACCACCATGGAGGTGACTTCCGGCCCGGATCCCGCGGTCGTGGGGCAGCCGGTGACCCTCACCGCGACGGTCGCCCCGGTCCCGCCGGGTGCCGGCACCCCGACCGGCACGGTCACCGTCGACTTCGGCGATGACACCCCGCCCGCCACGGCCCCCCTGGTCGGCGGAGCCGTCACGCTCATGCACACCTACACCAGCAGCGTCCACAGCCCGTACACGATCACTGCCACCTACAACAGCAGCGACGACTTCACCGGCTCGGTGGCCACGGCCACCCAGACCGTCCTGCCGGCGGCGACGACCACCACGGTGACCTCCGTACCGGACCCGTCCGTCGCCGGTCAGCCGGTCACCTTCACGGCGATCGTCGCTCCGGCGGAGCACGGCGCGGGTGCGCCGACCGGAACAGTGATCTTCGACTTCGGGGACGGCACGGACCCGTCCGCACAGCCGGTCGTCGCCGGAGTGGCGACCGCCGTGCACGCCTACCCCAGCCCGTCCGGCAGCCCGTACACCGTCACCGCCACCTACGGCGGGGGCACCGATTTCACCGCTTCCAGCGGCACCACCACTCAGTCCGTCGGCCAGGCCGCGTCCACGACGGTGGTCACCTCGCTGCCCGAACCGGCGGTGACCGGCCAGCCGGTGACCGTCACCGCGACCCTCTCGGCCGCCGCGCCCGGGGACGGGACACCGACCGGCACGGTCACCTTCGACTTCGGTGACGGTACGTCACCCAGCACGGTGCCGGTCACGGCCGGGGTCGCCACGACGACACACACCTGGGCCGGCACCTCCGGCAGCCCGTACACCGTCACGGCTGTCTACAGCGGGGACATCAACTTCACCCCGTCCACCGGTACCGGCACGCAGACGATCGCCCCAGCCGCGACCACGACCACCGTCAGCGCACTGCCGACGCCCTCGGTGACGGGGCAGCCGGTGGACCTCACCGCGACGGTCTCCGCCGTCGCACCGGGTGCCGGCACCCCCACCGGCACCGTCACCTTCGACTTCGGCGACGGCACCCCGGCCCTCACCGCACCCCTGACGGACGGCACCGCCACCCTCACCCATGCCTGGGACGGTACGTCCGGCAGCCCCTATACCGTCACGGTCACCTACAGCGGGGACGCCGACTTCAGCCCCTCCACCGGTACCGGCACACAGACCGTCGGCCCGGCCGCGACCACCACCACCGTCAGCGGACTGCCGGAGCCCTCGGTCACCGGCCAGCCGGTGACGTTCCTCGCGCGGGTGAGTTCCGACGTCCTGGGGGGCGCCCCGCCGACGGGTACGGTCACCTTCGACTTCGGCGACGGCACCGCTCCCGTTACCGTCGCCGCGGCGGGTGGCGTGGCGAGCGCCGTGCACACCTACACGAGCGCCACGGGCAGCCCGTACACGGTCCACGCCACCTACTACGGCGACGACCGGTTCACCGCCTCCGTGGGCACCGAAACGCACACCGTGCAGCCGTCGTTGTCGGCGACGGTGGTCAGCTCGTCGCCGGATCCCTCGGTGACGGGCGGGCCGGTGGACATCACCGCGACGGTCTCCGCGGCCGCGCCGGGGGCCGGGACGCCCACCGGCACGGTCACCTTCGACTTCGGTGACGGCACCCCGTCCGTCACCGCACCCGTGACGGACGGCACCGCCACCGTCTCCCACGCCTGGGCGAGCACCTCCGGCAGCCCCTACGCCCTCACGGCCGACTACAGTGGGGACGCCGATTTCAGCTCCTCCACGGGGACCGGAACGCAGACCGTCGCCCAGGCCGCGACCACGACCATCGTGACCTCCTCGCCCGATCCCTCGGTGACGGGCGGGCCGGTGGACCTCACCGCGACGGTCTCCGCGGTCGCGCCGGGGGCCGGGACGCCCACCGGCACCGTCACCTTCGACTTCGGCGACGGCACCCCCTCCGTCACCGCCACGGTCACCGCCGGCGTGGCCACCGTGCGGCACACCTGGACCGGCACCTCCGGCAGCCCGTACACCGTCACGGCCGACTACGGCGGGGACCTCGACTTCGGCCCCTCCACCGGCACCGACAGCCAGACCGTCGGCCAGGCCTCCGCCGCCCTGTCCCTGTTCTCCTCCCCGGATCCGTCCGTGGCCGGACAGGAGGTCACCTTCACCGCCCTGGTCTCCGTGGTTCCCCCGGGCGCGGGCACCCCCACCGGGACCGTCACCTTCGATTTCGGCGACGGCACCGCGCCCGTCACCGCACCGGTCGTCTCCGATGCGGCGACCGTGACGCACGCCTACGCGAATTCGACCGGCAGCCCCTACACGGTCACCGCCACCTACCACGGTGACGACGACTTCGCCGCCGTCACCACCACCGACCTCCACAGGGTGGCGGTCAGCGCCGCCACCACGCTGACGACCGTGAGCTCCTCCCCGGACCCCTCGGTGACGGGCCGGCCGGTGACCTTGACGGCGACCGTGGCTCCGACCCCGCCCGGCGCCGGGGTGCCGACCGGAACGGTCACCTTCACCTTCGGCGACGGAACGCCGGCCGTCACGGCCTCGCTCTCCGGCGGGGTCGCCGGCGTCACCCACGCCTACACCACCGCGACGGGCAGCCCGTACACCGTGACCGCGCGCTACAGCGGGGACGCCAACTTCAGCTCCTCCTCGGGCACGGACAGCCAGACGGTCGACCCGGCGTCGACACTGACCACGGTGGTCACCGCGCCGGACCCGTCCGTGGTCGGCCAGCCGGTGACCCTCACCGCGACCGTCGCACCGGTCGCACCGGGTGCCGGGGTGCCGACCGGCGCGGTCACCTTCGACTTCGGTGACGGCACTGCGCCCACCGTGACCTCGCTCTCCGACGGCGTCGCCCGGATCACCCACACCTACACGGCCGCGGGCGGCCCCTACACGGTGACCGCGCTCTATGAGGGGAACGACAGCTTCTCCTCGTCGAGCGGCAGTGACACCCAGACGGTGGGCAGGTCCGCGACGACCACGTCGGTGGTGTCCTCTCCTGATCCCACGGTGGTGGGGCAGTTGACCACGGTGACGGCTTCGGTGGCGTCGGTCGCGCCGGGGTCGGGGGCGCCGTCGGGTACGGTCACGTTCCATTTCGGTGATGGCAGTCCGACGTTGACGGCGCCGGTCAGTAATGGTCTGGCGGTGGTGACGCACGCTTATGGGAGTACGGCGGGCAGTCCGTTCGCGATCACCGCGACGTATGACGGGGATGCCAACTTCACCTCGTCGAGCGGGAGTGACACCCAGACCGTCGGTAAGGCGGCCACCACCACGGCGGTCATCTCCTCGCCGGATCCCACGGTCGTCGGCCAGCCCACCACCCTCACGGCCTCCGTCGCGTCCGTGGTGCCCGGGGCCGCCGCCCCCACCGGTACGGTCACCTTCAGCTTCGGCGACGGCACCCCCTCGACCACCACCACGCTCTCCGACGGCATCACGACCGTCGCCCACACCTACACCACCAGGTCCGGCAGCCCCTTCCCCATTACGGCGACCTACAACGGGGATGCCGGCTTCACGTCGTCGAGTGGCAGTGATGTGCAGACGGTGGGCCGGGCGGCGACGACGACGGCGGTGGTTTCTTCGCCGGATCCGTCGGTGGCGGGGCAGGCGGTGACGTTGACCGCGACGGTTGCTGCGGTGGCGCCGGGGGCCGGTACTCCTACGGGTACGGTCACGTTCAGTTTCGGTGATGGCACCAGCGCCGGCACCACCGCCCTCTCCGGCGGCACCGCGACCGTCACCCACACCTACGCCACCAGGTCCGGCAGCCCCTTCCCCGTCACGGCCACCTACAACGGGGACGCCAACTTCGCGCCCTCCACCGGCGATGACACCCAGACGCTCACCAAGAATGCGACCACCACCACGGTGACCTCCTCTCCCGACCCCTCGGTGTCCGGCGGGACGGTGACCGTCCGGGCGACGGTCTCTTCCGCTTCCGGTACGCCGACCGGCACGGTCACCTTCAGTTTCGGTGACGGCACCAGCACCGCCACCGCGACCCTCTCCGGCGGAGTCGCCACCGTCACCCACGCCTATACGACCACCACCGGGAGCCCGTTCACCCTCACGGCCACCTACGGCGGGGACGCCAGCTTCAACGGCTCCACCGGCACCGACACCCAGACCGTCACCCGGGCCACGACCACCACCACCGTGGTCTCCACGCCCAACCCCGCCACGACGGGTGACCGGATCACGGTCACCGCGACCGTGGTTCCCGTTGCCCCCGGAACGGGCACGCCTACCGGAACCGTCACCCTCGCCATCACGGGACGCAGCCCCCTGACCGTGCCTCTCGTCGGCGGCACGGCAAGTACGTCGTTCAACCCGCTGTCGAAGGGCTCCCACGTGGTCACCGGCAACTACAACGGCGACGTCAGCTTCGCGCCGTCCACCGGAACCACTGTCCAGACGGTGAACTGACGGAGCGGTCCGGTTGGCGCGTCCGTTACTTACCCGCGCCCGGGGAGTCGTGAAGAATCCGGACGCGACGACGGGCGCTGAATCCAGGGGAGTTGCGACCGGATCAATGCGTCACCCTTGGCAGCGTCAGTGCAATGTGAAATATTACTGACGTGCCCACGAGAAGAAGCTCGGATGTCATCGTCGTCGGAGCGGGCGTGGTCGGCGCTGCCTGCGCCTACTACGCGGCCCGCGCCGGCCTCTCCGTCACCGTGATCGACCGCGGCCCCGTCGCGGGCGGCACCACGGGAGCCGGGGAGGGCAACCTCCTGGTCTCCGACAAGGAGCCCGGCCCCGAACTCGATCTCGCGCTGCTGTCCACCGGGTTGTGGCAGGAACTGGCGGAACTGCTCCCGCCGCAGATCGAGTTCGAGCCCAAGGGCGGCCTCGTGGTCGCCGCCGACGAGACCGGGATGCGGGCCCTGCGGGACTTCGCGGCCGGACAGGGCAAGGCCGGTGTGCGGGCGGAGGAGGTCCCCGCGGACCGCTTGCGGGAGCTGGAACCGCATCTGACATCCGGCCTGGCAGGGGGCTTCCACTATCCGCAGGACGCTCAGGTGATGCCGGCCCTGGCCGCCGCCCATCTCCTGCGGGCGGGCGGTGAGCGGGTGCGCCTGAGGCTCGGTGAGGAGGTCACCGGCCTGCTGACCACGGCGGACGGGGCGGTGCGGGGGGTGCGTACGGCGGCCGGCGAGGTCTCCGCCCCGTACGTGGTCAATGCGGCCGGCACCTGGGGCGGCGAGTTCGCCCGGCTCGCGGGCGTCGAACTCCCGGTGCTGCCGCGCCGCGGCTTCGTGCTCGTCACCGAACCGCTGCCACGGGTGGTACGGCGCAAGGTGTACGCGGCCGACTACGTGGCCGACGTCGCCAGCGGCTCGGCGGCACTCCAGACCTCGGCGGTGGTCGAGGGCACCGCTGCCGGACCCGTTCTGATCGGCGCCAGCCGGGAACGGGTCGGCT
>Ga0207426_1001603_pt1 | contig 18018 bp, 13 predicted proteins | sample AraplaMF_Cvi_mMS_FD_184265 | JGI IMG/M metagenome (GOLD analysis project Ga0207426, IMG submission 184265) | Arabidopsis root microbial communities from the University of North Carolina, USA - plate scrape MF_Cvi_mMS (SPAdes) (version 2) | ecosystem: Host-associated > Plants > Roots > Endosphere... | reverse complement strand
CGCTGGCCGACCGCCTGATCCAGATGACCGGCGGCCTCTCCGACCGCGAAATGGCGGGCAAGGAGCAGGTGCTCGATTCCATGGACATCGAGCGCGAGCGCGGCATCACGATCAAGGCGCAGACCGTGCGCCTTTCGTACCGCGCCAAGGACGGCAAGGATTACATCTTCAACCTGATGGACACGCCCGGCCATGTCGACTTCGCCTACGAAGTCTCGCGGTCGCTGGCGGCGTGCGAGGGTTCCCTGCTCGTCGTGGACGCCAGCCAGGGCGTCGAGGCGCAGACGCTCGCCAACGTCTACCAGGCGCTCGACAACAATCACGAGATCGTCCCGGTCCTGAACAAGGTCGACCTTCCCGCGGCCGAGCCCGAGAAGATCAAGCAGCAGATCGAGGACGTCATCGGCATCGACGCCTCCGACGCGGTGATGATCTCGGCCAAGACCGGCCTCGGCGTCCCCGACGTACTGGAAGCCATCGTCACCCGCCTGCCGCCGCCGAAGGGCGATCGCGATGCGACCCTGAAGGCGCTGCTGGTCGACAGCTGGTACGACGTCTATCTCGGCGTCGTCGTGCTGATCCGCGTCGTCGACGGCGTCATGAAGAAGGGCAGCCGCGTCCGCATGATGGGCACCGGCGCGGCCTACGACGTCGAGCGCGTCGGCTTCTTCACGCCGAAGATGCAGCAGGTCGACGAACTCGGCCCCGGCGAGATCGGCTTCATTACCGCCGCGATCAAGGAAGTTGCCGACACCCGCGTCGGCGACACCATCACCGACGACAAGAAGCCCGTCACCGAGATGCTGCCGGGCTTCAAGCCGGCGATCCCCGTGGTGTTCTGCGGCCTGTTCCCGGTCGACGCCGACGACTTCGAAACGTTGCGCGCCGCGATGGGCAAGCTGCGCCTCAACGACGCCAGCTTCTCGTTCGAGATGGAGACCTCGGCTGCGCTCGGCTTCGGCTTCCGCTGCGGCTTCCTCGGCCTGCTGCACCTCGAAATCATCCAGGAGCGGCTGTCGCGCGAGTTCGACCTGAACCTGATCGCGACCGCGCCGAGCGTGATCTACAAGATGCACCTGACCGACGGCACCGAGCTCGAGATCCACAATCCGGTCGACATGCCCGACGTCGTCAAGATCGCCGATATCGAGGAGCCCTGGATCGAAGCCACGATCCTCACGCCCGACGAATATCTCGGCAGCGTGCTCAAGCTGTGCCAGGACCGCCGCGGTTCGCAGAAGGAGCTGACCTACGTCGGCAGCCGCGCGATGGTGAAATACGACTTGCCGCTCAACGAGGTCGTGTTCGACTTTTACGACCGCCTGAAGTCGGTCTCCAAGGGCTACGCCTCGTTCGACTATCATTTGACCGACTACAAGGTCGCCGATCTCGTCAAGATGCAGATCCTGGTCAACGCCGAGCCGGTCGATGCGCTGTCGATGCTGGTCCACCGCACCCGCGCCGAAGGCCGCGGCCGCGCCATGGTCGAGAAGATGAAGGAGCTGATCCCGCCGCACATGTTCCAGATCCCGATCCAGGCGGCGATCGGCGGCAAGGTGATCGCGCGCGAAACCGTCCGCGCGCTGCGCAAGGACGTCACCGCGAAGTGCTACGGTGGCGACATCACGCGTAAACGAAAACTTCTGGAGAAGCAGAAGGAAGGCAAGAAGAAGATGCGGCAGTTCGGCAAGGTCGACATCCCGCAGGAAGCCTTCATTGCTGCACTGAAGGTGGACAGCTGAGCGAAGGCTCGGACTGTCAGTCGGTCGGCATCATGCCCGGGCCCGTCCCGGGCATTTGCGTTTGTGGGAACGGAGAGGTGTCGTGGATGGCCGGGTTCAGGCCCGGCCATGACGGCGGAAACAGAGTAATCAAGTTCTCTGGCCGGAATTTTTGAGGACCGGACAGACAAACGTCGAAAACAACCCCATGCACAGTAGAGCGGGCGTTGTTCGGATTGATGTTTTTCCAGACTTCTGTTTTTTCGAATACGATTTGACTCGTCGGGCAAAACGGGGGCATAATGCCAACATCACAAACAGCCGAAATCGTCATTCCAGGCGCGTGCAACGCAAGCCCGGAATCAATCGCGCAGCAAGCGACGCGGAAGAATGGATTCCGCGTTCGCGTCGACAGGCGCGCCCCGGAATGACAGCCGGTATGCACCCACGACCGCCAACCTTGCCCCCGCGCTCCGGATAGGCCACCATCCCTCTCGCGCACCACCAACAAAATGAAAAGCGCAGAGGAAACGCATGAGCAAGTCGTCACGCTTCGACTATGGCTGCGTCGTGGTCGCAGCCGGTGCGCTGATGACGTGTGTGGGCTTCGGCACCATGCTGTCACTCGCTGTGTTCCTGCAGCCGATCTCGGAAGCGATGGGCTGGTCGCGCGCCGGCGTGTCCGCCGCGGCGACGCTGGATTTCCTCTGCATGGGATTTGCCGCATTCCTGTGGGGCACGCTGTCGGACCGGTTCGGCACGCGCATCGTGGTGCTGGCAGGAAGCCTGCTGCTCGGGCTTGGTCTCGTCACCGCGAGCCAGGCGACCAACCTGTGGCAGTTCCAGCTCTGCTTCGGCGTGCTGATCGGCATTGCCGCGGGCAGCTTCTACGCGCCGATGATGGCGCTGGCGAGCGCGTGGATCGAGAAGAACCGCAGCCTGGCGGTGGCACTGGTCTCGGCCGGCATGGGCGTCTCGCCGGTGACGATCGCGCCGACCGCGAGCTGGCTGATCACGGCGTACGACTGGCGCACCGCGATGCTGGTGATCGGCATCGCCGCATGGGCGCTGCTGATCCCGGCCTGCTTCCTGGTGCGGCCTGCGCCGTCAACGACGGGCGCCGCCACGGCGAATGCTGCGCCGGAGATCGAGCTGACCGCGGCGCAGGCGCTGCGCACGCCGCAATTCATCGCGCTCGCAGCCGCGCATTTCGCCTGCTGCGCCGCGCATTCCGGCCCGATCTTCCACATGGTGTCCTATGCGATGGTGTGCGGCATTGCCCCGCTCATGGCTGTCACGGTCTACAGCGTCGCCGGCGTCTCGGGCCTCGGCGGCCGCCTGCTGCTTGGCACGCTCGCCGATCGCATCGGCGCCAAGCCGGTGCTGGTCGGCGGCCTGTTCGTGCAGGCGATGTGCATCGCGACCTATCTCGCGGTCGCCCAGCTCGGCGAGTTCTACGCGCTCTCGGTCGTGTTCGGCCTCGCCTATGGCGGCGTGATGCCGCTCTATGCCGTGCTGGTTCGCGAATATTTCGGCGCGCGCATCATGGGCACCGTGTTCGGCGCGGTCTCGGCCTTTGCCAGCCTCGGCATGGCGCTGGGGCCATGGGCCGGCGGGCTCGTGTTCGACAGCTTCCAGCAATACACCTGGCTGCATGTCGGCTCCTTCGCGATCGGCATTGCCGCCGTCGCGGTCGCGCTGAGCTTTCCGACCAAGCGGAGGCCGCAGCTTGATCTCGGCCGCGCGGCGGCATGACAATGGCAGCATGAATATGCCGAAGAGCTCATTTCAGCAGCCTGAATAGGCCAACGAATCGTGTTCGTGAATCTGGTTGCAAGTCCCTGATATCCTGCGGGCCATTCGCTTTAACGCCTTTACAGCGATGGCGCATGTCTCAGGCGCTGCGTTCCGCAGCAGCAACATCCGCGCGAAGGTCCTGCGCCGATTCGCCGGTTGTATTCTCGTCGAGCACACCGTTATGGTTCATCGATTGAAGCAAATGAATTGGAGAAACCATGCGAGCATATTTGGTCACCGTCGCGATAAGTGTCATGCTCATCTCCGGCGCACACGGTGCTTCGCCCATGGTGCGGTTGACCACGCACCGCGCGGCCCCGTGCGAGTCCCCCTGCAGCCGCACCGCAATCATTTTGATACACGGTATAACTGGTTCGAAAGAAACGTGGGGCAAACCAGATAGTCAGCGCTATTGGCCTACGATTCTTGCGGCCGACAGGTCGCTACGGAACGATCTGGATATCTATCAAATCGAGTATGACAGCTACAATTTCGTCGGCCCTTCAGCACTCGCTATCGAAAAGGCATTGAGCGTGAGCTAGACCAACTGATGGTCCGCAAAAAGTACGAGAAGACCATTTTTATCGCTCACAGCTTAGGTGGCATATTCGTTCGAACGTATTTGGCGCATGTCAAACAGGCGTATGGTCATGCTGCGCTCAGTCGCTTTAGGCTCATCGTTACGCTTGGCACGCCGAATGAGGGCGCAGACTTGGCCAACTTCGCCCTGCTGCTTTCGCAAAACGAGCATATGCGCGTCTTGCGACCAATCCAGGTCAACGATTTTCAGCAGTTTTTGAATCACTCGTTTGACGACATAAAATCCAAGCATGAGCCCTGCGCATCATTGCGCTCTTACGCGGCCTACGAGGAGAACCCCATTCCAGGGATTGGCCTTGTCGTAGAAAAGCAAAGCGCTATCCAAGGCGCTGACTGATCTCAAGGGTTTGCCCGAAATCACATTCAGCTGCCCAAGCCGACATCGATCGATCCGCCTGACGAAGTCTACGCTTGGGCGGCGAACTTCGTCCGACAATGCGTTGCGAACAGCGCCTCTGTCTGCCCGGCGTTTAGAGCCACCGAATCGTTGTCCTGCCCGGGAGGAGACTTTAGGGCTAGAACTCCGAATGGGGAATGATACGCACCCCGCACAATCCAAACGTGAATTCGGTGACCTTGATCCTTCCAGCCAAATAGACCACCATCGCGCATCTTACCGCTCACGGCAGAATGGGCGAGGAAACGCGCATGAACGCAACTCACGGCGTTGGTCTGGTCGAACGTGCCCGCGCACTGGCGCCGCTGATTGCCGGTGAAGCCAATGAGATCGAGCGGACGCGGCGGCTGACGCCGGCCGTCGTGTCGGCGCTGATCGAGAACGGGCTTTATCGCGCGCTGCTGCCGCAGAGCCTCGGCGGCACTGAAGCTCCGATCGAAACCTTCATGCAGATGCAGGAGGAGATCGCGAAGGCGGATGCGTCCACAGCCTGGTGTCTTGGACAGTGCGCGGTCTGCGCAATGATCGCGGCCTCTCTCGACCACGACACCGCGCAGGAGATCTTCAACACGGCGCCCGGCATCCTGGCCTGGGGCGCGATCGCGCATGAGGCGCGCGCGGTCGAGGGCGGCTATCGCGTCACCGCGCGCTGGGATTTTGCCTCAGGCTCGCGGCAGGCGAGCTGGCTGGGGGCGCATGTCCGTATCGTCGATGCTGGCGGGACGCCGCGCCGGAACGCCGACGGCTCGCCTGAGGTCCGGACCATCCTGTTTCCGGTCGCGAGCGCCGTGATGCACGATGTCTGGGAGGCAATCGGGCTCGCCGGCACCGGCACCGACTCGTATGAGGTGAGCGACCTCTTTGTCCCCGAGCGCTTCACGGCGCTCCGCGACGTGCCAGCTGCGCTGGTTGAGAAGGGACCGCTCTACAGGATCGGCACCGGTTCGACCTTCAGCCTCGGCTTTGCCGCGGTGTCGCTGGGCGTCGCGCGGGCAACGCTGGATGCCGCCATCGCGCTGGCGCGCGGAAAGCACCAGTCGCTGACGGCGAACGCCATGCGCGACAACCAGGCGGTTCAGGGCCTGATCGGCCGCACCGAGGGGGATCTGCGCGCCGCACGCGCCTATCTTTACGCGACGGCGAACGCGATGTGGCGCGACCTCTGCACCACCGGCGAATTCAGCGCCGCGCATCGCAGCGCCGTGCGCCTCGCCGCGACCTGGACCATTCACCAGTCGGCAAAAGTGGTCGACACCGCCTATCACATGGCGGGCGCGACCGCGGTATTCCGAAGCAACCCATTCGAACGACGGTTTCGTGACATGCACGCCATCGCGCAGCAGATCCAGGCGCGCGACACGCATTACGAGGACGTCGGCAGGATGATCCTTGCCGAAAATCGATAGTCGCTGGTGAGGCTGCGGCGGTTTGCCTCGCACGTCCCTTGTGGCGCATCCTTCGAGACGCCCGCTACGGAGCGGGCTCCTCAGGATGAGGACTGCCTGTGCGGCGTAAAGACCCTCATGGTGAGGAGCCCGCCCCTTAGCGGGCGTCTCGAACCATGAAGGCCCGTATGTTTTCACGTCGTCAAAGCGCTGAGACAAAACGTCTCCATGCGCTCAACGCATTGAGTCATGCAAAAGCAAGGGCCGAACCCCGTTGAAACACGGAGGCTGCGCCGCCCTTGTTGTTAAGCAATTTCTGGGACCTTTCCACAAAAGCAATACTTGGAAATGCCTGGGAATTTTGATGTTCAAGATCAAGTCGATTGCCGCCCGCCTGATTCTCGCCATCGCGCTCACCGTCGCCGTGGCCTGTGCCATCCTCTCCGGCTTCTCGATCACCCAGCAGCGCGCGCTGACGCAGATGGCGCTCGATCAGCAGCTCAAGCTGCAATATGAGAGCGTGATCGCCGCGATTGACTACGAGGGACGCGCCGCGCTCGCTGTCTCTTCCGTGATCGCCGCGCTGCCGCCGGTCAGCGATGCCGTCGCCAAGGGCGACCGCGAGAGCCTTGCCGCGCTGCTCGGCGACGCCAACAAATCGCTGAAGGCGCAGGGCATCCCGCTGATCACCTTCCAGCTTCCGCCGGCGGTCGCATTCTACCGCGTTCATGCGCCCAAGGTGTTCGGCGACGACGTCTCGGCGCGCCGCGAGACCGTGGTCGAGGCGATCAAGACCGGACGCCAGATCGTCGGCGTCGAGCCCGGCCGGGAAGCGCTCGGCATCTTCGGCATGACCCCGATCATGCGCGACGGCAAGAGCGTCGCCAATGTCGACGTCGCGGCCGCCTTCGGCAAGGAATTCGTCGACCGCGCCAAGAAGCGATTCGGCATCGACCTCGCGGTCTACTCGCTCGACGGCAATAATCTGAACAAGCTGTCCTCGACCTATGGCAGCACCGTCGTCACCACGCTGGATCAGCTGAAGGGCGCGGTGGCCGGCTCGGCCGTGCGCCACGAGGGCATGCTCGACGGCCATCCGGTCGAGGTCTATGCCGGCCCGATCAAGAACTATGCGGGCGCGCCGGTCGGCGTGCTCGAGATCATCAAGGATACGACAGAGTACGAAGCCGCGTTCGCCACCGCCGAGCGCAATCTGATCCTCGGCACCGTCGCGATCCTCGCCGTCGCGATCGTGCTCGCGCTGCTGCTCGGGCGCGGTCTGTCGCGGCCGCTGACCGCGATCACCGCCGTGATGAACCGGCTGTCGAGCGGCGACACCAGCGTCACCATTCCCGGCAGCGAACGCCCGGACGAGCTCGGCACCATGGCCAAGGCGGTCGAGATGTTCCGCCAGAGCATGCTCGAGACCGGCGCGCTGCGCGAGGCGCAGGAGGCCGACAAGGCCAGGGGCGAGATCGAGAAGCAGGCGTTGCAGCGCCAGATGGCCGATCGCTTCGAGGCCGACGTCAAGGGCGTGGTCGCAGCGGTCGCCAGGGCAACCGAGGGCATGCAGAGCGTCGCCGGCGAGATCACCTCCAGCGTCAAGGGTACATCGGAACGCGCCTCCGCGGCCGCAACGGCTTCCGAGGAAGCTTCCACCAGCGTGAACGCGGTGGCGGCGGCGACCGAGGAGCTGGCGTCGTCGGTCAGCGAGATCGGCCGTCAGGTCACCCATTCCAGCCACGTCGCCAGCGGCGCCGTGACCAAGGCCGCCGAGACGACCGCGATGGTCACGAGCCTCGCATCGGCTGCCGAGCGTATCGGCGACGTGCTGCGCCTGATCAGCGAGATCGCCAGCCAGACCAATCTGCTGGCGCTCAACGCCACGATCGAAGCCGCGCGCGCCGGCGAAGCCGGCCGCGGCTTTGCCGTCGTCGCGTCCGAGGTGAAGGAGCTGGCGAGCCAGACCGCGAAGGCGACCGACGAGATCGCGACCCAGGTCTCGGCGATCCAGGCTGCGACCGGCAATTGCGTCACCGCCATTTCGGGGATCAGCGACACCATCCGCGAGATCAGCGGCATCACCACCACCATTGCCGCCGCGGTCGAGGAGCAGGGCTCGGCGACGCGCGAGATCGCCCGCAGCGTTCAGCAGGCTTCCGCCGGCACCACCGACGTCTCCGCCAATGTCGCCGGTGCGAGCCATGCCGCGGATCAGTCGCGGGCGCTGGCCGGCAACGTGATGGTGGCCTCCGGCGAGCTCGGGCAGCATGCGTCTGCGCTGATGAAGAGCGTCGATACGTTCCTGGCGGGACTGCGGGCGGCGTAGTCCTTACTTCTCTCCGCTTGCGGCAGGGCTATCGCATGATGCTTGGCGAGGCCTGAGCAAGCGCCTCGTCCTTCGAGACGACCGCTCCGCGGTCTCCTCAGGATGAGGCTGATCGGCAGTTTGGCTCGTAGAAATAGCGGTCACACACTCCCCCTCATCCTGAGGGCCCGCCGTAGGCGGGCGTCTCGAAGGATGGCCGCAGGCGAGCTGCTCGCCAGCGGTCACACACTCCCCCTCATCCTGAGGGCCCGCCGTAGGCGGGGCGTCTCGAAGGATGGCCGCAGGCGAGCTGCTCGCCACATCGTCCTCATACGCGATAGCCCCGCCGCTTGCGGGGAGAGGAGCGTACCTGCTTCGCGGCGACGAAACTCTACGCCACCAGCGCGGTGTTGCCGTCGATGCCGCGCTGGGCGTTCAGGAGGCTGATGATCTCGGCGTTCGGCCGGGCCTTGCTGAACAGGAAGCCTTGCCCCTCGTCGCACCCTTCGGCGCGGAGGCAGCTGAGCTCGGCCTCGGTCTCGACGCCCTCGGCGGTGATGGTGACGCCGAGGCCTTTGCCGAGGCTGACGATGGCGCGGATGATCGCCTGCGCCTCGCGGTTGGCGCCGAGATCGCGCACGAAGGACTGGTCGATCTTGATCTTGTCGAACGGAAAGCTGCGGAGATAGCTGAGGCTGGAATAGCCGGTGCCGAAATCGTCCATCGAGATGCGCACGCCGAGCGCGCGCAGCGCATGCAGCGTCGCCAGCACCTGCGCGCTCTTCTCCAGCAGCAGCGTCTCGGTGATCTCGAGCTCGAGCCTGCGCGACGGCAGGCCGGACTGTTTCAGCGCGTCCGTCACCATCGAGAGCAGATTGCCGCTGCGGAACTGCAGCGGCGACAGATTCACGGCGACGCGGACGTCGTCAGGCCAGGTCACTGCATCCATGCAGGCACGGCGCAGCATCAGCCCGCCAAGCGGATTGATCAGGCCGGTTTCCTCGGCGACCGGAATGAACTCGGCGGGCGAGACCATGCCCCGCTCGGCGTGCGGCCAGCGCACCAGCGCTTCGAAGCCGGTGATGCGGCCGCTCTGGAGATCGATCAGCGGCTGGTAATAGGGACGCAGCACGTCGTTCTGGATGGCATCGCGCAGCTCGACCTCGATCTTGCGGCGGCTTTGCGCTTTCGCGTCGAGCGCGGCCTCGAAGAATGCGAAGGTGCCGCGGGCATCGGACTTGGCGCGCGACAGCGCCATGTCGGCGCTCTTGAGCAGCTTTTCGGAATCATCGCCGTCGCCGGGCGCCATCGCGATGCCGATGGAGGCGCCGATCACGACGGAATGGCCGTCGAGCAGGTAGGGATCGGCGATGGCCTCGAGCAGGCGCTTGGCCAGCATCACCGCGTCTTCGGGGCGGGTCAGGCCGCTCTGCACAATGGCGAACTCGTCGGAGTTCATCCGCGCCAGCGCGTCTTCCTCGCGCAAGGTCGAGCGCAGCCGCTTGGCGACGCCGCGCAGCAGCTTGTCGCCGACGGCGTGGCCGAGCGTGTCGTTGACCGCCTTGAAATTGTCGAGCCCCAGCATCAGCAGCGCGACCTTGTCGGAGCTGCGGCGCATATGCAGCAGCATCTCGTCGACCTGCTGGCGCAGCAGGTTGCGATTGGGCAGGCCGGTCAGCCCGTCATGCTGGGCCATGAAGGCAAGCCGCGCCTCGGCGCGCTTGCGTTCGGTGATGTCCATCAGCGCCAGCAGCACGGCGGGCCGCTCGGCATAGGTCAATTCGCGGGAGTAGATCGCGAGATCGATCAGCGCGCCGTCGGCCTTGACGTGCTTCCAGGTGCGCGCGGCCTGCTCCTCGCTGGAGCGATCGACGGTCCAGGGCGGCTCGCTGTCGAAGGCCTGCAGGGAGCGGATCGTCAGCTTCTCGAAGTCGGTGCGGCTATAGCCGTAATGCGCGATCGCGGCATCGTTGACGGCGAGGATACGCTCGTCGTCGAGCGCGCAGACGATCATGGGCACGGGATTGCCGTCGAACAGCAGGCGGAACGAGGCTTCACGCTGCTTCAATTCGGTGATGTCGACGCGCAGGCCGACGACGCCGCCGTCGTCGGTCCGGCGCTCCTCGATCAGGATGACGCGGCCGTCGGACAGCGTCTGCTCATGCCTCTTGCCGGGTTCGTAGAGCTTCTTCAGCCGTTCGGCGATCCACTCGTCCTCATGGCCGGCGGCGTCCGGATAGTCGCCGCGGGCGACGCCGACGCGCAGCGTGTCTTCGAGGCGCGCGCCCTCGGCAAAGAGGTCCGCGGTCTTGCTGTAGATTTCCGCGTATTGCTTGTTCCAGAGGACGTAGCGGCCTTCGGGGTCGAGGATCACGATGCCTTGCGGCAGCAGGTCGACGGCCTGGCGCAGCCGCTCGTGCGATTTGCGTGCGTCCGCGATGGCGGCTTCGGCCTCAGCACGGCTCTGCACGATGGCAGGATGCGGCGCGCGCGCAAAACGCGGCTTGCGCGGCGGTTTGCCGGCCCCGTTCTGCTTTCGCTTTTTTGTTCTTGGCGAACCTAAACTCAACTCACACGCCCTCGCCGCGCCCAGCGGACGCAAGTTTTGCGACAAGTATCTGAAGGAAAAGTAATGTTGGGTGATCCCGTTCCCCGCGGACGCGGCACGCGGCGGTAGAGGAAGGGAGCGTTTTGCCTGTTTGAGAGGCGCCGGCACCGCTGGAATGCGCGCTTGTGCTGTTCCTGTTTCGCAATCGGAGAGCGTGGAGCTGCAAAACGCGTGCTCGCCATGCACCAATTCCCAAACGCGCGTACGATGGCATGCGGGAACAGGCGAATTCCGTCCGGCGCACGAATATTGGTCAACGCAGGATAGGGTTATCGCATCGTTAAGAACGCGGCCGATGCCCACAGAAATCTACGACTTTCGGATCAGGCCGGCGGGACACGTGGATCGTCATCCTGTGCGCATCGCTGCCCGTGCCGCGGCCGTCAAGACGCCGTGAGCCGGCATGTTGATGGCGAGCCTCATCCTTAACCCTGACGCGGCCTTGGGCTATAAGGAATCAGCATGAGTCCCCGCCGCATCGCCCCTCTCCTGCTCGTCGTGACGCTCGTCGTCATCAAAGTCTTGGCCGCCGGCGACGCGCTGGCCCAGGACAAGGGCAGCGTGAACCCGAAGCCGCTGCCGCCGCTCGCCAATCCGAACGATCCCACGATCGGTGCCAAGGAGCTGTTCGCGCGAAAGCTGCTGCCCTCGAAGGGCGCGGCGCATGTGATCGGCTCCTACACCAAGGGCTGCATCGGCGGCGCCGAGCAGATGCCGCTGAACGGCGACAATTGGCAAGTGATGCGGCTCTCGCGTAATCGCAATTTCGGCCACCCCGACATGATCGCGCTGATCAAGCGGCTCTCGGCCAGGGCGCGCAAGGATGCGGGATGGCCAGGAATCCTGGTCGGCGACATCGGCCAGCCGCGCGGCGGCCCTGCGCTGTCGGGCCATGCCAGCCATCAGATCGGTCTCGATGCCGACATCTGGCTGACGCCGATGCCGGACCGACGGCTCTCGCGCGAGGAGCGCGAGGAGATGTCGGCGGTGATGATGGTGCGGCCGGACCGGCTCGATGTCGATCCGAAAGTGTTCACGCCGAGCCACGTGCTGGTGCTGCGCGACGCGGCGCAGGAGCCGGCGGTGCAGCGCATCTTCGTCAACGCCGCGATCAAAAGGGCGCTGTGCCGCGAGGCCAAGGGCGACCGCTCCTGGCTGTCGAAGATCCGGCCGTGGTGGGGCCACGACTATCATTTCCACATCCGCATGCGCTGCCCGGCGGGCGCGGGCGAATGCGAGGGCCAGCCGTCGCAATCGGAGGACGAAGGCTGCAAGCCGTCCGACCTCGCCTACTGGTTCAGCGACGGCGTGCTGCACCCCAAGCCGCCGCCGGAGCCGCCCAAGCCGAAACCGCCGATGACGCTGGCGCAGATGCCGGCGGCCTGCAAGGTGGTGCTGCACGCGCCGGATGCGAAGCCGTAACGGGTTGAAGCGTTGGCGGGTTGTCGCGAGGGGTGACCGCGTATGCGGCGGCGATCCTTCCCCTGACGGAATCGGTATCGTATGGTCGGGACCATATTTCGGGGTTCCGCCCCGCCACGCCCGATTGCGTCGGGCCATCCGGACACCTTCATGCCTGATCCCGCCTGGTCGCTGCACTCCCGCCTGAAAGAGGACACCATCGACATCGGCGACCTGCCGCTGTCGAAGGTGCTGGTCATCAAGGACGCGCATTATCCCTGGCTGCTGCTGGTGCCGCGGCGCCCCGATGCGGTCGAGATCATCGACCTCGACGAGGTGCAGCAGGCGCAATTGATGACGGAGATTTCCCGCGTCTCGCGCGCGCTGAAGGAGATCACCAAATGCGACAAGCTCAATATCGCCGCGCTCGGCAACCTCGTGCCGCAGCTTCACGTCCACATCATCGCACGCCGCACCAGTGACGCCGCCTGGCCGCGTCCGGTCTGGGGCGTGATGCCGCCGCTGGCACACGACGCCAACGAGGTGCAGAGTTTCATCAGCGCGCTTCGCAAGAAAATCTGGTTGGGTTGAAAGAACAAGAAATGTCAGCATTCGACGCGTTTCCGCTGGGACAACCGGCCTTCGTCACCAACGTCCTCGACCGTGCCGCACATCTGCGCCGCGACGACCAGAAGCTGTTCGCAATGGAGCAGAAATCCTCCTCGCGCGCCTATGTCGTCTATCGCGACTCGCTGCTGGTGAAGCGCGACGGCGACACAACGCGCGCGCTGCTCTCGATCGACGAAGCCACCAAGTGCGGCGCCAATCCCGGCACGATCTTCTTAGGGTTGCGCGACGGCGCGGCGATCTTCGGCATGGGCATGTCGCAGGCGGCCGCCGAGAAGCTCGTTGGCCGCGAGGACTACACCATCACCGAATTGCGCGGCATGGCGATGCAGGGCGCGATCCCGCCCGACGAGCTGTCGGCGATCGCGATGGCGAAGTCGATGGTCGGCTGGCACCAGCGCCACGGCTATTGCGCCAATTGCGGCACCCGCAGCAGCATGAAGGAAGGCGGCTGGAAGCGCGACTGCCCGAGCTGCAAGGCGGAGCATTTTCCGCGCACCGATCCGGTCGTGATCATGCTGGTCGCCTCCGGCGACAAGTGCCTGCTCGGCCGCCAGAAGCAGTTCCTGCCCGGCATGTATTCGTGCCTTGCCGGCTTCGTCGAGGCCGCCGAGACCATCGAGGACGCGGTCCGCCGCGAGATCCTCGAGGAGTCAGGCATCCGCTGCACCGACGTGCAGTATTACATGACGCAGCCCTGGCCCTACCCGTCGTCGCTGATGATCGGCTGCAGCGCACGGGCGCTGAACGAGGACGTCGTCGTCGATCATTCCGAGCTCGAGGATGCACGCTGGTTCTCGCGCGAGGAGGCGGCGAAGATGCTGACGCGGACGCATCCGGACGGCCTCGCCGGTCCGCATCCCTTCGCCATCGCGCATCATCTGCTCGGCCGCTGGGTGCATAACAAGAGCTGAGATCGCGGATGGCTGCGTCAGGGATCGCACCGCGTATCCTCTGCATCGGCATTCCCGTGCGCGACCTCACCTTCCGCGTCGTGGCTGCGCCCGCGCACGGCAGCAAGGCCAACGCCACGCATCTCGCCGAAATCTGCGGCGGCAATGCGCTCAACGCCGCGATCGCGATGGCGCGGCTCGGCGGCCGCGTCGCATTTGCGGGGCCGATGGGCGATGCCGGCGAAACATCGAGCGGCTTCATCCTCGAACGGATGAAAGCCGAGGGCATCGACGCCACGCAGATCGTGCGTATGCCCGGGCTGATGACGCCCGTCTCCGCAATCACGATCGATGCGAGCGGCGAGCGGACGATCACGATTTACCGCGATCCCGCGCTGTGGACGGTGAAGCTGCCTGATGCCGACGCACTGCTCGCCGATTGCCAGGCGGTGCTGGTCGAGAGCCGCTGCGCCTCATTCTGCCTGGAGCTGTGCGCCGAAGCACGCCGGCGCGGCATTGCCGTCATCGTCGGCGTCGATCGCGCGATGTCGGTGCAGGACGGCCTGCTCACCGCCGCCTCGCATCTGCTGTTCTCCAGCGAGCAGCTGCAGGAGACCGCCGGCATCGCCGACGACGGTGAGGCGCTGAAGCGCCTCGCCGCCCTGACACCGGCCTTCCTCGCCGCCACCCGCGGTCCGCGCGGGACCATCTGGCTGAACGAGGCCGGCGGGCTGGAGGAGGTCGCGGCCTTTCCGGTCGAAGCCGTCGATACGCTCGGCGCCGGTGACGTTTTCCACGGCGCCTTCACGCTCCGGCTGTCCGAGGGTGGCGGCGTCAGGGACGCGCTGCGATTCGCCGCGGCCGCCGCAGCCCTGAAATGCACCCGCCATGGCGGCGGCCAGGGCGCACCGCAACGCATTGAAGTTGAAGGGTTTTTACAGAACAGGCTTTAGAGCCATTCTGGCGCCGAGCCGCCATTATGGGCTTGCGGGAGAAGATTTTTCTCTATATGAGGGAAATCAACCTTCATATTGGAACAAAGTTCCTCAGATGACCGATGCCGCTGTCCAGATCCCCGAGACCAGCCGCCGCCTCGATGCCATCGATCGCAAGATCCTGATGGTGCTGCAGGAGGATGCCTCCCTGTCAGTCGCCGAGATCGGCGACCGCGTCGGGTTGTCCTCGACGCCCTGCTGGAAGCGCATCCAGCGCCTCGAGGCCGACGGCGTCATCATCAAGCGGGTCGCCCTCGTCGACCAGAACAAGATCGGGCTCGGCATCTCCGTGTTCGTCTCGGTCGAGAGCGCCGATCACTCCGACGCCTGGCTGAAGAAGTTCGCCGACGCGGTCAGCGCGATGCCCGAGGTGATGGAATTCTACCGCATGGCCGGCGACGTCGATTACATGCTGCGCGTCGTGGTCGCGGACATGCAGGCCTATGACATCTTCTACAAGAAGCTGATCAGCGCCGTGCCCCTGAAGAACGTCACCTCGCGCTTCGCGATGGAGAAGATCAAGTCGGTCACCGCGCTGCCGATCCCGGCGGTGGTGGCGGCCTGAAGGCCGGACATCGGCTCGAGCCACGCAACATGAGGTCGGCGGCAATTCGTCGCTAATCCCTCCGTACAGCCCCTGCCCCCGCGCGATTCGGTACCTCGGTAAGCAAGCATTTACCGAGAATTAGCTCCGTGCGCCTATCGTTGCGGCATGGAGGGGACAACGGCGATTCCGTCCCGGCGGTGGCCTGCCTGGGCGAATGCGACGGCATTACTGGTCGCAGGCTGGATCGCGCTCGCAATCCTCACCTTACAGGTTCGTCCGGGTGCGACAGTCGTCGCAGTCGTGTTTCCGCCCTGGTGGAGCACGCAACAGGTGTTCGAGGCTGCGGCATCTGCGCAAGCCGCGATCGTGGGGGCAACCGCCCTCCCAACGCTCCTCGTCGTCCGCCCGGATGACCATGACGGACTGGCCCGCCTGCATGAGGCCGGCGCCTGGCTCGTCATGGACGCGCAAGCGGTATCGGCATGCTTTGGCAGATAGTCTTTGAATCCTGGAGAGGATGAAATGGTTGTCGAGAACGACGGACTGGAAAAGCTGCGCCAGACCACCAGCAAGATCCTCGCTGTGACGCTATGGCTTCACGTGCCGATCAGCATCACGGTCGGTCTCGCGCTGGGCAAGGCCTGGCTGACGCCTGCGATCGTCATGGCGCTGTTCGCGCTCGCGGCAACCCTGTCCTGGCGCATGTCGGGCAACGGCCTTTCCACCCGCCTCGTCTTCTCGGTCGCCCTGATGAGCGGCGTGTCGATGTTCACCTACCAGTTCGAGGGACATCCATGGCAGATCGACATGCACATGTACTTCTTCGCGGCGCTGGCCTGCACGGTCGCCTATTGCGACTACCGGCCGATCGTCGCCGCGACGGTCGCGGTCGCGCTGCATCATATCGCGCTGAACTTCCTGCTGCCGGCGGCGATCTATCCCGGTGGCTCCGATTTCGGCCGCGTCGTGCTGCATGCCGTGATCCTGCTGATCGAGGCCGGCGTATTGATCGCGCTGGCGCGCAAGCTTGAGGAACTGTTCGAGACCACCGCGGTGAAGACCGCCGAGGCGCAAGCCGCGATGGCGGCGGAAGCGCGTGCCAACAGCGAGCGCCACGACGTCGAGCGCCGCGCGGAAGGCGAGCGCGAGGCGGCCAAGCAGCAGCTCGCCAGCAATTTCGAGCACAGCATCGGCGGCATCGTGCAGGCGGTAGCGATTGCTGCGAACGAAGTGCAGCAGCTGTCTTCGGCGATGAGCAACAACAGCACCGATACCGCGCGGCAGACCGCCGCCGCGGCTGCAGCGTCGAACCAGGCCTCCAGCAATGTCGAGACGGTTGCGGCTGCGACCGAGGAACTTACGGCATCGGTCACCAGCATTACCCAGCAGGTCGCCCGTTCCGCCGAGATCGCCGCCAAGGCCGCGGGCGAGGCCCGTCGTACCAACGAGGTGGTCGAAGGCCTTGCCAGCGGCACCCAGAAAATCGGCGAGGTCGTCACGCTGATCCAGACCATCGCCAACCAGACCAATCTGCTGGCGCTGAACGCCACCATCGAAGCCGCACGCGCCGGCGAGCACGGCAAGGGTTTTGCGGTGGTCGCGAGCGAAGTGAAGGCACTGGCGAACCAGACCGCGAAAGCCACCGAGGAAATCTCGGCGCAGGTGCAGACCATCCAGAGCGCGACCAGCGACGCCGTCAACGCCATTCAGGCGATCGGCGCGACGATTGCCGAGATCGACGAGATTTCCGGCCAGATCTCGACCGCGGTCGATCAGCAGAACCTGGCGACGCGCGAGATCGCCGGCAGCCTGCAACAGGCCGCCACCGGCACGCGCGAAGTGAACGACAACATCGTCGGTGTCAGCAAGGCCTCCGAGCAGGCCGGCGCCGCCGCCGCCAAGATGCACCAGGCCGCGGCTGGACTGTCATCGCAGTCCGAGCGGCTCAGGTCCGAGGTGGACGGCTTCCTGGGTTCGCTGCGGACGGCGTAGGATGTTCGCTGCTTCACCTCTCCCCGTAAGAACGGGGCGAGGGAGCCCACTGCCGGCGACGCGGCAGGTCGCCAATCAGATCTTCTGATTGTACTCGCCGACCTCGGGATGCGTGCCGAGCACGCTGTTCACCATCGCGAACATGTCGTGCATGCGCTGCTCGGAAACCGGGCTCTCGACCACGACCACGAGCTCGGGCTTGTTGGACGAAGCGCGCACCAGGCCCCAGCTGCCGTCCTCGACAGTGACGCGCACGCCGTTGACGGTGACGAGATCGCGGATCGACTGGCCGCCGATCTTCGCGCCCTTCGCCTGCAGATCCTCGAAGTGCTTCACGACCTTGTCGATGACGCCGTATTTGGTTTCATCGGCGCAATGCGGCGACATGGTCGGCGACGACCAGGTCTTCGGCAGCGCGTCCTTCAGATCCGCCATCGACTTGCCCGGCGCGCGGTCGAGCATGTCGCAGATCGCGATTGCCGAGACCAGACCGTCGTCATAGCCGCGGCCATACGGCTTGTTGAAGAAGAAGTGGCCGGACTTCTCGAAACCCGCGAGCGCGCCGGTCTCGTTGGTGCGGCGCTTCATGTAGGAATGGCCGGTCTTCCAATAGGCGACCTTCGCGCCCTGCTTCTGCAGCACGGGATCGGTGACGAACAGGCCGGTCGATTTCACGTCGACGATGAAATGCGCGTCCTTGTGGATCGCCGACATGTCGCGCGCCAGCATCACGCCGACCTTGTCGGC
>Ga0207426_1001598_pt1 | contig 18056 bp, 16 predicted proteins | sample AraplaMF_Cvi_mMS_FD_184265 | JGI IMG/M metagenome (GOLD analysis project Ga0207426, IMG submission 184265) | Arabidopsis root microbial communities from the University of North Carolina, USA - plate scrape MF_Cvi_mMS (SPAdes) (version 2) | ecosystem: Host-associated > Plants > Roots > Endosphere... | reverse complement strand
CGCCTTGGCCGAGCGTGAGCGAGACGCCGTCGAGCGCGGTGACCGCCCCGAAGCGCTTGACTAGGTTGTCGCCACGCAGCGCGAGATCGGCGGATGCGGCGGGAGCCGTTAGCGGTTCTGCCATCACCGTGCTCCCCTGCGGCGGATGCGCCCGACGTGGATGTTGAAGATCATCGCGGCGAGAATCGCGGCCCCGAGAATGATGTTGAACGTGAACGCGTTGATGCCGATGAGCGTGAAGCCGTCGCTCAGAATGCCGAGCACCGCCGCGCCGAGCAGGCCGCCTACGATCGTGCCCGAGCCGCCCGTCAACGGCGTGCCGCCGATCACGGCGGCGGCGACCGCGAGGAACATGATCTGGTTGCCGCCCGCTTGCGGATCGATCGACGTGATGCGGAAGCTCTCGAGGATGCCCGTGAAGCCCGCGAGCACTGCGGCGATCACGAAATTGCCGAGCCGCAGCCGGTTCACGCGGATGCCCGCCTCGCTCGCGCCGAGCGCGTTCGCACCCGCCGCCTGCGTGTGCAGACCCCAGCGCGTATGCCGCAACAGCACATGCATGACGAACGCGATCGCCACGGTCCAGATGATCTCGCTGTAGCCCCACGCGCCCATCACGGCGGCGAACTCGGGCGAGCCGGGCGTCGCGGCGGGCGTGCCGCGCGACACGGTCAGCGTGATGCCGTTGATGAGAAAGAGCGTGCCGAGCGTCGTCACGAACGAAGGCAGGCGCAAGTAGACCGTCACCGCGCCGTTGATGAAGCCGATGACCGCGGCCGCGATGAGCCCCGCGATCACCGAGATCCACATCGGCGCGCCCGCATCGTTGGCGAACACCATCATGAACGGCGCGAACGCGAACACCATGCCCGCTGACAAGTCGATGTCGCCGCCGATCATCAGCATGATCTCGCCGAACGCGATGATCGCGACCGGCGCCACGTATTGCGAGAGATTGACGAGACTCGCGTTGCTCAGCAGGAAGTCGTGATTGACGAACTGGAAATACGCCGCGAGCAGCACGGCGACCAGCAGGATGCGCAACTCGGGCGCCCAATGAGACGCCCACGCGCCGCGCGGACTGCTGGTCTGCGCGGGCGTGGTTGCTTTACGAGGTTCGTTGACCGTGTTCATCAGGACTTGATCGCGCCTTTCATGGGCACGATTTGCGGCTTGGTGGTCTTGCCTTCGTAACGCGTCGAGGTGTTGAGATAAGGCTCGACCGTATCCTTCGTCACGAACTTGAGACCCGTGTTGATGTTCGCCGGCCCGACGAGCCCGCCCGATGCGAGGAACACGAACGCTTCCATCACCGTGTAGAAGCCCTGCACGTAAGGCTGCTGGTCGATGGTGAAATCGAGGAAGCCTTCGTGAATGAGCTGAATGGTCTGCGGCAACAGATCGAAGCCGCCGCCGTGGACGCCCTTCGACGGCAGATTCGACTCCTTCATTACCTGCGCGACGCCTTGCGTGCTGCCTGCATCGACGGCGAACATGCCTTTCAAATCCTGGTGGCCGAGATAGAACGACTTGATCTTCGAAAGTTCTTCGTTGACGGTTGCTCCAGTCGCGACGGTCTGAATGTCGATCTTCTTGCCGGACTTCTTGATCGCATCGCTTGCGCCGTCGAGACGAGGCTGGATGTTCAACTGTCCCGGCGTCGCAATGAAGAGCGCGACGAGGCCGCTGTCGATCAGGCTCGCGATGCGCTCGCCCATCTGATAGCCCGACAGATACAGATCCTGGCCGATATACGCGAGCCGCGGATTGGTCTTGCCGCGCGGCGCGTCGGCGTTGTAAGCGAACACGGGAATGCCCGCATCGAGCGCGGCCTGGATGGGCTTGTCGAATGCGTTCGGATCGACGATAGGCACGGCGATCGCATCGGCTTTTGCGGCGATCGCGGAGTTCACCGCGCGCACCATTTCGCCCGCATCGGACGTGGCCGAGCCGGTCCACTGATAGTCCATGCCGAACATGGCGCACGCATCCTGAATGCCGTACTGCGTGGGCACGAAGAAGGGATTCGTCGTCACGTGATTGACGAACACGATCTTCCATTTCTTGTGCTGCGGGAACGCCGCTTCGGCCGCCTGCGCGGTCGAGATCAGCCCGCCGCCGCCGGTCACGCCGCCCAGGAGCGACAGCGCCGCGCCGAGTCCCGCGCCCTGCATGATGCCGCGCCTGCCCGCACTGATGAGGCGGCTGTCTTTTGCGTCGTCATCCCGATCTTGCGCCATGTTTTCCTCCGGTCTCTTCTTCGTTGGTCGATGGGTCGACTCATCGTCGATCACGTTCAGATACTGGGTTTCACGGCATGCCGTCCGCACGCCGCTTTCATCAATGAAAGACGGCAGCGTTGCGGATGACGATGCGAGCAGTGTGCGAGAGGGCGATTCGAAAGCGCGGCGTGTTTGAACTAGTAATTGGGATCTGCGAAGCCCGCGCGCCGACTTCAATAGACAAACTATATGCAGAGTGTTTTGACGTTTCGATTAGCGTTTTCCCGGTGCGTGTCCTGCATATAGTCATGCTATTTATAGGACTTTCTCGCAGAGTGAGCAAAACCATGAGCGCCCCCCCAAAAACCAAGCTCCGTTCGGCCGCATGGTTCGGCACCGCCGACAAGAACGGTTTCATGTACCGGAGCTGGATGAAAAACCAGGGCATTCCGGATCACGAGTTCGCGGGCAAGCCGATCATCGGCATATGTAATACGTGGTCCGAACTAACGCCGTGCAATTCGCACTTTCGCAAGCTCGCCGAACACGTGAAACGCGGGGTGTATGAAGCGGGAGGATTTCCCGTTGAGTTTCCGGTGTTCTCGAACGGCGAATCGAACCTGCGGCCCACCGCGATGTTCACGCGCAATCTCGCGAGCATGGACGTCGAGGAAGCCATACGCGGCAATCCCGTCGATGCGGTCGTGCTGCTCGTCGGTTGCGACAAGACGACGCCCGCCCTGCTGATGGGCGCGGCGAGCTGCGACGTGCCCGCGATCGTCGTCTCCGGCGGCCCGATGTTGAACGGCAAGCACCACGGCCGCGACATCGGCTCGGGAACCGTCGTCTGGCAACTGAGCGAGCAGGTGAAGGCAGGCAAGATCTCGATACACGAGTTCATGTCGGCGGAAGCGGGCATGTCGCGCTCGACGGGCACCTGCAACACGATGGGCACCGCATCGACGATGGCCTGCATGGCCGAAGCGCTCGGCGTCACGCTGCCGCACAATGCGGCGATTCCGGCCGTCGATTCGCGGCGCTATGTGCTCGCGCATCTGTCGGGCATGCGTATTGTCGAGATGGCGCTGGAAGACTTGCGCCTCTCGAAGCTGCTCACGCGCGAGGCGTTCGAGAATGCGATCCGCGCGAACGCGGCGATCGGCGGCTCGACCAATGCGGCGATCCATCTGAAGGCGATCGCGGGACGCATCGGCGTGAAGCTCGAACTCGACGACTGGACCCGCATCGGACGCGGCACGCCGACGCTCGTCGACTTGCAGCCCTCGGGGCGCTTCCTGATGGAAGAGTTTTACTATGCGGGCGGTTTGCCCGCGGTGTTGAGGCGTCTCGGCGAAGCGAACCTGATCCCGCATCCCGATGCGCTCACGGCCAACGGCCACACGCTGTGGGAGAACGTGCAAGAAGCGCCGATCTATAACGACGAAGTGATCCGTCCGATTGCGAAGCCGCTCGTCGCCGATGGCGGATTGTGCGTACTGCGCGGCAATCTCGCGCCGAACGGCGCGGTGCTGAAGCCATCGGCGGCGACGCCCGCGCTTCTCACGCATCGCGGCCGCGCGGTCGTCTTCGAGAACTTCGACGACTACAAGCAGCGCATTGCCGATCCCGATCTCGACGTCACGGCGGACTCCGTGCTCGTGATGAAGAACTGCGGGCCGAAGGGCTATCCGGGCATGGCCGAGGTCGGCAACATGGGCTTGCCGCCGAAGCTGCTCGCGCAAGGCGTGACGGACATGGTGCGCGTATCGGATGCGCGCATGAGCGGCACGGCGTACGGCACGGTGGTGCTCCACGTCGCGCCCGAGGCGCGCGCGGGCGGGCCGCTTGCGATCGTGCGCGACGGCGACTGGATCGAGCTCGATTGCGAGAAGGGCGTACTGCGCATCGATATCGACGACGACGAAATCCGCTCGCGCCTCGAAGCATGGCAAGCGGCGAAGAGCGAGATTCCCGAGGATCGCACGGGCTATCGCAAGCTATATGTGGAGCATGTGCTGCAAGCCGATGAAGGTTGCGACTTCGATTTCCTCGTCGGCTGCCGCGGCGCGGAGGTGCCGAAGCATTCGCACTGAAGGCGTCACCTGCGCGGGCTCCACGTTGCGATCGCAACGCCGAGCACCGCGACGCCCATCGCCCACCATGCGGCCGCCGGCAACACTTCGCCGAGGAAGAAGTAGGACAGCACCGCGGCCGCGGGCGGAATGAAGAAGAACAGCGACGCGACTTGCGAGACCTTGCCCGCGCGTGTCATCGCCAGCAGCAGCGTGATCGCGATCAGCGAATTGCCGATCACGAGATAGGCGAGCGTGGCGATTAACGTGGGTGTCCATTGCACTTGCGTGTGCTCGAAGGCGAGCGCCATCGGCGCGCAAAAGACGAAGCCGACGCTGTATTGAATGAGGTTCGACGTGATCGGATCCTGCGCCGTGCCGAGCCGCTTCTCGTAGAGCATCGCGCCCGTGATGCCGATGAGCGCGCCGATCGCGAGCAGCACCGGTCCGAGCGCATCGGCATGCAGCGGCCCGCGCGCGGCGATCACGCCCGCCGCGCCCGCGAGCCCGAGCAGCAAGCCGATCCAGCGCCGAACGCCGATCCGCTCGCCGACGAACTTCGGCGCGAGCACGCCGACGAGAATCGGCTGCAAGGACACGATCAACGCGAGCACCGAGGTCGCGATGCCCGCCGTCATCGACAGATAACTGAGCCCGAAGTACATGACCTGCACGAGAAAGCCGACGACGCCGAGATGCAGCCACGCGCGGGCATTGCGCGGCCATTGCGGACGCCGCACCGCGCACACGGCGAGCAGCACGCCGACGCTCAACGCAAAGCGTATCGATAAAAACGTCAGCGGCGACGCGTAGTGCAGGCCGGTCTTCGCGATCGGAAATCCGGCGGACCAGAGCAGCAGGAAGAGAATGGGTCCGCCGATCGTGAGCCAGCGGCGCTCGGTTTGCGTGCGGCTGTCTTCGTTGCGGTCGATGCGCGGCGCTTGCGCCATGTTCACGTCCTTGTGCTCGTTTCTCGTGTGCAGCGGAAGTACCGATTGTAGTGTGGAGACGACGGCGGCGAAGTGTGAGACATTCTCTGCTTCCATCTTCATCGAACGCTGAAGCATGAACGACAACACCAACGCGGCGCCCGACAGCACCGCCGCACGCGTCGCGATGTGGCGCGCGTTGCACGCCGAAGCCGATGCTCCGCCGCATGTGCTGGAAGACACGATCGGCCTTGCATTGCTCGCGCCCGCTGCGAACTGGCGCGAACGCGGCGACATGAACCCGCAGTTCACGCGGCCTTTCCGTGCGTCGATCGTTGCGCGTGCGCGCTTCATCGAAGATCTCGTCGTGGAAGAGGTCGATCGCGGCGTGACGCAGTATGTCATCCTCGGTGCGGGTCTCGACAGCTTCGCGCAGCGCAGGCCGGAGATCGCGGCGCGGCTGCACATTTTCGAAGTCGATCCGCCGGGGCCGCAGGCGTGGAAGCGCCGGCGTCTGATCGAACTCGGTTATGGCGTGTCCGAGCGGCTGCATTTCGTGCCGGTGGATTTCGAAGAGGGAGAATCGTGGCGCGAGAAGCTCGTGAAGAATGGTTTCGACCAAAGCAGGCCCGCTATCGTCGTGTCGACGGGCGTCAGCATGTATCTCACGAAGGAAGCGAACGCGGCCACATTGCGCGAAGTCGCGGGCTTTGCATCGGGCTCGACCTTCGCGATGACCTTCCTGCTGCCGCTCGAACTCGCGGACCCCGACGTGCGTCCGGGCCTGGAAATGGCTGAGAAGGGCGCGCGTGTGAGCGGCACGCCGTTCATCAGCTTCTTCATGCCGGCGGACATTCAGGCGATGGCGCGCGATGCGGGCTTCAGGGACGCGCGGCACGTATCCGCCGCGGATCTGACCCGGCGATACTTCTCGAACCGGACCGATGGCCTGCGTCCGCCGAACAATGCCGAAGAACTGCTGATCGCCAATACGTAGATTTGCCATGCCCAGGATCGACCTTGCAGCGCGCGGGCGATTGTGCGGCGTTTCCGAAGGGAACAGGGAACGGTCATCACATGGTCAATCGCGATTCGACGAACCTCCAGGTTTGCAAACACAACGACAAGTGACAATCACCACGCCTTCCGACCGCGCATCCCTCTTGCGCGAACTGGACAACACACCGCTCTTCGATGTCGTCGTGATCGGCGGCGGCGCGAGCGGCCTCGGCACGGCCGTCGACGCGGCGTCGCGCGGTTATCGGACCTTGCTGCTCGAAGCGCGCGATTTTGCCAAAGGCACGTCGAGCAAGGCCACGAAGCTCGTTCACGGCGGCGTGCGTTATCTCGCGCAAGGCAACATTCCGCTCGTTCGCGAGGCGTTGCGCGAGCGCGGCCTGCTCGCGCGCAACGCGCCGCATCTCGTGCATGCCCTCGGCTTCGTCGTTCCGGCGTATCGCTTCGGAGACAAGCTGATCTACGGCGCGGGACTGAAAATGTACGACTGGCTCGCGGGCGCGTCCAACCTCGGCGCGAGCCGCAGCCTCAGCCTCGCGCAAACGCGCGCGAGATCGCCGATGCTCGCCGACAGCCTCGACGGTCACGCGCTGCGCGGCGGCACGCTATACCATGACGGCCAGTTCGACGACGCGCGGCTCGCCATCGCGCTGATGCGCACGCTGTTCGATCTCGGCGGGCTCGCGCTGAACAATGCCGCCGTGCGCGGCGTCGGCTTCGATCGCGCGGCGGGGCATCATCGGCTATCGGTGACGGACGTCGAAACGGGAGATAGCCTCACCGTCGGCGCGCGCTGCCTCGTCAACGCGACGGGCGTCTGGGTCGATTCGATCCGCGCGATGGCCGAACCGGGCGCGCGCCCGATCGTGGCGCCGAGCCAGGGCGTTCATCTGACGTTGCCGGGCCGCTTCCTGCACAGCAACGACGCGATCCTCGTGCCGAAGACGAAAGACGGCCGCGTGCTTTTTCTGGTGCCGTGGCACGGCCACACGATCGTCGGCACGACCGATACGCCGCGTCAGGACTTGCCGCTCGACCCCCGCGCAAGCGACGAGGACATCGACTTCATTCTCGCGACGGCGTCGGATTACCTGTCCGTCAAGCCCACGCGCGACGACGTTCTAAGCGTCTGGGCGGGGCTTCGTCCGCTCGTGAAGGCCGGCGCCCAGGCGTCGACGGCGGCGCTCTCGCGCGAACATACGATCGAGATGAACGCGACGGGCATGATCACCGTGACGGGCGGCAAGTGGACGACGTATCGGCTGATGGCGCAGCAGGTCATCGATCTCGCGGTCGCGAAGGGCCTGTTGCCGGCTGCGCCCTGCCGGACGGCGTCGCTGCCGCTGCATGGCGCGACAGCGGAGCAGCGCGGCCAGTACGGCTCCGATGCCGCCGTGATCGACCGTCTGCCCGGCGCGCAGAACGTGCTGGTGAAGGCGAGCGGGCTGACCGAGGCGCAGACGCGTTTCGCGGTTCGGGCGGAACTCGCCCGATGTGTCGAGGATGTGCTGGCGCGCCGCAATCGCGCGCTGTTTCTCGATGCCGCCGCTGCCCGCGACGCCGCGCCGGACGTCGCCCGCATCATCGCGGAAGAGCTTGGGCGAAGCGCGCAGTGGCGATCCGAAGAGGTCACGCGTTTCGACGCCTTCGCGCGAACCTGGATGCTGTCGTAGCGGCTCGTTTCCTGAACGAGGCGCGCCCGTCCGCCTCGGGGAAACGCCTAATGCCCGATTTAACCCGCCATTACCCTCTGCGCGCGCCGCTTCCTAAACTTGTCTCACAAGGAGGAAGCGCTCATGTCGAAACTCATTCACACGATGATTCGCGTGCGGGATCTGGAACGCTCGCTCGATTTCTATCAGAAGGCTTTCAATCTCGACGTCGCGCATCGGCTGGATTTTCCGGACTTCACGCTCGCCTATCTGCGCAACGATGAAACGCACGCCGAACTCGAACTCACCTGGAACAAGGGGCGCGCCGAGCCTTATACGCATGGCGACGGCTACGGCCATGTCGCGGTGAGCGTGCCGGACGTGAAGGCCGAGCGCGAGCGCCTGATTGGCCTGGGTCTTACGCCCAACGACGTGCGCGAGTTCAAGAACGACGACGGCTCGCTGATCGCGCGTTATTTCTTCATTCAGGATCCGGACGGCTACAAGATCGAAGTGCTCGAACGTCACGGACATTACGAGTAGTCACGGCGGCACCGCGGGAGCACATACATAAGTTGTTGCAGCACCCCACAAGGAGAGAGACATGCGAGACACGATCATCCCGATCGTCGCGCAGCGGCGCGCGCACGACGGTGGACATCATCACGAACATGATGGAATCGCCGCCGCCCCCCCGACGATCGCGCTGACACGACGCGAATTCCTGCGCGGCACGGGTGTGCTGGTCGGCACGATCGCCGCGACGTCGATCTTCGCGAGTCTTGCGCCGAGCCGCGTCTGGGCGCTCGAAATGCAGGGGCTCGACACGCATCAAGGCGAGGTGCTCTTGCAGGTGACGCGGCAGATCTATCCGCACGCAACGCTCGATGACGCCGTCTATGCGCTCGTCGTCAAGGATCTCGATGCCAAGGCGAAAGCCGATCCCGCAGTGCGTCAACAACTCGCCGACGGCGTCGCTCAACTGGATGCGAAAGCCGGCTCCGACTGGACGAAGCGCGGCGCGAACGACAAGGCGCAGGACGTCGCCGCGCTCGCGGGCACGCCGTTCTTCAACACGGTGCGCAGCACCGCCGTGGTTTCCCTGTACAGCAATCCGATGGCGTACGAGCACTTCGGCTACGGCGCGTCGAAAGGCGATGGCGGCTATCTGCATCAGGGCTTCAACAGCCTGTCGTGGCTGCCCGATCCACCTGCCGGCGCGAGCGGCCCCATCCCGACGGACAGTTGAAGAGCGCGCCCATCAAGCAACGAGCGGAGACCGACATGGATCAGGGTAACAAGGTGCAGTTCAAGCACAGCGACGGCAATGTGGTCGTCGTCATCGGATCGGGTGCGGGCGGCGGCACGCTCGCCAACGAACTCGCGCAGAAGGGCATCGACGTGGTGGTGCTCGAAGCGGGCAAGTCGCATACGCAAGGCGATTTCTCAACGTCCGAGTGGGATGCCTTCAAGATGCTCTCGTGGCTCGACATGCGCACGACGTCCGGATCGTGGCGCCTTGCGCAGGACTTTCCGAATCTGCCGGCGTGGGTCTGCAAGACGGTCGGCGGCACGACCACGCACTGGGCGGGCGCGAGTCTGCGTATCCAGCCGCATGAATTCAAGGCCAAGACCACTTACGGCGACGTGCAGGGCGCCACGCTGCTCGACTGGCCGATCACGCGTGAGGAGCTCGACCCTTACTACGACCGAGCCGAAAAGAAAATGGGCGTGACACGCACGAACGGCCTGCCGGGTCTGCCGGGCAACAACAACTTCAAGGTGATGTCGGCGGGTGCGACGAAGGTCGGCTACAAGGAGTGCAACACCGGCCATATGGCGATCAACAGCACGGTGCGCGACAATCGCACGCATTGTTTCCAGCGCGGCTTCTGCTTTCAGGGCTGCCGCATGGGCGCGAAGTGGTCGACGCTCTATACCGAACTGCCGCGCGCTCAGGCCACGGGTCACATGGAGTTGCGCACGCAGGCGCACGTCGCGAAGATCGAGCACGATGCGCGCGGCAAGGTGACGGGCGTCGTCTACTACGATGCGAACGGCAAGCTGCAGCGGCAGCGGGCGCGCGTCGTCGCGGTGGCGGGCAATGCGATCGAGACGCCGCGCCTGCTGCTCAATTCGCAGTCGAGCAAATTCCCCGAAGGCCTCGCGAACGGCTCCGGGCAGGTGGGCCGCAACTACATGCGGCATACCACCGGCTCGGTCTACGGCGTGTTCGAGGACAAGGTCGAGATGTACAAGGGCACGACGATGGCGGGGATCATCGAGGACGAAGCGGTGTTCGATCCGAAGCGCGGCTTCGCGGGCGGCTATCACATGGAGACGGTTTCGCTCGGGCTGCCGTTCTACGCGGCGTTTCTCGATCCGGGCGCGTGGGGCCCGAACTTCACGGCGGCGCTGGACCAGTACCAGTACACGGCGGGCATGTGGATCGTCGGCGAGGACATGCCGCGCGAATCGAACCGCGTCACGCTCAACAGCGACGTGACGGATCAGTACGGTCTGCCGGTGCCGAACGTTCACTTCGACGATCATCCGAACGACGAAGCGATGCGCGAGCACGCGTACAAGCAGGGCAGCGCGGTGTACGAAGCGGCGGGCGCGAAGGCGACGTATCTCGTGCCGCCGTATCCGTCGACGCACAATCTCGGCACGGCCCGCATGAGCGCGAAAGCCGACGAAGGCGTCTGCAATCCGCACGGCCAGACGCACGAAGTGGCGAACCTGTTCATCTCCGATGGCAGCCAGTTCACGACGGGCGCGGCGGAAAACCCGACGCTCACGATCGTCACGCTGGCGATTCGCCAGGCGGATTACATCGCCGGGCAGATGAAGCAGCGCAGGGTTTGACGCGATTGCCGGCGGACACGGAGCGGAGTAGCTTTTCAGTTGGCCGTCGTGCGCGCGCGACGGCCCGTTTTCTGGAGGCTTTCGTCATGTGTGGGGTGTACATCAACGCCGATCCGATCCTCTATGAATCGCGCACGCGTTCGCTGCGCATTCATGGCGTGATCACCACGGTCCGGCTCGAAAATCTCTTCTGGGACGTGCTGCAGGAAATCGCCGGGCGCGAGAATCTGACGACGAGCCAGTTCGCCGTCAAACTCTACGACGAACTGATTGCGCTGCGCGGCGAGGTGCCGACCAACTTCGCGTCGTTCCTGCGCGTGTGTTGTCTGCGCTATCTGTCGATGCGCGAGGCGAAACAGAATGCGGAAAGCGAGGCGGCGGGGGCGGTCGCGTTGCGGGTTTTGAAAACCGGCTAGTTTTTCACGCATTTCCCGAAGGCAAGGACGGCCCGGAGTCGCTTGCAAACTGTCTGCGAGCACGATTCTTATTTGCGGTGGTATGTGCCGCGTCATCCCCGTGCGTCGTCGACTCTCGACACGGTGTGCGAGCCGCGCGTGTATCTCACGTTGCGTATGAATGCCGGCGTCTGACGTTGAGCGGCCGTCACGATTGGTTCGAGACGTCGACGACGAATCGCCTGAACAACGTTACGTCGCTCGATTCCACGCATCCGCAGTTTCAAACGCAATTTCAAACGCAAGCGGGACCACTGCGTTCGCGCGGCGTCGACAAGCGCGCGAAGCTCAATGGCCTGCGTGCTTCGATCAACATCAACCGTCTTTTCGATTGCCGCCATGTCGCAAATGCGGCGCGGCGTCATGACGGGTAAACAGAGTTTAGCCATGAGCAACCGGCATTTCGTAGTCTGGTAAAGGGTTCATCGTCGTTGGAGTGACGGGTTGCGTCAATACGCATGCGGTACCGTTGCTCGCGCATTGGCAGCCTACCGACCTCATGGCCTTGACCCGCCGTGGCGTGGACAACCGCCTGTCACGTCGACGCACATCGCGAGCGTGCAGGGCGCGCTCGATGTGGCCGAGAAGGCGTCGCCGGAGATGCAGATCGAATTCGTGGCTCATCTGGGCAGCCGCTTTGCCACGCCGAATCACTAGTTAGCAGGCTCGCCACGAAGATGCGCGGGCTCTTGCTCCCGCGCTTATCTCAGAGTTCCAACGCGGCGATTCCGGCACGTGCGATTTCGGCGTCTTCCTCCGATTTCACGCCCGATACGCTCACTGAACCGACCACCTCGCCTGCCACGACGATGGGAACGCCGCCTTCGAGGAAGCCCGTCATGGGCGCACTGAGGAAGGCGATGCGCCCCTGCTTGACGAGATCCTCGTAAAACTTGCTCTCGCGACGACCCAGCGCAGCTGTGCGGCCTTTCGCTAGCGCCATCTCGATCGAGCTGAGCGTAGCGCCGTCGAGGCGGTTGAGATGCAGCAGATGACCACCGTCGTCGTAGATTACGATCGTCACTGGCCAGTCGCGCGCCAATGCATACCGCTCGGCGGAAGCGGCGATCTTTTTCACGTCGTCGTTGGTCAGTATGGTCTTGGTTCTCATGGCTATCGTGGCGTTGTAGGGGATGGATGCGCAGTCGACTGCGCGCTTTACACGAAGGGCGTGGCGTCCTCGGCGGCGAGCGCAGCCCTGACCGTGGGGCGCGCGCCAATCCGGTCCATGAAGCGTGCGAGCGCCTTCCAGCGTTTGATGTCGATCGAGAAGTGCGGCAACCACGACAGCACCGTGTACAGGTAGGCGTCCGCCACGCCGAACTCGCCGAGCAGGTATTCCTGGCACGAGAGCGTTGCGTCGAGACTGTCCAGACGTTTGTAGAACTTCTCCTTGATGATGTCCTTCACGTTCTCTGGAATATCGCTGCTGAACAGGGGGCTGCAGCCAGCGTGAACTTCCGAGGTAACGAAGTTCAACATTTCCTGCAGCCGCACGCGTTCCCAGGTGCCGTTCGCCGGCGCGAGCCTCGCTTCCGGCTTGAGGTCGGCAAGGTACTGAAGAATCGCGGGGCCTTCGGTCAGCACCTCACCGTTGTCGAGGACGAGCGCGGCGACATAGCCCTTCGGGTTCACATCGAGGAAGCTGCGGCCCTCTGAGGTCTGCTTGGTTTTATTGTTGACGCGGACCAGTTCGAATGGCAGACCGAGTTCGCGTAGGACGATGTGCGGCGACAGCGAGCACGCATTGGGAGCGAAGTAGAGTTTCATGAGCTTGGATCGTGCGATAAGCTAAAGACGGGCCGGCCGCGGCGGGCTGAACTGCACAGCGCACCACGACCGGTGTGTGAGACGATCCTAAGGCTGGCCGACGCGGCGCGTAAACTTAACATTCGACCGCAGCAGCATTAGAGAACCTTATGATCTCGGCGGCATGACCATTCGCCGTCAAGGCGCGCACCGCTGGTCGGGCGCTGCCCGTCGAAGTTCCAGAGGCGCATGACGATGCACGGGAAACTGCGACACGCTGCGCGTGCGTCGCAATTGATCGAAGAGCGCATGCACGGCCGGCGAAAGCCGGCCTGCCTCGGAGCAGACCAGCCCGAACTCCCGGTACATCGGCGTGGCGAGGTTCAGTGCGCGCAGCCCCTGGCGCGCGATCGGTAGCATCGATTCCGGCACGAGCGACAGGCCCATTCCCTCGCGGATCAGTTCGAACGCGGTCGACCAGTCGCGCACTGAAATGCGCAGATCGGACAGCGCGTAGCCCGCTTCTGTGAAAAGCCGCTGGCTGTTCAGACGGCAGCCGCCGGTGGCGAGCACGTACGGCTCGCTCGCCAGTTCCTCGAGCGAGACGCCGATTGCACTCGAGCGCCGGCTGAGCGGATGCTTGGTCGGGGCTACCACCACCCATGCATCGCGGCCAAGCAGGAACGCCTCGCGCTCGGGGCCGGCATTGATCACCACGCCGACGTCCGCAGTGCTGTCGGCAAGCCAGGTCTCAATTTCCTCGTCGGTTCCGTCAAGCGAAACGAGGTGGATGCCGGGATATAGCTGCCCGAACGATTGCAGGAAGCTTGGCAGCAGGCTTGTGAAGACCGACGGGAAGGTCGCCAGCTTGATGCGCCCCGCATGCAGGCCGCGCGAGGCATCGACCAGCGTCTTGATCGATTCCCACTCGACCAGCATGCGCCGCGCCTGCGCGATCACCTGTTCTCCGATCGCCGTCACCGTGGTGCGGCGCCGGTCGCGCAGCAGCAGCTTCGCGCCGAGCATGCCTTCCATCTGGCTGATGGCCTGGCTCGCGCCCGATTGTGTGATACCGACTTGCGCGGCGGCCTTCGAGACACAGCCCGCATCTGCCACGGCCACCAGTAGACGCCAATGCATCAAATTCATCATGATCAGTAGTACGACTTATAATTTGAAGTTGAACATTTAATTTTTCCTGTCGGCATGGCGACGGGTATGGTCGTGCTTCGTCTATTGAACTCGACATCATGATATCCGGCCTTTCCCGCGATCCGTCCCACGTTTCCGCCTCCGCATCGGCTGCCGTGGCGCGCGCCGCGCTCGTTGCCGTCGCGCTCGGCTCGTTGATGGTCGCACTCGACGTGACGGCGCTGAACGTTGCGCTACCGAGCATCGGGCATGCGTTCGCGGTCAGCATCGACCGACTCCAGTGGATCGCGGGCGCGTACACGCTGGTGTTCGCCACACTGCTGCTCGCGGCCGGCTCGGCGAGCGACCGGCTCGGCGCGCGTGGCACCTATGTGGCCGGCCTGATCATCTTCATGGGCACGTCGATCGCCTGTGGCGGCGCGCCCGGCATCGGCGCGCTCATCGCTGCGCGCGCGGCGCAAGGCCTGGGCGCGGCGGTCATGCTGCCGAGTTCGATGGCGCTGCTCACTGCCGCCTATCCCGACCCGGCCCAGCGCACCCGCACGATCGCGCTGTGGGGCGGCATCTCGGCGATCGGCCTGGTCGCGGGCCCGGTGGTCGGCGGACTGCTCTGCGAGCTGGCCGGCTGGCGCGCGATTTTCTATCTGAACGCGCCGTTCTGCCTGGTTGCGATCGGCGCTTCGCTGCGTTGCGGCGAGCGGCGTGCCGCGCACGTGCGCGCTTTCGATCCGTATGGCGTGGCGCTGTCGGCGGTCGCACTCGCCGCCATCATGTTCGCGCTGATCGAGGCGCCCGTGCTTGGCTGGCGCGCGCCGGTGATCGTCACAACGTTGGCGGTGGGCGTGACGGCCGCGGCCGCGCTCGTTGCCTTCGAGCTCCGCGTCGCCGAGCCGATGCTGCCGCCGCAACTGTTCGCATCGCCCGCCTTCGGGGCTTCGGTCGGCGTCGCCTTTCTGCAGACGTTCGCCTATTTCGGCACGCTGTTCGTGCTGCCCATCGCCTTGCAGGTGCATGGCGGGGAGCCGCTCGCGGTGAGTCTGCGGCTCGCGCCGATGACGATTACCACCGGCGTGGCTGCCACCTTCTCTGGGCGCCTGGCCGAGGCGTTCGGCGCACGCCGTGTGATGGCGCTCGGCATGCTTGCCGGGGCCGTTGGCGCGCTCGTGTCGTACCTTTCGGGCATGGCGCCGAGACCGTTGGTGCTGGCCGCCGTGCTGCTGGGCATGGGCGGAGCGACGCTGCCGCTGATCGTCGCCTCGGCGCTTGCGGAGGTGCCGTCGGAGCGTGCTGGCATCGCCTCGGGCGTAGTCAACGCGGCGCGGCAAAGCGGGGGCGTGCTCGGCATCGCATGCCTCGGCGCGCTGATGAACAACGACCGTGTCGACGCGCGCCTCGCGCTGCTGGTCATCGCGGCCGCGTTCTGCGGCGCTGCCGTGCTTAGCTTCGCGCGCCTTAATCATCCCACGCGCACTGTGCCCTCCGCCGGAGCCTGACACGCCGTTCAATGAAGACCAGATCGGCCGTACGCGTGCGTGTCTCATCACGATCCCCAGCGCCGGACGGTGCCACTGTCGAGCCCGATCAGGTCGAGCATGCGTCCCACGCTGTGGTCGACGATGTCGTCGATCGACTTCGGCTTCGCGTAGAACGCAGGCACCGGCGGCATGACGATCGCGCCCATCTCGGTCACCTGCGTCATCGAACGCAGATGGCCGAGATGAAGCGGCGTCTCCCGCACCATCAGCACCAGCGGGCGCCGCTCCTTGAGCGTGACGTCAGCAGCGCGCGACAGCAGGCTGTCCGTCACCCCTGTGGCAATCTCGGACAGACTCTTGATCGAGCACGGCGCGACCAGCATCCCCATGGTGCGGAACGAACCGCTGGAGATGGCCGCGCCGATATCGGTCGAGGTGTAGTGGACGCTTGCCAGTTCTTTGACCTCCTCGGCCTTCCACGGCAGTTCGTGGGTCAGCGTGACGTGCGCGGCACGCGTCATGACGAGGTGCGTCTCGATCCCGAGCCGCCTTAGGCATTCGAGCGTGCGAATCCCGTATAAGATGCCGCTCGCGCCGGTGATGCCGACGACCACGCGTCGCGCAGGTACGTGAATGCTCATGCTTCAGCCTCGCAATCCATCGCATCGAAGCGCTCGACCTGGGCCGGCTCGCCTGGCAGACCGAGTTCGCGCCAGCGTTTGGCAACCTGCCGGTAGACCGATTCGCGCAGCAACATCCGGCGCGGGAATGTCTTGATGTAACGGTAGTCCTTGCAGGCATTGATGAGAGCCTTGGAACCGTACAGCCGCTTCTCGGGCGGATTCTGCGAGGGATCGAGGGGCGAGCCGCGCGTGTTACGGAGGATGTCGATGTCGTCGGCCGGATTGGTGCGTGTGCTCATCGCCCACAACACCTGATCCATGTCGGTCGGGTCGACGTCGTCGTCCACGGCGATGATCCATTTCGTGATATAGGCGCCACCGGGCACCTGGGCCGCGAGCGAGAGCGCCTGTGCGGCGTGTCCTGCGTAACGCTGTTCGAGACTGATGACGACAAGCGCGAACGCGCCGGCTGCGGCCGGATGAGCATAGACGCCCTTGATGCCCTGGATGCCGAGCTTGTCGAGATCGGCCCAGATCTTTGCGGAGCGGATGGTCGAGAAGAACGCGCTCTGCTCGTTTGACGGATAGTCGGCCATCAGCGCGTTGGTCAGGATAGGCCGATGGCGAAAACTCAGCGCCGTTACCTCGATCAGCGGACACTCGATGTCTTTTGTGCCGTAGTAGCCCGTGAATTCGCCGAACGGACCTTCCTCCTTCGTCGCGCCGGGATGGATCAGCCCTTCCATGACAATCTCTGCCGCGGCCGGCACCAGCAGGTCGGATTGCGTCGCCCGCACCACGTCGATCGCGCGGCCCTTGATGCCGCCGGCAAAGCCATACTCCGACACGCCCGGCGGCAGCGATTGCGAGCCCGCCACCATCAGCAGCGGATCTACGCCCCAGGCCGCCGCGACCGGCAGCGCGACGCCGCGTGCCCACGCCTGGTGGATATGGCGCAACGCGTCCTTGCCCGGTGCCAGAGAAAGGCCGACGTGGCGCGGCCCCTGGATCATCATCCGGTAGGTGCCGACGTTCAGATACCCCGATTCGAGATCGCGCGTGATGACGGCGTCGGCCGTGCCTGCGTAGCGGCCGCCGTCCCGTGGCCAGTGCTGCGGGATCGGCAGCTTCGAGAGGTCAATGTCGGTGCCGTATAGGCTGTTCTGATAGAGCGGCGCGTCGGTGGCCGGCACCTCGCGCGGGTCGATAGCGACGCGCAGCTTGTCCTTGGCGCGGCGGATAAGTTCCAGCGTGGGCGTGGCCGGATCTTCTTCGAGCGTGATCGCGGTGCGCGCGACGCTGGGGCCGAAAAGGTTCCAGAGATGGCGAAAGCCATAGGGCTTCGTGTCGGTGTCGAAAAGCACGGCGGGCGAGGTTTCGGTCTTCGCGAGCAAATAGGAGATCGCGCTCATTTCCTCGCGCGCATCGACGGCGGCGTCGATCCGTTGCAATTCGCCGGTGCGCTCGACACGGTCCAGCCAGTCGCGCAGGTCGGCGACCGGTCGGGTGTTGTCAGTCATGGGGAACTCCGAATACGTTGGGTTGGATGGCACGAAGTGACGAAGCTTCCGCATCGTCACTTCGTGCCCGGCAAGGCCGACCGCCTTACTTGCCGTCGATCGAGTACTTGCCCGGCCCGAGCGCGCACAGGAACAGGAAGCCGGCCGAGATGCTGATGTTTTTGAAGAAGTGGACGAAGAAGGCGTGATGTTCAACCGGATTCGTCGAAGTCCAGAACGCGTGCCCGATGATGCCGGTGCCGACCGTGTAGACGGCGAACAGCGCGGCGAGCGGGCGCGTCCAGAAACCGAGCAGCAGCACGAGGCCGCCAAAGAACTCGAT
>Ga0207426_1001596_pt1 | contig 18102 bp, 14 predicted proteins | sample AraplaMF_Cvi_mMS_FD_184265 | JGI IMG/M metagenome (GOLD analysis project Ga0207426, IMG submission 184265) | Arabidopsis root microbial communities from the University of North Carolina, USA - plate scrape MF_Cvi_mMS (SPAdes) (version 2) | ecosystem: Host-associated > Plants > Roots > Endosphere... | reverse complement strand
ACGATCAAGCAGCGCATCAGCGCCGAGGCGCACGGCACCTCGCCCGGTCTGCGCACCCGCCTGCGCTCCCGCACCGAGCGGTCGGCCGATGAACTCGCCGCATCGGCCGGAACCGCATCGGCCGGAACTGCACCCGCCGGGACTGCACCCGCCGGGACCGCACCGGACGCCGGTGCCGAGGCGGACGCCCGTTCCGCGGCGATTCCGGCGGCCCGCCGCCATGCGCACACCGCTCGTGCCGTCTGAACCGGGCGGCCGTCGTTCCCGAGCCGGCACCCGGCCCTGAATCGGCTCCGAACCGGCCCTGAAAAAGGGCGCAGTGGCGCGTGATCGCTCCGCGCCCAGGAGACCGGACGCCGACGCGGTCCCACCGGGAGCACGCAGCGGCGGTTCAACCGGAGCAGGCACCCCCGCGGAGCGGACGGTGACCCGGCCGTTCAGGCAGGCGCCCCCGCAGATGCCCACGAAGACACCCGCTCGGACATCCGCACAGATGCCCGTGCGGACGCAGGCACAGAAGCAGAAGCAGACGTAGGCCCAGGCACAGACGTAGGCCCAGGCACAGACGTAGGCCCAGGCACAGACGTAGGCACAGGCACAGACGTAGGCACAGGCACAGACGTAGGCACAGATGCCGACGCCGTCACCGGCGCCGGCGCAGACGAGGAAGCGACGCGGATGACGGAGCGGCGCCGACGATGAAGCACCGGTCGGCATGTTCCACGTGAAACATCACCCACAGACTTGAACCACCCGTCCCTCACCCGGAGTTCTCCGGCTCAGCCCCCGACCGGGGCGCCGGTCCCCGGACCCCCTCCCAGCTCCAGCCCGAGCTCCGCACGCAGCGCACGCGTGTCGGGCTTTCCGTTGGCCGTGAGCGGGAAGTGGTCGACGACATGGACCGCATTGGGCTGTTCGTACTCCGCCAGGTGCTCGGCGAGCCGCCGGCGCCAGGTGAGGGGTGCCGCCCCTTCCGGATCGGCGACCACGAAGTGGAGTGCACTGCCACGGCGTTGGTCCTCGACCGCCAGTACCTTCACCGGCCGGCCACAGGCCTCGGCACGGCGTTCCAGGCTCTCGGGGTAGAGCGTGAAGCCCAGCCGGTGCACGGCCTGATTGCGGCCCACCACGCGTACGGTGCCGTCGGCGCCGACGCTGCCCAGGTCGGCCGTCGGATACCAGGCGTCCGGGTCGACCGGCGTGAGCGAGCCGTCCTCCTGGAGGTAGCCGGCCATCAGCCCGGGTGAGCGCACCTCGATGCCGCCGAGCTCGCCGGGCGCGGCAGGGGTGCCGTCGGGCCGCATGACGCGCAGCCGTACGCCGGGCAGCGGACGCCCGCAGCCGTGCGGTGCCTCGGGGGTGGCCAGCGCGACATTGCCGAGTTCCGTCAGGCCGTAGCCGTCCAGGAGCGGGCGGCCCATGGTCCGGTGGAAGTTCTCGGCCAGCGGGGCGGGCAGCGGCGCGCCGCCCACGCCCCAGAGTCGTACGCCCGCGAGCCCGGCGCGTACCTCCGGGCGGCGGCGCACCACGCCGAGGAGCGAGTGGTACGTGGACGGGGCGGCGTCCACGGCGGTGGCGCCATGGGCCGCGGCCTGCCCGGCGGCCGCGTCGAGCCGCTGGTAGGGGGTGACCAGCAGGGTGCAACGGGCCAGCCACCACAGCAGGATGACGGAGAGCCCGTACTGGTGGGAGAAGGGCAGCAGGGGCGCGAGGACGTCGTCGGCCCGGTAGCCCATGGCCTGCAGGGTGCGCACCGAATTGTCGAGGACGGCCCCGCCGGGCTTGATGATGCCCTTGGGCCGCCCGGTGGTGCCCGAGGACCACAGGACGAGGGCGTCGGGGCGGCGGAACCACGGCGCCAGGTCGACCGCGTCGGACGGTGACGGTGCGTCGGCGGACGGCCGCGGGTAGGGGACGATGCGCCCGTCGGGGAGGCCGGGGAACGCGGTGGCGCGGTCGGCGGCGGTGACCAGCCAGCGGGCGCGGGCCTGGCGGCCGGCCGCGGCGGCGTCGGCGGGGGAGAGCCGGTGGTCGAGCGGGATGAGCGAGGTGTCGAGGTGCATCAGGGCCAGCAGCGTGACGACGTAGTCGACGCTGTTGTCGCCCTGCACCAGGACCCGGTCGCCGGTGCGCAGGCCGCGCTGCCGTAAGGCGTGCGCGGCGGCGCGTATGCGGCGGTCGAGGGCGGGGCCGTCGAGGCGGCCGGTGCCGCCGAGCGGGGCCGCGGTGCCGTCGACGAGCCGGGCGGCGGCGACCGGAGGGGCGATGGTGTCGGTCATGGGTGTTCCGATCCCGTGGTGTCGAGCGGGCGTGGGGCGGGCGGCGGCGCGGTGGCCGGGCACAGCAGCGTGGACGTGGTGGTGGCCACCGGGGCCCCGTGCGCGTCCCGGAACTCGCAGTCGAGGGTGAGGAGGGGGCGGCCGGCGAGGGTGGTGGCCGCGGCGAGGCGCACGGTCGCGTGCAGCAGGTCGCCGGCGTGGGCGGGGCGGGTGTGGCGCAGTGTCTGTGCGCGGTGCACGACGCCCTCGGTGGCCGGGCATTCGGGCCGGGCGGCCAGGAGCCGGTCCTCGGCCTCGCCGGCGAGGGTGGCCAGGTAGGTGGGCGGGGCGATGACGTCCGGGTGGCCGAGGGCGCGGGCGGCGGCCGGGTCCGTGTAGGCGGGGTGGGGGTCGCCGAGCGCGGCGGCGAAGGCGGCGATCCGCGCCCGCTCGATGCGGTACGGCCCGCAGCGCAGGGTGGTGGGCGCCGCCGCTCCGTCCGTCATCGCCGCTCAGTCGCCGATCATGTGGTGGCCGCCGTCGGCGTGCACGATCTCGCCGGTGGTGGCGGGCAGCCAGTCCGACAGCAGCGCCACACAGGTACGGGCGACCGGTTCGGCGTCCTGCGGGTCCCAGCCGAGCGGGGCGCGGGTCGCCCAGCTCTTCTCGAAGGACGGGCCGTCCCCGCCGATACCGCGCGCGGCCAGGGTGCGCAGGGGACCGGCCGCCACGAGGTTGGCCCGTATGCCGTGTGCGCCGAGGTCGCGCGCCAGATAGCGGGAGCAGGCCTCCAGTCCGGCCTTGGCGACGCCCATCCAGTCGTAGCCGGGCCAGGCGCGGGAGGCGTCGAAGTCGACGCCGACGACGGAGGACCGGGGGCGGAGCAGCGGCCGGCAGGCCGTGGTCAGCGCCACCAGGGAGTACGTCGAGGTGTGCAGGGCGGCGGACACATCGCGCCACGGTGCGGTCAGGAAGCCGCCGTCGAGGCAGGCGGCCGGGGCGTTGGCGACCGAGTGCAGCACGCCGTCGATGCCGTCGAGGTGTTCGCCGACCCGCTCGGCGAGGGTGCTGAGCTGCTCGTCGTCCGTGACGTCCAGCTCCACCACGGGGGGTTCCTCCGGTAGCCGCCGGGCGAGCCGGGCCACCAGGCTCGGCCGCCCGTAGGCGGTGAGGACGATCTTGGCGCCCTCTTCCTGGGCGAGCCTGGCCACCGCGTAGGCGATCGAGCTTTCCGTGATCACGCCGGTGATGACCAGCTGCTTTCCGTCGAGCAGACCGCTCATGCGGTTCCTCCGTCTGACGCGTTCTCGACTTCGGAGTCACTGAACTCAACTCAGAAGCATTGTCCTGGCTTGGTCTTGAAAGGAAGTCGTTGACAACATATCGGACCTCCAGTTGACTAGAACAGTCAAGTGTAGTCATGGGAATGACTCTGATGTCACGGAGAGGTGAGCGTCATGACCGTCCCGACCGTCCCGACCCGCGAAGAGATCGTTGCTCAACTCGCCGAGATCCTGCACGAGGTGGCCGGCGTGGTACCCGCCGAGGTGACCGAGGAGAAGTCCCTGGTCGAGGAGTTGGACGTGGACTCGCTCGCGATGGCCGAGGTCATCGTCGTCGCGGAGGAGCGCTTCGGGGTCGAACTGCCCGAAGAGGAGATGAAGGACATGCGCACGGTTTTGGACATTGTGATCCGGGTGGAGAAGCAGGCGGCGTCCTGAGGGCGGCCCCGGCAGGCGTGCTTCTGCCGGCGCCGTCACACCGGCAGAAGCGCATCCGTGCAAGGGATGTGAAGAGCAGTCAGATTCTTGTCAGCGGAAGAGCGGCCGCCCCGACTTGCGGTCGCCAGGGGTTCGGCGCCGTGCGCCCCGTCCCGTGTTGGCGAAAACTCGTAATGTCCCCGGGTAAACCGTAGTTGATTTTCGGTCGTCCCTTGTTGACGCAGGCATAGACCAGGGTTACCTTGAGGATCTCCGGAGGATAAATCAAATCTACTCGAGGCACTGCTTTCTCGGATGTGACCATTCCGGAAAGGAGACATGGTGCGAGGGGATCTATGCGGGGGGACCAGCATTCCTGTGGCGCGCATTCGCTCAACCATGACGACAGCCCCGCCGACGTGCAGGAAGAGTGCGGCAGTTGGGAACCGTCCCGCTCCTCCGAATTAGCGGACGGTTGTTTACACATATTCACGAACATCCCCGTCGACATTCGCCGTACCCACGGTTTGACGGAATTCCTGGGACGGCTTCTGCGGTGTTCACCGGGCGATATCCGGGTGACCCGGGACGGCTTCGGACGTCCGGTGTCCGCGGAACCGCCCGCCACCGTCGGCCGGACTGCGGGAGCCCGCCTTTGCCTCGCCGCCGGCGGGGACACGGGCCGGCAGTTCCTGGCCCTGATCCGGGACCTCCCGGTGGCCCTGTCCGTGCACACCGTGCCGCGCGGGCCGGTCGGCGAACTGCTGCTGCCTTTCACCCCGTTGGAGCGCGGCTACGTCCAGGAGGCCCCGGTGGACCTGCGGGCGCGGCGGCTGGCCCGGCTGTGGACCCGTAAGGAGGCGGCGCTGCGGCTGACCGGCCGGGGCGAGCTGGCCGCCGCCGACGCGATCGACGCGCTGAGCGGCGCGCGGGACGGCCGGGTCGAGATCCCCGGTTCCCCCGCGGGCCCCGGTTCCCCCGCGCGCCCCGGCGGCACCGCCTACGTCCGCGAACTGCCCGCCGGTCCGCAGACCGTGGCCTGCGCGGCGACCTCGTCCCCGGTGCCCGGCGTCCGGATCTGGCGGGCGCAGGCCCCCGACGCGCCGGACGGTGCGGACCGCGGCCCGGCGTCCGGAACGGGCGGCCCCCGGGCCGCGGACTCCGCTAGGGCATGAGTACGGCGTGCGGGTCGGGCCCCTCGCCGGTCCGGCCGGCGCTCAGCTCGCGCCAGCTCTCCAGCGCCAGCCGGAACGCGCCGGCCTGCTCGTAGCCCTCGGCGGCCTTCTTGAAGTCGGCCTCCGCGGCCTCCCCCGCGCCGTCCGCGCGACGGGCGCGGGCCAGGTGGAGCAGGCAGCGGGCCCGGTCGAGGGGCGTCAGCGCGCCGGCGTCGGGGTCGATCGCGGCGGCGTGCCCGGCGGCCGCCGCCGGCTGCTGCCGGCGCAGCGCCGCGGCCGTCTCCAGGACGGCCAGCCAGATCCGGGTGGACGGGGTGTCGACGAGCGCGGCGGCCTGCCGGGCCCGCTCCAGCAGGGCGTCGGCCTGGTCCTGCGGACCGGCCGCGAGCGCCAGCAGGGTACGGGCGCGGGCCAGCCGCAGCCGGAGCCGCATCCCGTCCGTCGCGGCGAGCAGCTGCTCCGCCTCGGCCAGCAGCTCCAGCGCCCGGTCCGGATGCCCGCCGAGGTACTGCGCGCCGGCCACCGCCCACAGCGCGCTCGCCCGGAGTTCACCGGCCGGGAGCGGTGCCACCTCTTCCTGCAGCTCCGCCCCGAGCTGCTCGGCGCGGCTCCACTCCCCGCTGTCGACGGACACGGACAGCAGCGCCACCCGGGCCTGGGCCCGCTCCGGGCGGCCGGGCTCCAGCTCGCCGGTGACCCGGACCGCCTCCTCCGCGAAGCGGACACCGTCCGCGAGGCGGCCCGCGGCGCGCAGCAGTTGGGCGAGTTCGACGGCGACGCGGGCGTGCAGCACGGGCGCGGAGCGGGTGAGCGGATCGTCGAGCAGCTGCCGCAGCGCCGCCTCATGGCGCGCCGCGTCGTCCAGCCGCCCCAGGACGGTGGCGAGTTCCCAGCGGGCCTCCCAGCGCACCTCGTCCTGACCGGCGCCGGCCTCCGCCACCACCGACTCCAGCTGCCGCCGGGCCGCCGGCCAGTCCCCGGCCAGCTGGCTGGCGCGGGCGGCCACCAACTGGCCGACCAGGCCCAGGCGCCGGGTCAGCCGGTCGCCGGGCTCGTCGGTGGCGGACAGCGCCTCGACCGTCGTGCCGAGGCGCTGCGCGAGGGAGCGGGCGATCTTGGCGCCGGGGATTCTGCGGCCGTTCTCGACCAGCGAGACATAGCTGGGGGAGAGGTCGTCCCCGGCGAGGTCCCCCTGGGACAGACCCTGGGCGCGCCGGACCTCCCGCACTCGCTTACCGAAAGCAGGCTGCTCAATCGTCAAGAAAATCGCTCGCAGTTGAGTGGGGCGGACGGACGGTGACGGGCGCGCGGACGCTGCGGACAGGGGGCACTGATGACCGCGATTCTACTCATCGCGGGGCCGCCGAGGGGGGCCTGTGGACGGCCCGGCTCCCGGCGGGCAGTCATTTTTTGTCACGTTCGGAGCATGGCATTCCTTTTGCCTGTGCGGGGGTATTGCGACAGTTGGGAAGCCGCCTCGCGGGTGGCGGCCCCGGAGAGCAGGGGCGAGGGTGGCCTCGCGGACCGGCCGGGGGCGGGGCCGCTTGTCATATGAGCCAGTCGAGTGCAATGACTTTACTTGACAATAAATGACAATTGGCTGACGCTGACCCTCCATGGACTACGCCCCGAGGAGGGACATATGAGCTCCGCTCCCGCATGGCCGACCGTGGCCGCCGAGCCGGAGGACAGCACCGACATCCGGCGCGCGGCAGCCGTGCACCGGGTCCGGGACTTCCTGGTGAACGACGCCGGTACCGTGCACGAGCTGCTGTGCGAGATCTCCACCCACCGCGCCGCGGCCTACGAGATCGAGTCGACCATCGCCACCCTCGACGGGGCCCTGGACGAGGTGGCCGCCCACCGGCCCGGCCGGGTGCCTCAGCTGGCCGCCTTCATGCCGTCGAACGTCATCCTCTACTCCTACGCCCTCTACCTGCTGGTCCCCGCGCTCTACACGGACCGGCTGGTCTTCCGCCCCTCCAGCCGGGTCAAGGACCAGATGGGCCGGCTGCACGCCCTGCTCGCCGAGCGGCACGGCCTGCCCATCACCCTCTCCGGCGCCAGCCAGCGGGAGTTCCTGCAGGAGCAGGTGCGCCCCGCCGATGTCGTCGTCTTCACCGGCGCCTACGCCAACGCCGAGCAGATCCGGGCCCGGCTCGCCCCCGGGCAGCTCTTCCTCTTCCTCGGCTCCGGCGTCAACCCGTTCGTCGTCGCCCCCGGCGCCGACGTCGAGCAGGCGGCCCGCGACGCCATCGCCATCCGGGTCCTCAACACCGGCCAGGACTGCCTGGGCCCCGACCTGTTCACCGTCCACGAGTCGCTGCTCGACCCGTTCGTCGACGCGCTGGTCAGCGAGCTGAAGGGGCTGCGCTACGGCCCCTATACCGACCCGGACGCCGACTTCGGGCCGATCTTCTACGAGAGCGCGCTGGAGGACGGCGCACAGTTCCTCGCCCGCAACCACGGCGGCATCGTGCACGGCGGACACGTCGACTTCCGCGGCCGGCGGCTCGATCCCACCGTCGTCGTCGGCGCGGAGGTCACCCCGCGCACCCACGTGCCGGAGTTCTTCGCCCCGATCTTCAACATCGCCGGCTACCGCGACCAGGACACGCTCGCCGCGACCCTCACCACGGGCATGTTCACCGAACGCGCCCTGGGCTCCAGCGTCTACGGCCACGCCCCCCGCCTCGTCGAGGCGCTGCGCCGGCGCACCACCGTCACCCTCGACACCACCCTGCTGTCCATCGACAACGGCAACGCCCCGTTCGGCGGCTACGGCCGGATGGCCAACTACATCGCCGACGGCGAGGACGTACGGGCCGAACCCGTCCTGATCTCCCAGGCCGTCGCCGCCCACCGACCGGGAGCCGGACGATGACCCCCACCACCCACCCCACCGCCTGGGCCGCCCTCGCCGACCACCTCCGGCACCTGGGCACCGACGTGGTGTTCGCGCTGCCCGGCGACGACATGGCGCTCCTCGGCGAGCTGGAGCGGTCCGACACCACGGTGGTGCTCTGCCGCGACCAGCGCAACGCCGTGTTCATGGCGACCGGTTACGCGCTCGCCGCGGGCCGCCCCGGCGTCTGCGTGATCGGCAAGGGACCGGCGCTGACCAATGCGCTCACCGGTGTGCTGGAGGCGCGCTCCGCCGCCGCGCCGCTGATCCTCGTCGCCGACGGCACCCGGCTCGACCGGCTCGGCACCGGCGCCTTCCAGGAGCTGGACCAGCTGACCGCGATCCGCCCCTACGTGAAGTGGGCTACCCGCGTCGACCACTCCGAGCGGCTGCCCGGCGCCCTGGAGAAGGCCGCCGCGCTCGCCGTCAACGGCGCCCCGGGGCCGGTCTACGTGGAGCTCGCCGAACAGATCGCCGCCGAACCGGTCACCCGGGTCGGGCCGTGGCGCCCCGTCGGGCCGCAGCGGACGGCCCCCGACCCGGACGCGCTGGCCGCCACCGCCGCCCGGATCGCCGCGGCCGAGCGGCCGTTGCTGCTGGTCGGCGGCGGCGCGCGGCACCGCAACACCGGCCGCCGCATCGAGCGCTTCGCCGAGCTGCTCGGCGCCGGGCTCTTCAGCACCGCCTCCGGCCGCGGCACGGTCGACGAGGACCATCCGCTGCACTGCGGCGTCAGCGGCCTCTACACGGTCGCGCCGATGGACGCCCTGTGGCGCGAGGCGGACCTCGTCATCGCGCTGGGCAGCCGCCTGGAGGAGACCGCCACCTTCGGCTGGCCGGAGGAGATGTCCCAACTGCCCGTCATCCAGGCGGTGCTGGGAGAGGAGAACCTGGCCATGGAGCGGCCGGGCGACCATGTGCTCGGCGACGCCGGGCGGATCGTCGACGGCTGGGCGGAGCTGCTGGCCGGTCACCGGCCCGGACCGGCCTGGCCGGCCCGGGTCCGCGACGCGCGGGCCGCGCTGGCGCGGCGCGCCGCCGACCGGGCCGAGGAGGCCGCCAAGACGGTCACCGAGGGGGCCGTGCCGGTCGCCCGGGTGCTGGCCGCCCTGGACCGCGCCGTCCCCGCCGACCGGGTCCTGGTCCAGGAGAACGGCCTGCAGGACATGTGGTCGTACTACTTCCCGCACTGGTCGCTGGGGTCCGGCGGCGGCTCGGTGGTGCCCAGTGAGCAGACCCCGCTCGGCTTCGGCGCGGCCGCCGCGGTGGGCGTCCGGCTGGCCGAACCGGCCGGGCGGCCGGTGGTCGCGGTGGTGGGCGACGGCGCCTTCAACCTCTTCCGCGGCGAGCTGCCGACCGTCGCCGACGCGGGCGTCGCCGTGCTCTATGTCGTCCTCGACAACGGCGGCTACGGCTGGCTGCAGTCCAACCTCGACCGGGTCTCCCCCGGCGGCTCGCGCTTCGCCTTCACCCGGCCCCGCCCGACCGGCACCGAGGGCCTGGCCGCCGCCCACGGCCTGGGCCACCGGCGGGTGACGGACGCCGACGCGCTGCCGGCGGCGCTGGCGGACGCCTGGCGACAGGTCGCCGCCGGGACCACGGCCGTGGTGGAGGTGGCGGCCGCGCTCGCCGACCTCCCGCCGGGGATGACCGCCGCCGCGGGGGACTTCCCGGAGCGGGAGTCCCCCCAGGACGAGTGACACCCCGCAGCCCCCCTTCGGACCCGCACCCCTGTGGTGGCCGGTCGCCGTCGCGGCGGAAGAACTTCCCCGGACGGCGCGGCAGCACGGCGGTGCGGGTCCGTTGTGTGGGGCGGCGGTCCGGGCGCGTGCGCCTGCCCGGTGCGCGGCCCCGGAGCATGCGCGTGCCCGGCCCTCCTCGGGCCCGGGGGCGGCCGGAGGAGGCCGGGCACGTCTTCTTCGTACGGGGGAGTCACGCCGAGGGCGTGCCGGGGGAGGTTCTCCGCTCCGTACGGATCGGTGTCAGGTCTTGGTGCGGAACTTGGCGACGGCCACCGGGGCGGTGAGCGCGGTGAGGCCCACCGACCACACCAGCGTCCAGAACACCGGGCCGGCCACCGGGCCCTCGCCCAGGGCGAGTCCGCGGGCCGCGTCGGCCATATGGGTCAGGGGATTGAAGCGGGTGAACGTGTGCAGCCAGTCCGGCATGGTCGAGGTCGGTACGAAGATCGAGGAGCCGAACTCCAGCGGGGTCAGCACCAGGACCGAGAGGCCCTGGATGGCCTGTGCGGTGCGCAGGGTCAGGCCCAGCAGCATGAAGCTCCACACCAGGGAGGTGCCGAAGACGGCGGTCAGGCCGACCGCGGCCAGCAGACCCGGCCAGTGCCCGGCGACGTCGAAGCCGAGCAGCGCGCCGACCGCCAGCAGCACCGTGATGGCCACCAGCATCCGGCCGGTCTCCACCACGAGCTTGGCCACCAGCACCGAGGAGCGGCCGATGGGCATCGCGCGGAAGCGGTCCATCACGCCCGTACGGAAGTCGTCGTGGACGCCGACGCCCACGGCCATCGCGATGGTCAACCCGAGGATCACCATCAGCCCCGGCACCAGGAAGGCGGTGTACTGCGCCCGCCCTCCGGCACCGCCGATCGAGCCGCCGAAGACGAAGACGAACAGCACGGTCAGCACGATCGGCGTGAGCAGCGCGTCGGTCATCGCCGTCGGGTTCTGCCGGATCTGCAGGACGTTGCGGCGGGACAGCGCGCCGGTGTGCCGCAGCCTCGCCCGCAGACCGATCCGGCGCTCGTCGAGGACGGCGGCGGGCGGCGCGGGGCGGGGCAGGGCCGGGGCGGACGTCATGGCTTCTCCTCCGGTCAGGCCCGCTTGCGGCGCTCGTCGAGCCACTTCTGCCAGTACGTGCGCCGGTCGCTGTCGGGGTGGGCGACGACGATGTCGCCGAGGACGGCGGAGCCGGTGATGCGCACGAGCGGGGTGATGGCCTCGGGGCCGGCGTGCTCGCGGGTCAGGTCGCGCAGATCGCCGAGGACCTTGCTGCAGTTCATCTCGACCCGGACGCCCTCGGGGAGGAGGAGGTGCACATCGCCGACGATCGCGCGGGCCACGATGGTCAGTTCGCCGGTGGACGGTGCCGGGGAGGAGCGCAGGTCGAGGGTGAGGTCACCGAAGACCGCGGTCGCCTCGATGCCGTGTTCCAGGACGGGGCTGTGGTGGACGAGGTCGCCGAAGGCGGCGCGGAAGGTGCGCTGTCCGGGCGGGCCCGCCGGGGCGGGGGGCGTCACATGCGGCAGGTCCTCGCCGACGGACAGCAACTCCGCGCGGGTACGGGCCAGATAGGCCGCCTCGGACCGCTCGGCCAGCTCCTCCAGGGTCAACCGGCCCTCCGCGGTGGCCTCTCGGAGCTGTTCGACCATGTTCTCCCGCTCGGCGTCCGAGGCCAGCACCGCGGGCGACGAGGTGGCGAGGGACGCCGGATCCTTGTGCAGATCGGGGCGTTGGGGCTGCGTCATGGGGTGGTGCCTCCGCGGAGTCCGGCGGTGGTGGGGGCGCGTGCTGCCTCATCCGACCACGTCGCCGCGGGGTGTGCATCGCCGCGCGGTAGTACATCGAAAGGTTGACCCGGGGGCGGCGCGCACACAGTTCGGTGTACCCGGCGGCCGGTTATCCGGTGTGCGCACCGGACTCTCGCGAACCGTCGGGTGCAATGCGGCGGTCCCCGAAAATGATCTCGGCGGGCCCGGTGAAGAACGGTGGGAGGAATCCGAATATCGGTCGACTTCTTCTTGACTAGTTGGTAAAGTGCCGAGCACTCATTGTGACTCGGCGCGTTTTGAAGCAGCCGGCCGGGGTCATCCACTGTTCGAAATCCGGAGGGCTTGTCGAATGCCTGAGCTGGCGGACACCGGGAGGAGAATCAAAGAGCTCCGGGTCGGCGCTGGAATGACGCAGCACGACCTCGCCGGTTCCGACATGTCGTCCAGCTACATCTCGCTGGTGGAACGCGGGAAGCGTATTCCCAGTGGCCGGGCACTCAAGATCCTCGCGGAACGCCTCGGGGTCGGCGTCGACGAAATATCCGGCGCCGCCGAGCCGGCCGAAACCACCGGCCGGGTCCGCAGGCTCGACCTCGTCGGGCGATTGGTGGCGGCCCGCAGGCAATGGGACGGCGGCGACGCCGAGGGGGCGCTGTCGGAATTCCGCGCACTGGCCGAGATGGACCCCTCCGGCCGGCAGGACGACGTATTTACCGAGGCGCAGCTCGCCATTGCCGAAATACTGGGCACACTCGGCCGCGCCGACGAGGGCGCCGAGGTCCTGCTGCGGATGCTGGACGCGCCGGCCCCCGCGCCCTACGCCGAGCCCCGGCTGCGCGCCCTGATCGCCCTCGCCGACCTGCTGGAGTCGGCCGGCCGGGTCCAGGACGGGCTGCGCCACGCGCTCACCGCCTTCCTCGAATGCGCCGGCCGGCAGCCCGGTACCGGGTTCCACTCGCTGCTGGTCCACGAGGTGCTCACCCGCTGCGCCTATTGGAGCGGCTGCCCCGACTGGGCGCCCGACGGCGACCACGGCCGGCCCCCGGCGGACGGGGTGCTCCCCGGGCCGCGGGCCGCCATCGATCTGCACCGGGCGCTCGATCTGCACGACCGGGGCGAGACGGAGCGCGCCGCCGCCCTGCTGGGGGAGTGCGCGCGCCGGGTCGCCCCCGCCGCCGGCTTCCCGCTCTGGGAGAAGATCAACGGCCGGTACGCCCTGCTGTTGCTGCACGGCGGCGAGACGGACCGGGCCCGCAGCGTCGTCGAGCGCGGCCTGGTGGTGGCCTCGGTCGCGCAGGAGCCGGCGTTCCCGCTCTGGCTGACCACCGCGGACGCGGTGGGTGCGGAGGCGGCCGGTGACACCGGCCGCCTCTTCGCGCTGGGCGAGCGGCTGGCCGCGCTGCCCGATACCGGCCGCGGCCATGAGAAAGCCGCCGCGCTCTGGGAGATCGCGGCGGCATGTGAGCGGGTGGGGGACCGGGAAAGGGCGGCCGGGTACTTCCGGCATTCCGCCGGTCTGTTCCGGCGGGCCCAGGCGTACCGGCACGCCGAGCGGGCCCGGGAACGGCTGACGGATCTCCTCGAAAAGCGGGACTGAGGACCGCCGGGCGGCGGGTGCCGCCGCGGCGCGGATGCCGTTATTGCGAGCAATGCGCGCTTATTTATTAGCTTTCTTTCCCAATCCCAGTAGCGCGAACAAGGCCTCCGCGCCGCCGATGATCGCCAGGATGAGACCGGCCTTGTGAAGCGAGACGATCGGGGTCTCCACTTCCTTTGTGGTCAGCCACAGGACCAGACCTGCGATCGCCAGAACAATGCCGACGGCAATACCCTTCATGATTCCCCTCGTTCCGTGTGATGGGTCGGAGCTCGTTGTACGGACCAGCGTCCCGTGCGGCCGGCGCATTCGGATCATCCGCAGGTAGGCACTTTCCGCCCCGCCGTCTGTCACTTTCTATGTACGCCCGGCCCGGCCTGGCGGCGGCCACGAGGCGCCGGGCGGGGAGCCGGGCGGGGCGCCGAGGGGCCGTCGGGACCGGCCGGGGGCCGTCTCAGCAGGGGTCGACGAGGGCGCGGCACCGGCCCTGTGGTGAGCCGGCGGAGCCTCGGCCCCGCCCCGGCCGCCCCCTGGGCACGGGCCCCGGCCTCCCCGTCAACGTCCCTCGCATGGCCGCCGCAGTCAATTTTCATGACTCTCTGAGTCATGTCGCTGAGAGCGTTTCCGCTGGTGCGGGGCCTGGAGTCGTGCGGTCGTCGAGGGGGTCGACGGATCCTGTTCGAGGAAGCCTGTTGACACCGCAATGACTCACCTGTCATGTTTCTGGTCATGAGGACGCCCCGAGCGTGACAACGGGGCAGAAAGTAGGAGGCGGGTTTCATGGAGATGCGCGAGGAGCGGCGGCGCGTTGTCGTCACCGGCTGCGGCGTGGTGTCCCCCGTGGGAAACACCACCGCGGACTTCTGGGACGCCCTCCTGGCCGGCCGCAGCGGCGTGGGCCCCGTCACCCGCTTCGACGCCTCGGGCCTCCCGGTCCGGATCGGCGGCGAGGTCACCGGCTTCGACTGGTCCGGCTGCCTCACCCCCCAGGAGGCCCGGCGCAGCGACAGCTTCACCCGGTACGCGGTGGTCGCCGCCGCGGAGGCCCTGCGGGACGCCGGCCTCGAACCGCCGGCCGGCATCGACCCGTACCGCTTCGCCGCGGTGATCGGCTCCGGCTACGGCGCCGCCTCCGCGATCCAGCAGCAGTACGACGTCCTCAAGGGACAGGGGCCGCGCCGGGTCTCCCCCTACCACTCCGTCCTCACCGCCATCGACCACCCGGCGAGCCTGCTGTCCATCAAGTACGGCATCGGCGGCCCCAGTTGCGCGGTCTCCGCGGCCTGTGCCACCGGCGCGGTGGCCATCGGCGAGGCGGCCGAGCTGATCCGCCACGGCCGCGCCGACATCGTGCTGGCCGGCGGGGCGGACGACTCGCTCACCGCCGTCGACCTGGCGGGCACCGCCAACGCCCAGGCCCTCTCGCGCCGCAACGACGACCCCGAAGGAGCCAGCCGGCCCTTCGACCGGGACCGCGACGGCTTCGTGATGGCCGCCGGCGCCGCCGTCCTGACCCTGGAGGAGGCGGGCCACGCCGAGCGCCGCGGCGCCACGGTCCTCGCGGAGGTCGCCGGGTACGCCGCGACCACCGACGCCCACCATGCGACCGCCCCCGACCCGACCGGCGCCGGAGCCGTCCGCGCGATGCGCGGCGCACTCGCCGACGCCGGGCGCGCCCCCGAGGACGTCGGGCAGATCAGCGCCCACGGCACCGGGACCGTGCTCAACGACCGCATCGAGGCCGCCGCGCTGCGCGAGGTGCTCGGCCCCGACCACCTGCGCCGTACCCCGGTCACCGCCGTCAAGAGCATGACCGGGCACATGCTGGGCGCCTCCGGAGCCGCCGAGGCCGCCGCCGCGGTGCTCTCGCTCCGCGACCGCAGGATCCCGCCGATCCGCAACTGCGACCACCCCGAGGAACCCGATCTCGACCTGGTGGTCAAGGGCGCCCGCGACTGGGACGGCGACGTGGTCCTGAGCAATTCCTTCGGATTCGGCGGACACAACGCCGTTCTCGTACTGACCCGCTACACCGGCTGAGGAGGGAGACGCACCGTGCAGGGACGACTGGTGACCTTGGAATGGCCCGGGGACGACGACTGGGCCGCGATCGCCTCCTGGCTGCGGCCCGGCTCGCCGGCCGCCGTGCTCAGCGGGGACTGGGAACTGCTGGGAGCCGCCGAGGTCGAGCAGGCCAACCGCTCGGGCCGGGTCCACCACCTGGTGATCCGGACGAAGGACGGCGCGGGCATCGGCACCGTCAGCTACCAGCGCAGCGGCCGGATCGGCGGCTTCACCGTCGGGGGCGCGATCGGCTCCCCCGAGCTGTGGCGGCGCGGGTACGGCGCGGAAGCCGTCGTGCTGCTCGTCGACTACCTCTTCCACCAACTGGACGCGCACCGCGTGCAGGTCACCACCGCCGGCTACAACAAGGGCATCATCCGGCTGATGACCAAGACCCGGTTCGTGGTCGAGGGCATCCTGCGCGACCACTGCTATCTCGACGGCGCGTACCACGACTCGATCGTGTGGGGGCTGCTGCGCGACGAGCACTACGCCTCGCTGAAGCCCAGCGCCGACAACCGCGTACTGGCCGTGGGACTGGCCGACTTCGTGGACGAGGACGACAAGACCCAGGCGCGCGCCATCCTCACCGAGCACCTGGCGGCCACCCGCCGCACCGCGCTCGCCGGGTACCTGGACGACGAGGCCGCCCGCGACCACGACGCCGCCCCCGCCCCCGGGTCCGGCCCGGTCCCCGGGTCCGGCCCGGTCCCCGAGACCGTCCCGGCCGCCGCCCCCGCGCGAGGTGCCGCATGAGAGACGGCGCCGAGAGCTTCGCCCTGGCCGACCGCACCTTCTTCGACTGGCCCGGCAACTGGGACCTGGCGGCCACCCGCTTCCCCGCCCCGCCGCTGCCCGACGGCTGGAGCCGCGAGGACAACGAGGCCTGGACGTTCTGCCGCCCGGCCGAGGACCGCCTCCCCGACCAGGGCTGGAAGATCCACGTCAGCGCGGCCCCCGACGACGCCCGCCGCACCCTCGCCGACGTCGCCGCCCACTGCACCGCGCACGGCATCGCCTTCAAGTACCTCAAGAGCGCCAACGTCCTGCGCGCCCTGAGCCGCAAGTACGCCCAGCGCTCCTCGGCCGGCAAGCTGCTGACCGTCTACCCGGTGGACGAGGCCGAGTTCGCCCGCACCCTCGAAGAGCTCGACGCGCTCGTCGGCGGCCGCCCCGGCCCGTACGTCCTGACCGACCTGCGCTTCCGTCAGGGCCCGCTCTACGTCCGCTACGGCGGCTTCCGCACCCGCTACATGGAGGACGACCACGGCGAGCTGGTCACGGCCTTCCGGCGGCCCGACGGCACACCGGAACCGGACCGCAGGACCCCGGTCTTCCACACCCCCGACTGGGTCACGGTGCCGGACGTCCTCAAGGACTCGCTGGCCGCCCGGCAGGCCGTGGACGACTTCCCGTACCGGATCACCGGGGCGCTGCAGTTCTCCAACGGCGGTGGCGTCTACCGCGCCGCCCCCGTCGGCGACGAGGCCCTCGGCGCCGGTGAGGCAAGCGTCGTCCTCAAGGAGGGCCGGCCCTTCTCCGGGACCGACGGCGTCGGCCGCGACGCCGTCAGCCGGCTCGCCCACGAGCACCGGATGCTGGAGCGGCTGGCCGGACTGCCCGGGATCCCGCGCACCTTCGGCACCCTCCAGGTCCGCGACCACCTCTTCCTGGTCCTGGAGGACATCGCAGGGCAGGACTTCCAGACCTGGCTCGCCGCCCACCACCCGCTGACCGTCCCCGATCCCGACGAACGGGCCGTCGCGGCCTACCGGGACCGTGCGCTGGCCCTGCTCGGCCGGATCGAGGCGCTGGTCGCCTCGGTCCACGCCCGCGGCATCCGGATCGGCGACCTGCACCCGGGCAACCTCATCATCCGGCCGGGCGACGAGCCCGTCCTGATCGACTTCGAGGTGGCCGACGAGGCCGACCGGGCCACCCCGAGCAGCCTCGGCGCCCCCGGCTTCCACCGGGCCGACGCCACCGGCACCGACGGCGACCACTATGCGCTCGCCGCCATCGGACTGTGGCTGTTCCTGCCGCTGGCCGCGCTCGGCGGGCTCGCCCCCGACAAGGCACCCGCGCTGCTGGCCACCGCGGCCGAGCGGTACGGGCTGCCGGACCACCTCGTCTCACGGCTGGCGCCGCAGCTGGCCCCCAACGACGACACGACCTCCGAACTCGCCTCGCCACCGGGACCGTGGCCGCCCTCCGGCCTGCTCGCCTCCCTCGGCCGCGGGCTGCGCGCCAGCGCCACCCCGGACCGCACCGACCGCCTCCACCCCGGCGACTTCGAGCAGTTCATCGAGGGCGGCGCGGGCTTCGGACACGGCGCCGCCGGCGTCCTGTGGGCCCGGCACACCGCGCTCGGGGAGCACGACGAACAGGGCGCGGCCTGGCTGCGCGCCGCCGTCGACCGGGTACCCGCCGAACGGATCGGCTTCTACGACGGACTGCACGGCATGGCCTACGTCCTGCACGAGCTGGGCGACGAACAGGCCGCGCTGCACGCCCTCGACCGGGCCGCCGACGGCCTCGCCGTACGCCACTGCCCCAGCCTCTACCGCGGGTTGTCCGGCGTCGGCCTCAACCTCCTGCACTTCGCCGCCGCACTCGGCAGCGACACCCTGCGCCGGCAGGCCCTCGGCCTCGCCGACCGCGTCACCGGGCAGCTGACCGCGGCCCGCGGCGAACCGGTCGCCCGCAGGCGCCGGCACGGCTCGAAGGACGCCGCCGGGCTGATGTACGGCTGGTCGGGCGCCGCGCTCTTCCTGCTGCGCGCCCACCGGGCCACCGGCGACCCGGGTCTGCTGGACGAGGCGGTACACGCCGTCCACCGCGACCTCGACCGCTGCTCCCCCGGCCCCCAGGACACCCTCCAGGTCGACGAGG
>Ga0207426_1001595_pt1 | contig 18105 bp, 15 predicted proteins | sample AraplaMF_Cvi_mMS_FD_184265 | JGI IMG/M metagenome (GOLD analysis project Ga0207426, IMG submission 184265) | Arabidopsis root microbial communities from the University of North Carolina, USA - plate scrape MF_Cvi_mMS (SPAdes) (version 2) | ecosystem: Host-associated > Plants > Roots > Endosphere... | reverse complement strand
GCAGGAAGATGCCGATGAACATGAAGACGACCAGCGCCGCGACCTTGATGATCGCGAACCAGAACTCCAGCTCACCGAAGATCTTCACCGAGATCAGGTTCACGGTCAGCACGACCGCGAGCGCGATCAGTGCCATCACCCACTGCGGGATGTCGGTGAACAGGCTCCAGTAGTGGGTGTAGAGCGCGATCGCGGTGATGTCGGCGATACCGGTCGTGGACCAGTTGACGACGTACATCCAGCCGGCGACGTAGGCGCCCTTCTCCCCCAGGAACTCACGGGCGTACGAGACGAACGAACCCGACGACGGGCGGTGCAGCACCAGCTCGCCCAGGGCCCGAACGACGAAGAAGGCGAAGAGGCCGCAGACCGCATAGGCAATGGCCAGGGCGGGGCCGGCGGAGTGCAGACGGCCACCGGCACCCAGGAACAGGCCGGTGCCGATCGCTCCGCCGATGGCGATCATGTTGATGTGCCGGCCCTTGAGGCCCTTGCTGTAGCCCGCGTCGCCCGCATCCTGCTGCGCGCCGCTTCCCCCGTCAGGTGACCCGTGGGCTGTCTCGGTGACGGTTTCTGTGCTCACTGGTGGTGCATCTCGCTTTCGGGGAGGCGCTTGAGCGAAGCCGATCTCGCGGATAGCGCGGACGGCCGACGGCACACCTTCCCTGAAGAGCGCTCCCCCGTCTGTGGGCAAGATCACAGCGTGTATAGGCCATCCAAGATTTGTCCTTTTTTGTCGCGAATTTTCCGGTGGTTAAGTTTCAGGAAGGTTTCCGTTCGGCCCATTCCGGCCCTCACTCGCCGCCGGGAACCCTTCATTCGTGACCGGTTCGGTCCGGTGAAAGCGGTCGTTTGTCCCCGCGTGAGCGCCTCCGCCGCGCCGGAACCTCCGCATGACGCCGACTTGCGGCCGCCGGTTCCCGGGGACCGCGTGCACACGCTCCGTAGCGACCACCGGCTTCTCCCGGCACCCGACCCCGGGTGCGCCCGCCCTCCAGGCGGGGTCCGCGGGCCGCGCCTGGCACGAGCAGTACGGTCCCGGCCGCTGCATAAAGCAATGAAGGCGAGACAGGAGGAGAACAAGGGGGCAGAAGGGTTCAGAAAGGTTTCACAGGAGTGGTGAGACAGCAATACTGTTGAACATGATGGAGACCGCCACGGACCTGACGGTCGACGAACTGGCCGCCCGCGCCGGCGTCACCGTCCGCACGATCCGCTTCTACAGCACGCGGGGGCTGCTGCCGCCGCCGGAGATCGGTCCGCGCCGGGTCGGCCGCTACGGACCCGACCACCTCTCGCGGCTCGCCCTCATCGAGGAACTCCAGCACCAGGGGCTGACGCTCTCCGCGATCGAACGCTATCTGGAGCAGCTGCCGCCGGACCTCAGTGCCCAGGATCTGGCCATCCACCGGGCGCTGGTGGCGAGTTGGATTCCGGACAAGGCGGAGGACGCGACCCGGGAGCAGCTGGAGCGGCGGGTCGGCCGGGCGCTGACCGAGGAGGATCTGGACCGGCTGGCGGCCATGAGCGTGCTGGTACGGACCGATGATCCGCGGGTCTTCCGGGTCGACCCGGGGCTGCTGCATCTGGGCGCCCGGCTGCTGGACGTCCCGATCGCGCTGGAGACGATCATCGCGGCGCGCACCGTGGTCATCGAGCACACCCGCTCGGCGGCACGGGAGCTCAGCCGGCTCTTCAAGGACGAGGTGTGGGAGCCGTACCGGGACGGCGGGCCGGACGACGAGGAGCTGGCGCGGATGAAGTCGCTCTCGGCCCATATGCAGCCGATGGTGGTACAGGCACTGGTCACCGCGTTCCAGCGGTCGATGAAGCAGGAGCTGCGGGAGTCGTTCGGCAAGGAGGGCGGCAACGGCCCGGCGGACCAGGAGGTCCGCACCGCGCAGGGGTGACGGGGCGGGCCGCCGGGGCCCGCCCCCATGACCGGTCAGTCGCTGAACGTCTCGCCCTTCTCGGCCTTTTCGACCAGCAGCGCGGACGGCGCGAACCGGTCTCCGTAGGCCTCCTGCAGCTCGCGGGCGCGGGCCACGAAGCCGGGCAGGCCGACGAGTTCCTCGCGTCCGGGGCCGCCCTGGTAGCCGTTGATGTACTGGATCACTCCGCCGGTCCAGCCCGGGAAGCCGATGCCGAAGATGGAGCCGATGTTGGCGTCGGCGACGGAGGTGAGCACGCCCTCCTCGAAGCAGCGGACGGTGTCCAGCGCCTCGGCGAAGAGCATCCGCTCCTGCATGTCGAGGAACGGGACGGTGGCGTCCTTCTTGGTGAAGTGCTCACGCAGGCCGGGCCACAGGCCGGCGCGCTTGCCGTCGTCGCCGTACTCGTAGAACCCGGCGCCGCCGCTGCGGCCGGGGCGGCCGAACTCGTCGACCATCCGGTCGATCACCGCGTCGGCCGGGTGCGGCTGCCAGCTGCCGCCGGCCTCCTCGACCGCCCGCTTGGTCTCCTCGCGGATCTTGCGCGGCAGGGTGAGGGTCAGCTCGTCCATCAGGGACAGCACCTTGGCCGGGTAGCCGGCCTGGGCCGCGGCCTGCTCGACGGAGACCGGGTCGAGGCCCTCGCCGATCATCGCCACGCCTTCGTTGATGAAGTGGCCGATGACGCGGGAGGTGAAGAAGCCGCGCGAGTCGTTGACGACGATCGGGGTCTTCTTGATCTGCCGGACCAGGTCGAAGGCGCGGGCCAGCGCCTCGTCGCCGGTCCGCTCCCCCATGATGATCTCCACCAGCGGCATCTTGTCGACCGGCGAGAAGAAGTGCAGACCGATGAAGTCCTGGTCGCGTTCGACGCCCTCGGCCAGCAGCGTGATGGGCAGGGTGGAGGTGTTGGAGCACAGCAGCGCGTCGGGCTCGACGATGTGCTGGATCTCCTTGAACACCTTGTGCTTGAGGGCGACGTCCTCGAAGACGGCCTCGATGACGGCGTCACAGCCGGCGAGGTCCGCCGGCTCGGCGGTGGGCGTGATGCGCGCCAGCAGCTCGTCGCGCTGCTGCTCGGTCGTCCGGCCCCGGGAGAGCGCCTTGTCGAGCAGTCCCGCCGAATACTCCTTGCCCTTCTGTGCCGCCTGAAGGGTCACGTCCTTGAGGACCACCTGCATGCCGGCCCGGGCGCAGGAGTAGGCGATGCCCGCGCCCATCATGCCGGCGCCGAGGACCGCGACCTTCTGGACCGGGCGGGGCTCGATGCCCTTGGGGCGGTTCGCGCCGGAGTTGACGGCCTGCAGATCGAAGAAGAACGCCTGGATCATGTTCTTGGAGATCTGGCCGGTCACCAGCTCGACGAAGTAGCGCGCCTCGATGGTCTGCGCGGTCTCGAAGTCGACCTGGGAGCCCTCGACCGCGGCGGCGAGGATGTTGCGCGGGGCGGGGTAGGGCGCGCCGTTGAGCTGCTTCTTGAGGTTGGCGGGGAACGCCGGGAGGTTGGCGGCGAACTTCGGCTGGGCGGGGGTGCCGCCGGGGATGCGGTAGCCCTTGACGTCCCAGGGCTGCTGGGACTCGGGGTGCTCCTCGATGAAGGTGCGGGCCTTGGCCAGCAGCTCCTCGGGGGTGGCCGCGACGTCGTGGATCAGCCCGGCGTCCTTGGCGCGGGTGGCGTTGTACTGGGTGCCCTGGAGCAGCACCTTCAGCAGCGCGTCGGCGATCCCGAGCAGCCGGACGGTACGGGTGACACCGCCCGCGGCGGGCAGCATGCCGAGGGTGACCTCGGGCAGGCCGATCTTGGTGCCGGGGGCGTCGAGGGCGACGCGGTGGTGGCAGGCCAGCGCGATCTCGTAACCGCCGCCCAGCGCCGCGCCGTTGATCGCGGCGACGACGGGCTTGCCGAGGGTTTCGATCCGGCGCAGGTCCCGCTTGATGCCGGTGCCCGCGGCGAAGGCCTGCTCGGCCTGTGCGGGGGTGACGGCGATCAGGTCGTGCAGGTCACCACCGGCGAAGAAGGTCTTCTTGGCGGAGGTGAAGATGATGCCGCGGATGTTGTCCTTCTCGGCCTCCAGGCGGTCGGCGACCGCGGTGAGGGAGGTCTTGAAGGCGCTGTTCATGGTGTTGGCGGACTGGTCCGGGTCGTCCAGGACCAGGGTGACGATGCCGGTCTCGTCCTGTTCCCAGCGAATGGTCGACAAAGCAGCGGATTCACTCATGGTGCGTACTCCGTGGTGGGTGGGACGAGGGGTCAGAGGCGCTCGATGACGGTGGCGATGCCCATGCCGCCGCCGACGCAGAGGGTGGCCAGGCCGTAGCGCTTGTCCTGCCGCTCCAGCTCGTCGATGAGGGTGCCGAGGATCATCGCGCCGGTGGCGCCGAGGGGGTGGCCCAGGGCGATGGCGCCGCCGTTGACATTGACCTTGTCCAGGCTCAGGCCCATGTCCTTGACGAACCGCAGCACGACGGCGGCGAAGGCCTCGTTGATCTCGACCAGGTCGATGTCGTCGATGGTCAGCCCGGCCTTGGCGAGGGCCTTGCGGCTGGCGGGCGCGGGGCCGGTGAGCATGATCGTCGGCTCGGAGCCGGAGACCGCGGCCGAGAGGATGCGGGCCCGCGGGGTGAGGCCGTAGCGCTCGCCGACCTCCTTGGAGCCGATGGCGACGAGCGCCGCGCCGTCCACGATGCCGGAGGAGTTGCCCGCGTGGTGGACGTGGTCGATCTTCTCGACCCAGTGGTACTTCTGCAGGGCGACCGCGTCGAAGCCGCCGGCGTCGCCGATGGTGGCGAAGGACGGCTTGAGGCCGGCCAGGGAGTCGGCGGTGGTGCCGGGGCGCATGTGCTCGTCGTGGTCGAGGACGACCAGGCCGTTGCGGTCGCGCACCGGGACGACGGAGCGGTCGAAACGGCCGTCCTTCCAGGCCTCGGCCGCGCGCTCCTGGGAGAGCGCGGCGAACTCGTCGACGTCCCGGCGGGTGTAGCCCTCGATCGTGGCGATGAGGTCGGCGCCGATGCCCTGCGGGACGAAGCCGGTGTCGAAGTTGGTCATCGGGTCGGCGAACCAGGCGCCGCCGTCGGAGGCCATCGGGACCCGCGACATGGATTCGACGCCGCCCGCCAGGACCAGGTCCTCCCAGCCCGAACGCACCTTGGCGGCGGCCATGTTGACGGCCTCCAGACCCGAGGCACAGAAGCGGTTCTCCTGGACGCCGGCCACCGTGTCGGGCAGCCCCGCGGCGATCGCCGCGATCCGGGCGATGTCGGATCCCTGGTCGCCGACCGGTCCGACGACGCCGAGCACGATGTCGTCGACGGCGGCCGGGTCCAGCCCGGGGAAGCGCCGGCGCACTTCGTGGATCAGGCCGACGACCAGGTCGATCGGCTTGGTGCCGTGCAGTGCGCCAGTGGCCTTGCCGCGGCCGCGCGGGGTGCGGACCGCGTCGTATACGTACGCTTCGGTACTCAAGTCAACAAGCCTTTCGCATGAGGGTGGAGGCGGGAGCAGCGGGTGGGGACCGGGGCCGGTCCGGGGTCAGCCGAGCAGGGAGCGTCCGATGATCTCCTTCATGATCTCGGTGGTCCCTCCGTAGATCGTCTGGATCCGGCCGTCGGTGAAGGCCTTGGCCACGCGGTGTTCCGCCATATAGCCGTAGCCGCCATGGAGTTGCAGGCAGCGGTCGGCGACGCGTTTTTGCAGTTCGGTGGCCCACCACTTGGCCATCGAGGCGTGCACCGCGTCCAGTTCGCCGGCGGAGTGGTCGGCGATGCAGCGGTCGAGGAACGCGCGGGTGACGGCGCACTCGGTGGCCATCTCGGCTATCTCGAAGCGGATGTGCTGGAGCCTGGCCAGCGGCCGGCCGAACGCCTCGCGCTCCTTGACGTACTCGCTGGTGATCTCCAGCAGGTGTTCGGCGGCGGCGATACCGGCGACGGCGATGCCCATCCGCTCCTGCGCGAGATGGGTCATCAGATGGACGAAGGCGCCGTTCCGCTCGCCGAGCAGGTTCTCCTTGGGGACGTGGACGTCGTGGAAGAACAGCTCGGCGGTGTCCTGCGACTTCTGCCCGATCTTGTCGAGGTTGCTGCCGCGCTCGAAGCCCGCCATGCCCCGCTCGACGACCAGCAGACTCAGGCCGTGCGCCCCGCCCTCCGGCGTCGTCTTGGCGACGACGATGACCAGGTCGGCGAGGATGCCGTTGGAGATGAAGGTCTTGGAGCCGTTGAGGATCCAGTGGTCGCCCGCGTCCTCGGCGTGGGTGCGGATGCCCTGCAGGTCGGAGCCCGCGCCGGGCTCGGTCATCGCGATGGCGGTGATGATCTCGCCGCTGCAGAAGCCGGGCAGCCAGCGGCGCTTTTGCTCCTCGGTGCCGAGCGTCGTCAGATAGGGGCCGATGATGTCGTTGTGCAGGCCCACGGCCAGCCCGGACGCGCCCACCCGGGTGAATTCCTCGGCCAGCACCGCGCTGTAGCGGAAGTCGTGCTGTCCGCCCCCGCCGTACTCCTCGGGAACCGCCAGCCCCAGCAGTCCCTGTTTGCCGGCCGCCCGCCAGGCCTCCCGGCTGACGATGCCGTCCTTCTCCCACTGCTCGTAATGCGGCGTCACCTCCCTGGCGAGGAAGGTCCGTACGACCTTGCGGAAGGCCTCGTGGTCCTCGGTGAAGATCTGGCGCTTCATCTGCGCGGTCATGCTGCGGGCCCTCCTGGGAGCCGGTTCTTGACGGTCTCGGTCGGTGTGACGGGCTGCGGCCCCACGGGACCGCGCCGGGCGGCGCCCCCGGCGAGCGGGCCGCCTCCCCGGTCGCGGGTCGTCTCCCGCAGGACGACGGCGGCCTCCTCGGGGGCGGCCGCGTACCGGAGCGTGGTGGCGGACCCCATCAGCCGGCCGCGTCCTTCTGCCCGGTGCGGTCCGGGCCGGCGGACGGGGACCCGGCGGGGAACGGGGCGAGGAGGCCGGGGACCTGCCAGTCACGCGCGATCTCCGCGGAGTCCGCGCCGGGCCGTGCGGGAGGCCTGCGGACCGCGCCCGGCGTGCGCGAGAAGCGCGGCGCGGGTGCGGGCTGGGTCAGTCCGCTGTGCTCGACGAAGGTGCCGCGGGCGGCCAGATGCGGGTGCTGCGGTGCCTCGCGCAGGGACAGCACCGGTGCCACACAGGCGTCGGACTCCGCGAAGACCGCCGTCCACTCCTCGCGGCTGCGGGTCTTGAAGCGGGCGGCGAGGGTGGTGCGCAGCTCGCCCCAGGCGGCGAGGTCGTCGCGGCTGGGGACCTCCTGCTCGACGCCCAGCAGCCGGATGAATTCGCCGTAGAACCGCTGCTCCAGCGCGCCGACGGCCATGTAGCCGCCGTCGGCGGTCTCGTAGGTGCCGTAGAAGGGGGCCCCGCCGTCGAGGAGATTGGCGCCGCGCCGGTCCTGCCAGCCGCCGGCCGCCAGCATGCCGTGGATCATCGCCGTCATATGGGCCGTGCCGTCGACGATGGCGGCGTCGACGACCTGGCCCGTTCCGCCGTCGGTGCGGGCGTGCTGGAGGGCGGCAAGGACGCCGATGACGAGGTAGAGGGAGCCGCCCGCGTAGTCACCGAGGAGATTGGCGGGGACGGCGGGCGGGCCGTCGGGCGAACCGATCATGCCCAGGGCGCCCGTGATGGCGATGTAGCCGATGTCGTGTCCGGCGGTGTCGGCGAGCGGGCCCTGCTGTCCCCAGCCCGTCATGCGGCCGTAGACCAGCCGGGGGTTGCGCGCCAGGCACTCCTCGGGGCCCACCCCCAGCCGCTCGGCCACGCCGGGGCGGTACCCCTCGATCAGCACATCGGCGCGCCCGGCCAGCTCGAGGACCTGCGCCACACCGTCGGGGCTCTTCAGGTCCACCAGCACGGAGCGTTTGTTGCGGTTGGTGAGGTCGCGGGCCGGATCGATGCCCAGCCCCGCGCCTCCGGGCCGGTCGACGCGGACGACATCGGCGCCGAGATCGGCCAGGAGCATGGCGGCGAACGGGCCGGGGCCGATGCCCGCGAGTTCGACCACCCGCACCCCGCTCAGCGGGCCGTTCCCTGACTCCGTCATCGCGCCCCATGCCTTTCCGCACTGTGACACTTCTGATGTAACACTCGTGATGTTAAGAACGTGTTCCACTTTCCACAAGCCCCCCGTGTCGCGTGGCAGCAGCGGAAAAGGCCCGTGACGGCGATGCTCAACTGCCATCGCCGTCACGGGCCTTTGCGCGCCTGCTGCCGCTGCGCCGCTATCCCCCGTCGAGCTCGGCGATGAGCTTTTTGGGGGCTATGACGCGATAGGACTCCTCCGCCCAGTCGCAGAGCAGCTCGGCCGGCGGAGCCCCCGGCTCCGCGAGGGGGACCCGCACCCATCCGGACCTGCCCAGGCCGTAACCGGCGGGCTGGGCGCCGGGCGAGGTCAGCGCATGCGCATGCGCCTCGGGGGCCTTCAGCTTCAGCGTGACCCCGAAGGGATGGCTGCCGTCACCGACACCGAGGAAGACGAAGACCTTCTTGTTGACCTTGATGACGCTCTCGCCCCACGGGAACTCCTCCACCGTCCCCGGCAGGCCGAGCGCGAACGCGCGCACCCGCGCCCGTACCTTCGCCGGATCCGCCGCCTTCGCCATGCGCTCCTCCACGTCCGTCCCCCGTACGGCACCGCCCGCGATGCCGCCCGGCCCCCGCTCGTCACGCGCGGGCCGCCCAACGCATCCCACGCTAACGGCGACCACTGACAACGGCCCGCGGAGCGCCGGACACCGGGCCGACCGAGGGACACCCGTGCCCTCCCGCTCCCCTCCCCGCAACTCGCCGGCGCGCTGTCCGGCTTCCCCGGCGGCCGGGTCGCGGCCGGTGCACCGGGTCGGCGGCGGCGCTTGCGGAGCCGCTACGCCGGATCCGCCGGCGCCTGTCCGGACGCGCCGGAGGGCCTCTCCCCCGCGGGCGGCGACCCCGCGCCCCCGGCCTCCGGCACCAGGTGGTCGTCGGGTGTCTGACGGTCCACCAGCCGGCCCAGTCGCCGGGGCACATTGCCGCCCACCAGGATGATGACCACGAGCGTCAGCCCGAAGGTGAGCACGGCCAGCGCCCTGCCCAGGGGCATGCCTTCGGCCAGACGGGCCCCGAGGACGGGCGCCACCGCCCCGCCCAGGGCCCCCACGTTGTAGACGAAGCCCAGCGAAGCGGCGCGGGCGGCGGTCGGGAAGTGGCCGGCGAGGTACTTCGGCAGGATGCCGGAGATGCCCTGGCTGAGCGCGAGCAGCCCGAAGAGCAGTACGCCGAGCGCCGGCAGGCTGTCCTGTACCGCGAAGACGGGAAAGACGAGGGCGAGCGAGGCCAGCAGGGTGCCGGCATAGGCGCGGCGGGTGCCGAACCGGTCGCCGACGAAGCCCGCCAGCCAGCAGCCCGCCATGGTGCCGAAGCCCGCGCAGAACATCACGTCGCCGACCTGCCCGGGTGCGTACCCGAGGTCGGTCTTGAGGTAGGTGGGCAGCAGGGCCTGGATCGGCCAGCTGTAGAGGAAGGCACAGAACACCGTCGCCATCAAAGCGACGTACAACAGCCATCCGCGCCGGCCGCCGAGCTGTGCGGCGAAGGCCACCAGGCACCCCGCAGCGACGACGGAGAGCGCTGGTACGAAACCCGCACCGACGGGTGTGAAGACGCAGAACAGCGCGGCCGAGGCCGTCGCCGCCAGCACCGCGTTGACCCAGGGCCGGATCCGGCCGGTGAACAACGGCCGGAACGGATGGGGGCGTTCGTCCCCCGTACGGGCGGCGCCGATCTGCCGCTGCCAGTCGCCGGCTTCCGGCAGCGACCTGCGCATCCAGAGGGCGACCAGGACGGGCAGCACGCCGATCCAGAACATCCAGCGCCAGCCCCAGCGCGGGACCACCCAGGCGTAGAGCTCGGCGGCGAGGACGGTGCCTCCGGCGTAACCGGAGATGATGAATCCGGAAGCCCGGTTGCGCCACCGGACGGGCCAGCTCTCCAGCACATACGTCACGCTCGCGCTGTACTCCCCCGCCATGCCCAGACCGATCACCAGCCGGGCGACGAACAGGCTGGTGTAGCCCCACGCGAATCCGCAGGCGAACGTGCCCAGTGAGTAGAGCAGGATGCTGGCGATCATGGCGGCCTTGCGGCCGTAGCGGTCGCCCACCGCGCCCAGGACGGCGCCGCCCAGCCACCGGGTGATGAAGGCGCCGGAGACCAGCGAGGCGGCGGTGGCGGTGCTCAGACGGAAGTCGTCGGCGATCTCGGTCAGCACGAGCGTGATCAGCACGAAGTCGAAGCCGTCGAGGAGATACCCGATCCAGGCGGCGGCCATCGCCTTCCACTGGCCCGGGGTGACCTCCCGCCACCAGCTCCGTCCGTGCTCAGCGGTGTCGGTGGGACGCATCCTCATGGCCACCCGGCCTCCTCCGGCAGTCGGCGGACGGTTCGGTGCACGGCGTCGTCGAGGGCGGCCGCTGGGGACGGTCGGGGCGGTCCGCGGACACCGACAGACATGGGACGTCCTACGTCAGCGCCCACCCGCGAATGTGGACCGGCCGCGATGCCCTGTCAAGACCGCACACCGCACTCCCTGCGGCCTTACGGGCAGCCAAGGACGGGGCCGCAAAGGGACGTTGACGGAGGCAACGGGAGCTGCCTAAGGTCCGTTCTCCATGCCCCACAGGCGGTCGAGAGGACGCGGGATGCCACGGCAGGACACCTCCGGACGGGCCCATGACCTCGTCCTCTACGGTGCGACCGGATTCGCGGGCGCCCTCACCGCCGTCTACCTGGCGCAGCATGCCCCCAAGGACTGCCGCTGGGCGCTGGCCGGGCGCAACACCGCCAAACTGGAGCAGTTGCGCGACCGGCTGGCGGACATCGACCCGTCCTGTGCCGAGCTGCCGCTGCTGCGGGCCGACAGCGGCGATCCGGACTCGCTGCGCGCCCTCGCCGCCGGCACCCGGGTGCTGGCGACGACCGTCGGCCCGTATCTGCTCCACGGCGAGCCGCTGGTCGCCGCCTGCGCCGCGGCCGGCACCGACTATGTCGATCTCACCGGTGAGCCGGAGTTCATCGACCGGATGTACCTGCGCCACGATGCGACGGCCCGCGCCTCCGGTGCGCGCCTCGTGCACGCCGGCGGATTCGACTCCGTCCCGCACGACCTGGGGGTCCTCTTCACGGTGGGGCTCCTGCCCGAAGGCGTCCCCGTACGGATCGACGGTTTCGTGCGGACCAACGCGACGTTCTCCGGCGGCACTCTGGCCTCCGCGCTGACCGTCGCCTCGCGTCCGGTGGCCATGGCGCGGGCCGCCCGCGAGCGGCAGCGGGTCGAGCCACGACCGGACGGCCGTACGGTGCGGGCGTCATTCGGACCGCCTCTCAGGAGTGCCGAAACGCGCACCTGGGGCGTGCCGCTGCCGACCCTCGACCCCCAGGTCATCGCTCGCTCGGCCGCCGCGCTGGACCGTTACGGGCCCGATTTCCGCTATCGCCACTACGCAGGCGTACGGCGGCTGCCGGTCGCCGTGGGCGGGGCGCTGGGGGTGGGGGCCATGTGTGCGCTCGCCCAGCTGCCGCCAGCCCGGCGGTGGATGTCGCAGCGCCTGGAGCCGGGCGACGGGCCCGGTCCCGAGCGGCGGGCGCGCAGCTGGTTCAAGGTGCGCTTCGTCGGCTCCGGCGGCGGCCACCGCGTGCTGACCGAGGTGTCGGGCGGTGACCCGGGCTACGACGAAACGGCGAAGATGCTGGCCGAATCGGCGCTCAGCCTGGCCTTCGACGACCTGCCGGAAACCGCGGGACAGGTGACGACCGCGGTCGCCATGGGGAACGCGCTGACGGCCCGCCTCCAGGATGCGGGCATCACGTTCCGCGTCGTCCAGGAGTAGCCCGGCTGCCTCCGTGCCCCCGTGGACGCTCGTCCCGGGCCCGCGTCAGGCTTCGGCGAGCGCCCTCCGGCACAGCGCGTCCGCGGCCCGGGTCGTCTCGGGGAGCCGGTAGCGCGCCGCCAGGTGGAGCGTGTGCGCGCAGGCGCGGTCGAGGGCGATGCGGTGCCCCACGGAGACGAAGACCGGCTTGACGCCCTGTTGGGTCCGCAGCGCACGTCCCACCTCCTCGTCCCCGTCCAGCAGCGGGGAGGTGGCGCCGCGCTCCGGCCCGGGAGGTTCGTACCGGAAGGTGAAGGGGTTCTTGGCGACACCGATGGTGGGCAGCCCCGTCAGCACTCCCAGATGGCTGGCGAGCCCGAAGCGGCGCGGGTGCGCCAGCCCGTAGCCGTCGCAGACCACGAGGTCGGGGGTACGGGCGAGGCGGGCGAGCGCATCGAGCACGGTGGGAATCTCGCGGAAGGCGAGCAGTCCGGGCACATACGGGAACGAGATCTGCCCGACCGCGGTGGCCTCGTCGACTACGGCGCGCGTACGGGCGTCCAGCACGACGGCGGCAGCGGCGACGACATCGCGCGTGTCGTCGTAGGCCACATCCACTCCGACGACGGTGCCCTCGAACCCCGGTTCCGGACCGGGTTCGTCGAGCCGTACGTGGGGCCGCAACCGGTCCTGGACCGCGCGCGCCTGGTCCTCGTCGGCGGGCCAGTGCCGCAGTTCGTCGTCACGGGAGATCGTTCCGGGAGTGTCCATGGGAGCCCCACGCTACCGAACCGGTGAGCGAGCGAACCTCCGGCCGGGCGGGGCACCGGGCCGCGACGCGTTGTCCGTGGCCTGCGCATTCCCGGGCGGAAGGTGGCCGCGTTTCCGCCTGATTCCTCGTCTATATTGCAGCTATGTTCGTATTGGAACTGACCTACACCGCACCCCTCGAACGCGTCGACGCCGTCCTTCAGGACCATGTGGAGTGGCTGCAGAAGCAGTACGCCGCCGGGCACTTCATCGCCGCGGGCCGCAAGGTCCCGCGGGACGGAGGCGTGATCCTCGCCGCCGGGACGGACCGGGCGACCGTCGAGCGGATCGCGGCCGAGGACCCGTTCAGCCTCGCCGGGGTGTGCGAGTACCGGATCACGGAGTTCGTGGCGACGACGACCGCTCCGGCCCTGGAGCAGTACCGCGAACAGCTCCCGTCCTGAGGAACCGCCCCTCCGGCCCGGACCGCCGGCGATCCGGCAGTCCGGGCACCGCCTTCAGCTGTCTTGCCAGGCCCGCGCTCTCCGCTCCGGGCGACCGGCGGTCGAGCACGCGGTCCTGCCCGTCAGCTCGGTAGGAGCTCCCTGACCCCGGACTACGAAGTCGTCGGCGGCACCGAACCACTGAGCGTGCCGGTGCGCACAGGAGCCGGCGACGCGGGCCAGCGCCCCCCGTTGCGCCAGTAGTCCTGAATCTCCTCCAACTGGCGCCCCTTGGTCTCGGGAGCGGTGACGGCGGCGAAGACCAGCGCGACGAGCGCGAGGAACCCGAGGCCCGCGAACGTCCGGGCCGCACCCGCCCAGGCCATCAGGGAGGGGAAGAACTGGGCGATCAGCAGATTGGCGACCAGGTCGGCGGTGAGCATCACCGACGCCCCGGTCGAGCGCAGTTGGGCCGGGAAGGCCTCGCTCGCGTAGACCCAGATCAGCGATCCGAAGCCGAAGTTGAAGGCCGCGGTGAACAGCAGGATGGCGGCGAAGCCCACCCAGGTCGTGGCGCCGTGCAGCCGGCCCCCGGCGAAGACCACGGTCAGCACGGCGAGCATCACGGCCATCGTGCCGATGCCGCAGAGCAGTACCACCCGCCGGCCGAGCCGGTCGATGATGAGGATGGCGAGCACGGTCGCGGCCAGTGAGGCGAGCTGGACGAAGGACGGCAACAGGAAGTTCTGGCCGCTGCCGGTGAAGCCCATCTCCTCGAAGATCTGCGGGCTGTAGTACGTCACGGCGTTGATGCCGGTGATCTGGCAGAAGAAGCCGAGGCCGACGACGAAGAACGCGGCACGGGCGTACGGCTTGCGCAGCAGGGAGCGTGCCGATCCACCGCTCTCCTGGGCGAGCGCGGAAGCCACGGCGGCGACCTCCCCGCGCGGATCGACGTCCGGGTCGGTCATGGCCATGACCTCGACGGCCCGCTCCGTCTGCCCCTTGAGGACGTACCAGCGCGGGGTGTCCGGCAGCCTGAGCAGCGGGATCAGCACGAGGGCGGCGGGGATCGCGGAGAGGCCGAGCATCCAGCGCCAGTGACCGCCGCCGGACAGGCCCCAGTTGACGAAGTACGTGAGGACGATGCCGGCGACCGTGGCCACCTGGTAGGCGGCGACCGAGGCCCCGCGGATACGTGCCGGGGTCGATTCGGCGACATAGAGCGGCGCGGCGACGATCGAGATGCCGATGGCGATGCCGAGCAGGAAGCGGACGACGTCCAGCACGACGACGTCGGGCGCGACGGCGGAGAGGGCGACGAACACCGCGTACGAGCCGGCCACGATCAGCATCGCCGCCTTGCGGCCCAGGGCGTCGGCAAGCTTGCCGCCGATCAGCGCGCCCACGATGGAGCCGAACACCAGGATGCTGTTGACCAGGCCTTTTTCGGCCTCGGTGAGATGGAAGTCCTTGCTCAGGAACACCAGGGCACCGGAGATGCTGCCGGTGTCGTAGCCGTAGATGACGCCGACGACGGCGCCGGTGAGCGCGAACAGCCTGCCGGTGCGGCGTGGGGTCCGGGATGACGGGCGGGGGCGTCGCGGAGAGCGTGGCAATGGACATGGGGAGTCCTTTGTGCGGCGGAGCGGGCCTTGCTGCATGACTGATCTTGCAAGTATTTGGAGAGTTTCACGCAGCTGTCAACACTTCGTGAGGCACTCTCGGCATGCTGCCGACACCCCGCCCCCGCCCCGGCAGAACCGAAAGTCGAGCACTCACGAGGCCCAGTACCCGCCCCTCCCCTCTGGCGCCTCCACTCGCACGAGGGATGGAACCGCGTCAGATTTCTGCGTACAGTCGATTGCAACGAAAGCAAATATTGCACTTTCACGCAGAGCACCGGAGCGCACGCACATCACGGGAGGGTGAGCCATGAGCGAGATCTCGTACATGGAGCAGGAACTGCACAGCCAGCCGGAGACCTGGCGGGAGGCCGCGCGGATCGGGGCGGCCGCGGGCACGCTGCCCAAGCCCGGACAGCGGGTGGCCGTCGTCGGCTGCGGCACCTCGTGGTTCATGGCGCAGTCGTACGCGGCACTGCGCGAGGCGGCCGGACAGGGCGTGACGGACCCGTTCGCCGCCTCCGAGGCGTTCCTCGGCAGCGACCGCGGCTACGACGCGGTCGTCGCCATCACCCGGTCCGGCACCACGACAGAGGTGTTGCGCGTACTCGATGCCGTCAAGGGACGCATCCCGACGGTGACGATCATCGGTGACCCCGAGACGCCGGCGGTGGCGGTCTCCGACGAGACGGTCGCCCTGCCCTTCGCCGACGAGAAGTCGGTGGTGCAGACCCGTTTCGCGACGACGGCACTGACACTGCTGCGTGCGCACCTGGGCGAGGACGTCTCCCAGGCGGTGGCCGACGCGGAGGAGGCGCTGGCCTCGCCGGTGGAGAAGGAATGGGTGGACGCCGAGCAGTTCGCCTTCCTCGGGACGGGCTGGACGTTCGGCCTGGCCAACGAGGCGGCGCTCAAGATGCGGGAGGCCTCGCAGAGTTGGACCGAGTCCCACCCCGCGATGGAGTACCGCCACGGCCCGATCGCGATAGCCGCACCCGGCCGCGTGACCTGGCTCTTCGGTCGGGCGCCGGAGGGGCTGGAGGCCGATGTGGTGCGGACCGGGGCGCGCTTCGTGTGCCATGCGCGTGATCCGCTCGCCGATCTGGTGCTGGTCCAGCGGGTGGCGCTGGAGCGGGCTCGCGCCCGCGGCCTGGACCCGGACAACCCCCGCAACCTGACCCGCTCGGTGATGCTCGAAACGCCGGCCACCTCCTAGGGCCTCCACCTCCCCCGCCCCGTCTCCCCCACGCCAATCCGTCCCGTCCGCAAGGGAGTCAGCCTCCGATGCCCCTCGTTCCGACCTCATCGATCGTCGACTCCGCGCGTGAGGCACGGGTCGGTGCCGCGGCGTTCAACGTCATCCATCTGGAGACCGCCGAGGCGCTCGTCACCGCCGCCGAACGCACCGACACCCCGTTGATCCTGCAGATCAGCGAGAACTGCATCCGCTACCACGGCAGTCTGCTGCCCCTCACGCGCGCCACCCTCGCCCTCGCGGAGGGCTCAACCGCCCCGATCGCGGTGCACCTCGACCACATCACCGATGCCGACCTCGTCCACCAGGGCGTCGCTGCCGGGGTGGGCTCCGTCATGGTGGACGCCTCCGCCCTTCCGTACGAGGAGAACGTGGCCACCACTGCCGAACTCACCTCCTGGTGCCATGACCGTGGCGCCTACGTCGAGGCCGAACTCGGCGAAGTGGGCGGCAAGGACGGAGTCCATGCCCCGGGGGCACGCACGGACCCCGACGAAGCACTGGCCTTCGTCCGTGCCACGGGGGTGGATGCGCTCGCCGTGGCCGTCGGCTCCTCCCATGCGATGCACGAGCGCACGGCCGTACTGGACAAGGACCTGATCGCGGCGCTGCACAGCACGCTGCCGGTGCCGCTGGTACTGCACGGCTCGTCCGGAGTGCCCGACGACGAGCTGCGGCGGGCCATCGCCGCCGGAATGACGAAGATCAATATCTCCACTCATCTGGTGTCGGTCTTCACCCGCTCGATACGGCACACACTGGACGCCGACCCCGCACTCGTCGACTCCCGGAAGTACCTCAAGCCCGCTCGGGAGGCAGTGGCCGAGGAAGCGGCGAGGCTGCTGGCGGTGCTGGGGGCTCCGGCGACGGTTCCGGGCCAGTACGCGGCCCAGGCGCCGGCCCGGGGGTGAGGGGGCGGCGGGCGGATCATCGCCCCGGCGGTGCTTCTTCACGGCGGGCGGGGCGGCGGTCGCCACAGCGGACGGAGGGCGGGAGGACAAGAGGTCTGGAGGGACAGGAGGGTCGGCCGCGACGGAGTGCGGGACGGAGCACGGGGGCGCCTACGGCGCGTCGCCGTGGCCTGCTGGAACGAATTAGGCTCGCGCCATGAAGCGCCATGAACGGATGAACGCACTGCTCGAGCTGCTCGGCGACCGGGGCCGGGTGGACGTCGAGGAGGCGGCGACCGCGCTGGAGGTCTCGGCCGCCACGATGCGGCGCGACATGGACGCGCTGGCCGAGCAGCAGTTGCTGACCCGCACCCGCGGCGGGGCGGTGCTCAGTTCGGTGGCGTACGACCTGCCCATCCGCTACAAGCACGCTCATCGATCGGCGGAGAAGGAGGCAGTGGCGCAGGCCGCGGCAAAGCTGGTCGAGCGGGGGGACGTGGTCGGGCTGAGCGGCGGCACGACGACCACGGCGATCGCCCGGGCGCTCGCCACCCGCCCGGATTTCGCGGAGGCCGGCCCGCAACCGCATCTGACGATCGTCACCAACTCCCTCAACATCGCCAACGAGCTGGCCGTACGGCCGCAGATCAAGATCGTGCTCACGGGCGGGGTGGCCCACTCGCGGTCGTTTGAACTGGTGGGTCCGTTCAGCGAGTTGGTGCTGCAGCAGATCTCCATCGACACCGCGTTCATCGGCGCCAACGGCATGGACCCGATGATGGGGGCCACGGTGCACGACGAGGCGGAGGCCCGGGTCAACCGCCTCATGGCCGAGCGTGCCCGGCGCGCCGTGGTCGTCGCGGACTCGTCGAAGATCGGCGAGCGCTGCTTCGCCCGGGTCGGCGACGCGGATGTCTTTGACACCTTCATCACGGACAGCGGAGCGAAGGAGGCAACCCGCCGTGAGTTCGCGGACCGAGGCCTGAAGGTGGTGGCGGCCCGCCCGCCCGCGGGCGAGTGACACCCGGCCGCCACGCTGCCTTCAGGCCGACCCCCGTTGCTCCGCCCCTGCCTCTCCGAGGCGCCGCACTCGCTCCGGGCCGTCCCCTTGGGCAGACCGGCTCGGGTCGGCTCGGGTCGGTTCGGCCCGGCTCATCTAGCCCCCTGGCCGACGGGGGGGACGCGCTCGGATCCTTGACTGATTGGGGCGGCCCACTCGGGTCTGTCGGCCAACGGGAGCGGCTCGCTCGACCCGTCGATCGAGGTGGGGCAGCACAGCATCCCGGCCGAAGGGAGGGGCTCGCTCGACCCGTCGGTCGAGGGGGCGGCCCGGCCCATCGGTCGATGGGAGGG
>Ga0207426_1001593_pt1 | contig 18131 bp, 12 predicted proteins | sample AraplaMF_Cvi_mMS_FD_184265 | JGI IMG/M metagenome (GOLD analysis project Ga0207426, IMG submission 184265) | Arabidopsis root microbial communities from the University of North Carolina, USA - plate scrape MF_Cvi_mMS (SPAdes) (version 2) | ecosystem: Host-associated > Plants > Roots > Endosphere... | reverse complement strand
AATCTGGCGGTGGCGGCTTCCGTGCTCGGCGTGATCGGCTCGCTGACGTGCGCGCTGATCGTAGACAAGGTCGGGCGCAAGCCGGTCATCAACTGGTCATTCGTGTTGTGCGCGGTGTCGCTCGTGTTCGCGGGCGTGTTCGTCACGCAGTCGGTGTATGTGGTCGCAACCTTCTGTGCCCTCGCGCTCGGCTTCATGGCATGCGGCTTCATCACCGCTTATGTGTATACGCCCGAGCTTTATCCGACGAGCATCCGCGCGTTCGGATGCGGCCTCGGCGGTGCATGGCTCAAGATCGCGGCGATCTTCGCGCCGGCGCTCGTCGGCAAGACGCTGATGGGCGGGAACATGAATGTCGCGTTCTATGCGCTCGCTGTCGTGCCGCTCGTCGCGGCGGTCGCGGTGCATTACATGGGCATCGAAACGAAGGGCAAGGTGCTGGAGCAGCTTGAAGTGTGATGCTTTGCTGTTCAGGGCCGGCGCTTTGTATCGCCGGTCCTGAACTTGGCGCTACTGGAATTTGACGGGGACGGGCCGCGTCAGCAGATCGACATAGAACTTGAAGAATCGATCGTTGTCGTAGCGCGTCACGTAGGTGATCTTCTGCGGCGACGCACCGGCCTGCGGCGCGTCCGGATACACCTTCACATGTCCCTGATCCTCGCCGGGCGTCGTGTCGATGTCGAGATACGCGCTTTGCGTCTGCGTCGCGTAAGTCGGGTCGAGGAAATAACCAATCGTCAGCGTGTCGTAGATATCGGTGTTCGTCGAGAATGCGCCCGCGTTCGCAATCGCGTAGACCTTCGTCACCGCTGTCTGTCCCGTCGGCGGATTGACGATCTGGTTGTAGACCGATTCGGTGAGCGGCACGGTGTTGGTCACGTCGAGAGGAATCACTCTCTGCGGGATCGTCGTCTGCAAAAGCGTTCGTACCGCGACGGGATCGAACCACCAGTTCAGCTCGCCCACCGCGTTCGCGTTGCCCGGCACGTTCATCGCGCCGCCCATGTAGACGATTCCCTTGATGAGCGGAACGATCTCCGGTGCTTTGCGCACGGCGGTCGCGAGATTGGTCGGCGGCCCGACTTCGATGATCGTCACCTGGTTCGGATAGCGCTTGACCGTATCGACGATGAAGTCGGCGGCGCTCTGGCTTTGCAGCTTGGCCGATGTTGCGAAGCCGTCCGGCGGCGCGCTCAGTTGCGACTGGCTGGTCGGCTCGGGACGCATCCATGCGCCGAAGTAGCCGTTCGGATTCGCGGCCTGCTGCGCGCGAATGCTCGCGCCATCGTATTGCAGCGGATAATTCGCGCCGGCATAGACGCCTACCTTGTCCTGCACGCCCATGCGCTCGACCGCCTTCAGTGCGTCGGCTTCTTCCTGCAGCAGCCAGTCGTTGCCGGTCACGACGCACAGGCCGAGCAGATTGACTTTGCCCTCGCCCATCAGTTGCGTCGACATGGCGAAGAGCTGGCCGTCGTCGCCCATCGTATTGAAGTCCGAATCGATGATGATCTTCGGCGCGCTGGAAAAGGCGGGTTGATTGTCGTCGTCGGAGCCGCCGCAACTGGCGAGCATGGAGATGATGACAACAGGAAAGATCAGGAATGCCGCGCTGCAACGTCGCATGATGTCGTCTCCCGAATCGAATTGTGTAGTCGGTGCGCCGTTGCATGGCGCAAGTCATTCTACGATCGATCGGAAGCGCGCGTCGGACGGCCCTGAAACGACGACGCCGGGACGGCCCATGAGCCGTCCCGGCGTTTCACACGATGCGCTATCGCGAGAATCAGCTCTTCGCCTTGGGCATCTGCGAAACCAGCGACAAGCCGATGTCCATGCCTCCCACCTGGAAGTGCGGCACGATGAAGAGCTTGATGCGGAAGAAGCCGGGGTTGTCCTCGATGTCCTCGACCATCACCTTCGCCTCACGCAGCGGATGCGACGCCTGCAACTCGTCGCCCGGATCCTTCATCTCGGTGACGAGGCTCTTGATCCAGTTGTTCAGTTCGAGTTCGAGCAGACGCCGGTCCTTCGTCGTACCGATGTTCTCGCGCTGAATCAGCTTCAGATAATGCGCGATGCGCGAGAGCAGGAAAATGTACGGCAGGCGCGCATTGATCCGGCTGTTCGCGGTCGCTTCCTTGGTCTCATACAGCGCGGGCTTTTGCGTCGAGTTGGCCGAGAAGAAGCACGCGAAATCGTGGTTCTTGTAGAACGAGAGCGGAATGAAGCCGAGATTCGCAAATTCGAATTCACGCGTTTCGGGAATCAGCACTTCGGTCGGGATCTTCGGCTGCACGCCGGTGCCGAGATCGTACAGGTGCACCGACAGATCCTCGACCTTGCCGCCTGCCTGCGGACCGCGGATCTGCACGCACCAGCCGTTGTTCACGAAGCTGCGCGTCATGTTCGCCGCGAACGCGAAAGACGCGTTCACCCACAGATAACGATCGTGGTCCGGACCCTTCACCTGCTCTTCGTAGTTGAAGGCGCGCACAGGCGTGGTGTCCTTGCCGTACGGGAGGCGGCCGAGCACGCGCGGCATCACGAGGCCGACGTAGCGTGCGTCGTCCGTGTCGCGGAAGCTCTTCCACTTGATGTACTCGGCACGGTCGAAGTAGTTGCCGATGTCCTGAATCGCCGCGACTTCTTCCATCGATTTCTTGCCGAAGAAGGCCGCACCCACCGCACCGATGAACGGCATGTGCGCCGCCGCCGCCACCTTCGAGATATTGCGCAGCAAGGCCACGTCCTGCGGCGAGTTGGCGAATTCGAAGTCGCTGACGAGCGCGCTGATCGGCTGGCCGCCCGGCGTATCGTATTCCTCGATGTAGGTCAGGCGATACAGGCCGCTCTGAATCAGTTCCGGCGCGTCGTCGAAGTCGCGGATCAGCGCGTCCTTCGACACGTCCAGCACTTCGATGCGCGCGTTCTTGCGGAAATCCGTGCGCGACACGAGCATCTTCAGGCCACGCCAGCGGCCTTCCAGCGCCTGAAACTCAGGGTTGTGCATCACCGAATCGAGCTGTTTGCTGATCTGGCGGTCCAACTGCCCGATGAAGAAATCGAGCAGCGACTTGTCGAGACGGTCCACGGGCTTGCTCGTCTGCGCGACGAGGTCGAGGAACGCGCCCATGCCGCGCGCGAGGCGCTCGTCGGCCGACGCTTCGGAAAGCATGTCGTTGTCGCGAAATGCCTCGAGCGGACGCGCCTGTTGCACCGGGCTCAGGTTGATCTTGTTGCACAGCGATGCATAGACGCTGTCGCCATACGACTCTTGCGGAGCGTCGAGCACGACGGATTCGCCTGCGGCGCTTGCGCGGACTTCTTTCTTACTCATCGATTGTCCTGACTGGGAAGCTTGTCGGTTGAAGGCTGAAGGGGCTCAGGCGTGGCCTTCGGGCTGCGTCGCCGCCGTAGCGATCTGCGAGAGCTCGCCGCGCAGCTTGTCGGAGAGTTCCTTGTTCTTCAGGATCTTTTCGAACTCGCGACGGAACGTACCGTTGTCCAGCAAATTCGATTTCAGATCGCGCAGCAGATTACGCACGGCGAGCAGCGCCTGCAGTTCCGGGATCTGCCGGGCCACCTGCTCCGGCTCGAAGTCCTTCATCGAGCGGAAGGAGAGGTTCACCGGCATGTCGGAGCCGTCGTTCGCGAGCGTGTTTTCGGTGGCGAATTTCAGGTCCGGCGCGTAGTCCGCCAGAACCGCGTCGAAGTTGTTCTTGTCGATATTGACCTTCTTGCGCTCGGAAAGCGGCGCCTGCTCGCGTCCCGCGCTGAAGTCGCCCGCGACGAGCAGCTTGAGCGGCAATTCGACCTTTTTTTGAGCGCCGCCGGTATGCAGATCCAGCGTGATCGAAACACGGCTCTTGGGAATCTCCCTCTGAAAGCTATCCATCAATAATCCTTATCAAATAGATGACATGCATCTCAATATAGAGAAAGCGGGACCGCAGTTTTTGGGGTTGCCCGACCGAGCGAAGCAAACCCAGTCTACGAATTTGACTGTTCGAACGTCATTAGGGTCCTATTAGAACAGGTTTCACATCATTAAAAAAGTATCGTCATCTTGACTGTATGTTCTGCAAAGCAGATGCGCAGAACCCGCTCATGACGTTGATCGAGAAAGGATTTCCAAGCGCTTCTTCTGGCGCTCCCTCGAATTCGCAAGTCGCGGCGTACCTCCGGTGCCGACACTAATTGACATTTCACACTCGAACGCAACCCATCTTGAAAATAAGCCGTATGCAGGATGACATGTGGCAAGTTGTTGTTATCAAGCGATTTCATATTCCCTGATCGGCAATCAAGGTTTTTTAACGAGTAGGTATACGAATTAAATGGTGGAATATAGAATCCCCTCCCCGATATAGACGAATAGCCTCACCCTAATACACATATGCGGATCGATAAACCGCTCTGGCACGAAGGCCTGATTCTCACGCAGCAGCATTTTCAGCAGCAGGAGCGGTGGACGGAATTCGCCTTGCGCCAGTTCACGACGGCCGCGCTCGCGCAACCTTGGGGAACGCTCGACGTCGAGGTAGACGAAGACGCACTCGCCGCCGGCCGCTTCAAGCTGTCGCGGCTCAGGCTGCGTTTTCCCGACGGCACGCCCATCGACACGTCGCTCGCGCAGGCGCTGCCGCCCGCGCGCGATCTCACGCAAGGCGTGAGCGCCGAACGGCAAAGTGTGACCGTGCTGGCCGCGCTCGCTTTGCCCGACGCCAATGGCAACAACTGCCGCATGGACGAAACGGCGCTCACGCGGCCGCGCCGCGCCTATCGCGAATTCGTCAAGGTGGTCGACCTGAACGGGACGGACGAAACCGAGATCGCCGCGGAGCGGCACGCCGTGCGCCTGCTTCTCGACTTCGAGCCACATGCCGATGACACCGTTTGCGCCATCGCGCGCCTGACGCGTTCGACGAGCGGACAGTTCCAGCTCGACCGGCGCTACGTGCCCCCTTGCCTGTCGTTGAGCGCACATACGCTGCATGTCGAGCGCATCGGCCGGATAGCCGACATCCTGCTGGCCAAGAGCCTTGCGCTCGGCGCACGACGCAGCGAACGCATCGAGCAGGTCGCCGAATACGGCGTGGCCGACGTGCAACTGTTCTGGCTCCTGCACTGCATTCATGCGGCGTGGCCGAAGCTGCGGTTCCTCGCGTCGAATCCGAACCTGCCGCCCGAGCGGCTGTATTCGGTTCTGGCCGAGCTCGCCCGCGCGTTGATGACGTTCTCCACGAGCGCACAGCTCACGGATATCCCCGCCTACGATCACGTGCGCGCGGACGAAGTGTTCGCGGAGCTCGAATCGATGATCCGCAATCTGCTGGACGCGATCATTCCGTCGCGCGTCGTGCCGATCGATCTCGCGCACGACAACGCGACGACGTGGAGCGGCAAGATTCTCGACACGCGCATCGCCGACGGCGCCGCCGACTGGTATCTGTCGGTCAACTCGACGCTGCCCGCCTTCGAACTCATCGAGCGAATCCCGCGCCTGTGCAAGATCGGCGCCCCCGACGAGGTCGATCACATCGTCAATTCCGCGCTCGCGGGCATCCCGCTTAAGGCCGTTCAGCGCGTGCCGGCGGCGATTCCCGTGCGGCTCGACAACCAGTACTTCGCGCTCGATGCCGCGAGTCCGGCGCACGCGCGCATGCTGGCCGCGCGCGCATGTCAGGTTTATCTGCCGACCTCGGTGCCGGACGTCTCGCTCGAACTCTACGCGGTGCTGCGCTCATGAACATGCTGTCCACGTCTCCCGCTCATCCCGGCCTCGTCGAACCGGCGCCGGGTATCGCACCGGCCCATGTGAGCGGCATGCGCGATCTGCTCCGCGACACGGCGCTCTTCGTCGCGAATCTGTCCACCGGCGGCAGGGCGGGGGATTTCACTGCGTTGCGCGCGCGTTGCGCGTCGATGGTTGCGGAACTGAGCGCTGCGCTCGAACGCCGCGGTTATCCGGAAGACGTGTGCGACGATGCCGTGAAGGCGCAATGCGCGCTGCTCGACGAAACCGCTCTGCTGCACCTCTCCGACCACGACAAGCCGCTATGGTCCGCACAGCCTTTGCAGGTCGAGAAATTCAAGCAGCACGATGGCGGCGAGCGCGTGTTCGAGCGGCTCGAGTTCCGCATGCGCGAGCGTGCGCCCGAGGTCGATCTGCTCCAATCCTATGCAGCCATTCTCGGCCTGGGATTTCTCGGCCGATACGCGGTTCACGGTGAAAACGAGCGGCAGGCGCTCATCGCCGAGCTGAATACGCTGATCGGGCGCCTTCGCCCCGAAGGCGAGCGCTCGCTCGTCATCGATCAGCCGGGCCGGCGCTTCGGCGACTGGTTGCGGCGCGTCTCGCCGTGGGCTATCGCCGGACTCGGCTGCGCCGTCGCGCTCGTGACGTGGACGATCTGGCACATCGCGCTCGATGTGCAACTCGCCGCGTTGATTCCCCACGCCGTCAAGCCGTGAGCAACATGCCAAGGTTGGGTTATCCGGCGCGCACGATCGTCGTGCTCGCAGCGCTTCTCGCGCTCGCCGTGCTGTGGTTCGTGCAGCCGTTCGGCAAGGAATGGAACTGGCCTTGCGCGGCCGGCATCGTGATCGCCGCGGCCGCCTTCATCGCCTGGCGCACGCGGCAACTCGCACGTGCGCGCAAGCGAAGCGCGCCTATCCTGCGCGCGCTGGGCGCCGCGACCGTCGACATTCCGTTGAATCTGCGTGCCCGCATGCCGCTCGTGCTCGTCACGGGCGATGCGCTCGCCGCGCTTTTCGATCACGGTGCGCGTGAGCCGCGCCTGGTGTACATCGGCGATGGCGCGATCTGGCTGCGCGTGGATCGTCCGCAGGATCTTCCCGAGGTCGCGCTCGCGATGCGGCAATGGCGCGACGGCCATCCGCCCGACGGCGTCGTGCTGAGCATCGCGCCGTCGCTCCACGCCGACGCGGACGCGCTCTCACAACGCCTGCGCGTGGCGCGTCAGGCGCTCGCCGATGCCTCACGCATCGGCAGCACGCGCCTGCCGGGTTACGTCGCCGTCTATCAGCGCCTGACGAACCTGCCGCCACGCGATGCGAACCTCACGCGCCAATGGCACAGCGCGTCGGCCGGCGCGCCGATCATCGACGCGGGGCGCTTCGAAGCCGTCATCCGGAATGCGGAAAGCGAGGCCTCGCGCCACGCCGGAGATCGCTACACGGCCGTCCATGCCGCCGCGCTGGCGTCGATCGTCGGCTGGACGCAGCGTGTGGTCTTCGGCACGCTCACCGATCCGCGTCAGCCGGCCGCGCCCTGGGCGCTTCACGGCGCGGGCTGGATCGATTGCGGACCCGCGAGCGACGCGTCCAGGCCGTGGGAGCAAGACGTTCAATTGCAGACGCGCATTGCGCCCGCGAACCTCGATGCAACGCCCGCGCCGTGGCCGCTGCCGCAATCGCTGCTCGAAGCGATGCCGCGCCGCGCCGCCATGTCGCCGCGCGTCGCCGCCTTCGCGCACGCGATCGGCATCGCCGCGCTCGCCGCCAGCGCCGCGTTTCTCGGCGCGGGTCGCCACAACACGGAATTGCTCGATCGCGTCCATGCGGACCTGGATCGCTACGCGTCCATCACGCCGGATCGCGACGCCGCCCGGCGCGATGCGCTGCGCTCGCTCGCCGCCGATCGCGACGAACTGGATCGCAACGCCCGCACCGGTGAGCCGCTCAACTTATCGTTCGGCCTGTATCACGGCGCGCAACTGCTGCCGGCCTTGAATGCGGCAATCGCAAGCTACCAGCCGCCGCCTCCGCCGCCCGCCGTGGTGACGCTCGACAGCATGTCGCTCTTCGACAGCGGCAAGGCGCAGTTGAAGCCCGGCTCGACGCGTGCGCTCGTCGCGGCGCTCGAAATGATCAAGGCTCATCCCGGCAAGCGGATACTCGTCGCGGGGCACACTGACAACGCGGGCGATGCCGCCAGCAATCTGAGGCTATCGAACGCGCGCGCGGCGGCATTGCGCGACTGGCTGATCGACGCCTCGGGCATTCCGGCGACGCAGTTCGCGGTGCAGGGCTACGGCGACACGCGCCCGATCGTCGCCAATGACACGCCCGAAGGCCGCGCAAAGAATCGCCGCGTCGAGATCACGCTGGTGCCGGACGAAGCCAATACCGCGAAGTAACATCGCGAATCGAATCCCCGGGGTTCTCTCTCCGGGATCTTGTCGCTCAGGATTCTTCCTGGGCATCGCTTGGCAGTACCAAAGAGGAGTAGTAAATGGCAATTCCCGCATACATGTGGCTCAAGGATGACGGCGGCGCCGACATCAAGGGTTCCGTCACCGTGCAAAGCCGCGAAGGCAGTGTCGAGATCGTCGCGTTCGACCACGGCGTGCACATCCCGACCGATGGCAACACGGGCAAGCTGACCGGCACGCGCGTGCACGCGCCGGTCACGCTGACCAAGGAAACCGACGCATCGACGCCGTACCTGTACAAGGCGGTGACGAGCGGCCAGACGCTGAAGTCCGTCGAAATCAAGTGGTACAAGATCGACGACGCGGGCAAGGAGAAGGAATACTTCAACACCAAGCTCGACAACGTCAAGGTCGTCGCCGTGCGTCCGAAGATGCTCGACATCAAGAATCCGGATTACGAGAAGCACAACCATCTGGAAGAAGTCGAACTGCGCTACGAACAGATCACCTGGTCGTACAAGGACGGCAACATCATCCACAAGGACACGTGGAACGAGCGCGCGTAAGCGCCTCATGACGACGTGAGTCGTCCAAGCCAGCCCGCCTCGCGGGCTGGCTTTTTCTTCTGCAAATTCGACAGCCCCGCACGCCCTCTTTCATTCCCTCGTCACCGGACTTCATATGACAATGCGCGACTCCACTCATCTGCTTCGCCGGCTCAATCCGCACTGCGCCCGCACGCTCGAAGCGGCCGCGAGCCTGTGCCAGACGCGGCTTTCCGATGAGATCACCGTCGAGCATTGGCTCTTGAAGCTGATCGAAGCGGATGAAGGAGATATTCCCGCGATCCTGCGTCACTATGAAATCGACGTGGATGCGATCTGGAACGCGCTGCTTGCCGCGATCGATCGTCTGCCGCGCAATCTGCGTGGCATGCCGTCGCTGTCCATCCAGCTCGCGAGCGTGCTGCAGGATGCGTGGAATCTCGCCTCGCGCGAGGATATCGAAGGCACGATCCGCTCGGCGCATCTGCTGCGCGCGATCATCGCCGCGCCGCACGTGATGCGCACGCAAGACGCATGGCCGCTTTTCTCGCTGTCCGGCGCGCAGATCGAACGTCTTGTGCCGCGGCTCGCGCGCGCGTCGTGCGAGAACGCGCCCGAGCAGGAGGACGATGAAGCCGATGAATCAAGCGCGCCGCTCTCCGATACGAAAGCGGCCGCGCAATCGACGCCGCCACGCTCGACCGAAGGCGAAGCACTCGAACGCTTCGCCATCGATCTGACGGAGAAAGCGCGTCGCGGCGAAATCGATCCCGTGTTCGGCCGCGATCGCGAAATCCAGCAGATGATCGACGTGCTCGTGCGCCGCCGCAAGAACAACCCGATCCTCGTCGGCGAGCCGGGCGTCGGCAAGACGGCGCTCGTCGAAGGGCTCGCACTGCGCATCGCGCAAGGCACGGTGCCGTCGCTGTTGCGAGAGGTGCGCATCCTCACGCTCGATCTCGGTCTCCTGCAAGCCGGCGCGGGCGTAAAGGGCGAGTTCGAGCAGCGCCTGAAAAACGTGATCGACGAAGTAAAGGCTTCGGCGACACCGATCGTGCTCTTCATCGACGAAGCCCACACGCTGATCGGCGCGGGCAATTCGGCCGGCGGTTCCGATGCGGCCAATCTCTTGAAGCCGGCGCTTGCGCGCGGCGAACTGCGCACGATCGCCGCGACGACGTGGACGGAATACAAGGAATACTTCGAGCGCGATGCGGCGCTGGAGCGACGCTTCCAGATGGTGAAGGTCGAGGAGCCGGACGACGATGCCGCCTGCCTGATGCTGCGCGGCCTCGCGACCCGATACGCGAAGCATCACAACGTGCATATCCGCGACGAAGCGCTCGTCGCGGCGGTCAGGCTCTCGCGCCGTTACATCCCCGCACGCCAGTTGCCGGACAAGGCCGTCGATCTGATCGACACGGCCGCCGCGCGCGTGCGCATGGGTCTCGATACGCCGCCCGCCGAATTGCAGCGCGCCCGCGCGGCCGTGGCGGCGCTTGCGCTCGAACGTGCGACCATCGACGCGGACGAGCGCGCGGGCATCGACGATACGGCCACGCGTCGCGACGCGCTCGAAGCCGCGATCGCACAGGCCAACGAGGATCTCGCGGAGATCGAGGCGCGCTATGAGCGTGAGCTGTCGCTGGTTCGCGCGCTCCTGGAACAACGCGGCGACGGTGCGACAAAGCCCGATGCGCACGCCTTTGCCGCCGCGAAGCGCGCGCTCGCCGAAGCACAGGGCAAGACGCCGCTGATCTTCGCCGATGTCGATGCGCAAGCCATCGCGCGCGTGGTCGCCGAATGGACCGGTGTGCCGGTCGGCAATCTCCTAGAAGACGAACTGCTGAACTTGCTCACGCTCGAGGACCTGTTGCAAAAGCGCGTGGTCGCGCAAGACGACGCGCTCGGCATGCTCGCGCAAAGCCTGCGCACCGCGAAGGCGGGGCTCAAGAGCGAGCACGCGCCGCTCGGCGTGTTCCTGCTGACAGGAACATCGGGCGTTGGCAAGACCGAGACGGCGCTCGCGCTCGCCGATGTGCTCTTCGGCGGCCAGGCCGCGCTCACGACGATCAACATGTCGGAGTATCAGGAAGCGCACACGGTATCGCAGTTGAAGGGCTCGCCGCCGGGTTATGTCGGCTACGGGCGCGGCGGCGTTCTCACCGAAGCCGTGCGCCAGCGCCCTTATAGCGTCGTGCTGCTCGACGAAGTCGAGAAAGCGCATCACGATGTGCTCGACATGTTCTATCAGGTCTTCGACCGCGGCTCGATGCGCGATGGCGAAGGCCGCGAGATCGACTTCCGCAACTGCGTGATCCTGATGACGTCGAACCTCGGCAGCGAACAGATTCACGATGCGACCACCGATACGCCCGACATCGCGCATGCCGCGCTGCTCGACGCCGTTCATGATCCGCTCGTGAAGCACTTTCAGCCTGCGCTGCTCGCGCGCTTCCAGACGCTCGTCTACCGGCCGCTCGACGTGAGCGCGCTCGGCCGCATCGTGCGGCTGAAGATCGCGAAGATCGCGGAGCGACTGAAGCGTCAGCATGATGTGACGCTCGTGTGCGACGAGTCGCTGATCGCATCGCTCGCCGAAATGTGCCTGTCGCGCGATTCGGGCGCGCGCAACATCGACGCGTTCCTCGATCAGCGCATCCTGCCAACGGTCTCGCGCGAATTGCTCACACGCATGGCGAGCGCCGCCGCGCCTGCCGAGATCCGTCTCGCGCAATCCGAGGAAGGCAATCTGACGATCGAGTTCATCGATCGCGGCGAGTCGGTGCAAGCAGCCGTCTGAAGCGAGCGACAATGCCAGCCGGTCCATCCCTCTATGAAATGCTGCTCGGTCAGATCGACGGCGAGCCGCTCAGCGACTTCGACGACCGCACGCTCGAAGTCCTGAGCGTGCAGCAGAACGTGCGGCGCATCCTGAACACGCGGGCCGGGGCGCTCAAGCATCTGCCCGACTACGGGCTGCCCGATCTGACCAACATCTACAAGGCGCTGCCCGCGTCGTCGCAGGCGCTCAAGGAGCAGATGGAAGCGACGCTCGTGAAGTACGAGCCGCGCATCCGGGCGATCGACGTGGAGATGGTCGACACGCCCGAACCGGGCTTGCAGGTGAGCTTCGAGATGACCTGTCACCTGAAGCGCACGGGTCTCGTGCGCTTCGGGACGTACTTCGTTCCGCCAGGCGTGTTCAGGCTGGAGCGGCGCGTGCGCGAGGGGAAGATCTGAGCGCGCCTCTTGCGTGTTCAATCGCAGGAGTCCCGCCGGCGACCGATCAACTCACGCAGATCATCCCCGATCCGCGTGATGACCGGCGCCCACTCATGCAAGCGCGCCTGCCGATACAAGCGCATGTCTGGATACCACGCCGTTTGTTCGCCTTGCCGCCCCCAGCGCCATTCCGGCGCGGCAGGAAGGATCGCCCTGGCGCGCTTGCCGAGGGCGCCTGCCAGATGCAATGGCGACGAGTCCACGGAAATCACGAGATCGAGATGATCGACGAGGCCGGCCGTGTCGGCGAAGTCGTCCCATTGGGATGACAGATCGTGCGCGCGGATGCCGGATTGTCTCGCCAGACGCGCGTTCGCCTGATTCTTCTGCAGGATGAACCACTCGACGCCTTCGATTGAGGACAGCGGCCCGAGCGCGCGCGCCGGCACGAAGCGGTCGATGCCGCTGAAGTTATGCGGCCCGCTGAACCAGCACAGTCCCACCTTCAGCTTGTGCTCGTAGGGCTGCATGTACGCATCCCAGCGCGAGCGCGCCTCGGGCGGCGTGCGGATGTATCCGTGCCCGGCGCCGCACATGCCCGCCCTGCCCAGGTAAGCGGGCAACAGATAGTCGAACACCCAGTAATCGACATGAGCCAGTTCGTCCGTTCGCCAGCCGGACGCGACGCTTTGCGCGCCGTCGAGATCCCGAAACAGCCGATGCAATTCGGGCCGACACACGAAATGCACCGACGCGCCCGCATCCGCAAGTTGCCTGGCGTAGCGCGCCAGCATCAGATTGTCGCCTATGCCCGCATGGTACGCGACGAGGATACGCTTACCTTGCAGCGGCTCGCCGCGCCATTTTTTCGCGAGATGCGGCGCGATGTCCGGATAGTGCGCCAGCACATGCTCATCGCTCGCGAGTCCTTCGAGCACGCGCCAGCCGTCCTGCTCGCGTCCGAGCAAAATGAGCGTATCGCCCAAAGCGCCGATGGCCTCCACCTGAACGGCTCGCTCTCCACGACACGTTTGAACGCATCGAGCGCCTCATCGAAACGGCACTGCATATAGAGCGCCTTCCCGAGCATCATCCGGATGTCGGCATCGCCGGGTGCGGCTGCGAGCATCGAGCTGGCCTGTTCGATGACCCCGCCGTGATCCGAGAGAAACCGACCGCGAAGGCGCAGCGCGCTCTTGCCGTCGGCCCTGATGAGCGCCTGCTTCGCATGAAAGCGCATCAACTCCGGTTGACTCGCGAACAGATAGATCTGGGCAAGCGCCGCGTGCGCATCATGATTGTCCGGGTCGATGAAAAGTGCTTCGGCCAGGCACTCGATCGCGCTGTCGCGATCCGAACAGTTGTTCAGATAGACGATTCCGCGCTGCACGCGAATGAGCGCGTTGTCCGGGTTCCGTGCAATCCATTGCGCGCAGACATCGAGCGCGAGCGACGGCTCACCCATCCCGGCCAGATCATTCGTCGATGCAATGGCGTAATGCACTTCGTGCGGTTCGAGCTCGATCGTCTCGCGCCACAGGGCGAGCGCCCGATCACGGTCGCCGCGCTGCGCCGCCGCCTGGGCAGCGGCGGCAAGCGACACCGCCCGCTCCCTGATGTCATGCTCCGTACTCATCTTCTCGTCGCCAGTCAAAGGACGATGGAGCGTAACAGAGGGACCTTGCCGAATCGACATAATTCGTCGGGCGATCACCCGGCGCGCGCGCTACTCATGCCACTGCCCGGCCCCGCCCGCGAACGCGGGCACGCCCATGTCGCCACGATTCTGCGCCTCGCGCGCTTCATCGGCTTCGACCGTCTTGCTCGTATCGATGAAGAGCGCCGCGAACGCCCCAACCGCAAGCAATGCCGCCGAGATCGTGAACGGCACGTTGTAGCTGCCCGTCTCCTGGATCAGGTAGCCGAACACCACCGGCGACGCCATGCCGGCGAGACCGAAGCCCGTGTTCATCATGCCGCCCGCCGTGCCCGCATATTTGCCCGCGATATCGAGCGGCAGGGTCCACAGCACGGGATTCGTGATCTCGAGGAAGAAGAACGATCCGGTCAGGAACCATACCGCCGCGATGGGACTCGGCGCATTGACCATCGGTATGAGGAACGCGAGCGAGCCGCCCATGCCGACGACCAGAATGCTGCAACGCGCGAGCCGCAGCCGCCCCGTCATCTTGTAGATGCGGTCCGATATCACGCCGCCGAGCGTATCGCCGATCACGCCCGCGAGCAGCGGCAGCGCGGTGAAGAGGGCGAGATGCTTCAGATCGAAGCCGCGCGATTCCTTCAGGTACGAAGGCAGCCACGTCAGATACACCCACAGCAGCCAGCCGTAGCAGAAGTCGACGAACGTCACGAGCCACATGCGATGAATCAGCTTGCGCCACGGCGTCGGGTTCTTTCTCGCACGCGCGCATTCGCCCGCGCGATAGCCGATTTCAGCGGTCTCCTCGGGCGTTACGCGGCGGTTCTCATCAGGTGAATTGGTGAAGACGAAGAGATACAGCGCCGTCCATGCGAGGCTCGCGATACCGAGCAGAATGAACGCCTCGCGCCAGCCGCTCGTCGCGACCACCGCGAGCACGAGCGGCGGCGTCACCGCGCCGCCCAGCCGCGCGAAGCTATGCGTGATGCCTTGCGCGAAGCCGCGCTCGTGCACCGGCATCCAGAACGTGAAGGCGCGCGTCGCGGTCGGGAACGCGCCGCCCTCGCCGATGCCGAGCGCGAGACGCAACAGCACCAGCATGCCGATGCTGCCCGCGAAGCCCGTCGCGAGCGTCGCCGCGCCCCAGATGAGCGAGAGCACGGTGAGCACGAGCTTCGGCCCGAAACGATCGGCGAGCCATCCGCCGATGATCTGCATCACCGCGTACGGATAAGCGAACGCGGAGAACACGAGGCCGAGCTGCACGGACGTCAGACCCATCTCCTGCCGGATCAACGGTCCCGCCACGGCGATGTTCACCCGGTCGATGTACGAAATGAAGTACATCAGGCACATGACGCCGAGAATGATATGGCGCGTCTTCACGCGCTGACGATGCTTGTTCACAGTGTCTCCTTCAGTCCATCTGATGTGGAATGTCGTGTGAGTGAATCCGCTTCTGCCTATCCCGCGGGCTGCGGATCCTGAACGAGCTTCAGGCGTTGCACCTTGCCTGACGGGCCGCGCGGCAATGCATCGGTGAAGCGGAATTCACGCGGCGTTTTATAGCGGCCGAGCTCGCGCAGGCAGTGCGCGCGCAGTTCCGCCACGTCGAGCGACGTGGCGCCGCCGCTCGGCACGATGTACGCGACGATGTCCTGCCCATACGCCGCATCGGGCACTCCGACCGCGGCCGCTTCGAGCACGCCCGGATGACGCAGGAGCGCTTCGTCTATCTCGCGCGGCGCGATATTCTCGCCGCCCTTGATGATGAGTTCCTTCGCGCGCCCGTTGATGTAGAAGAAGCCCGCTTCGTCGCGATAGCCGAGGTCGCCGGTGCGCAGCCACCCGTCTGCGGTGAACGCATTGCGTGTCTCTTCTGGTCGCTTGTAGTAGCCGCTCATCAGCTGCTCGCCGCGCAGCACGAGTTCGCCGGTTTCATGCGGCAGGCATTCACGGCCGTCGGGATCGACGATCTTCGCTTCGCCGCCCGATGGCAAACCGATGCTGCCGAGTCTTCGCATCGTTGGGTCATACGGGTTGCTGAACACCGGCGCGGCGGTCTCCGTCATCCCCATCGTTTCGATGACACCGATGCCGAAGCGCGCCTCGAATGCGCGATGATGATCGGCCGGCAGCGCCGCCGATGCGCTGCGGCAGAACTTCAGCGCCGACAGATCGCAGTCATGCTCGCCCTCGGCATTCAACAGATAGGCGACGATGGTCGGCACCACATTGATCCACGTGCAGCCGGAATGCGAAGCCTCGCGCCAGAACGTGCGCGCGGAAAAGCGCGGCGTCATCACCGCCGAGCCGCCGTGCCAGAGCGGTGTCAGCAGCGCGACCACGAGACCGTTGATGTGATAGAGCGGCAGCGACACGAGCACGCGATCGTCGTCGCAGAGGTGATGCTCCGCGCTGATATGGCGCATGTTCGCAAGCAGGCTGCGATGACTCAGCAGCACGCCCTTGGGCGCGCCCGTCGTGCCCGACGTGTACATGAGCAGCGCGGTATCGCCGGAATTCATGGCGCCCGCGTCGCTCGCGACGATCCGCGTGCCGGGCGTTTCATCGCGCACGAGCGGCGTCGCGCGCGATGAAAGCGACGGGATATCCGGCATTGCGCCCGATGCCGGCGTGGTGCGCACCACCGCGATCTCGCGATCCATGCCTTCGCGACGCAACGCATCGATCGCTTCGACGATCGTGTCGTGCGTATCGTCCGCGACGAAGATCATGCGCGTATCCGAATGCTCGACGATATAGCTCAACTGCGAAGGCTGGCACAGCAGGTTCAACGGATTGGCGACGAGACCGCTGTACATCGTCGCGAGCAGCAGGCGCGCGGTCTGGATGCCGTTGCCCATGAATACCGACACCACGTCGCCCCGATGCAGGCCGGCCGCCTTGAAGCGTGCTTCGAGCGCGATGCAATCGTCGCGCAATGCGCCGAACGTCAGCACGTCGTCGCGAGCGGTGGAGAGCAGAAACGGCTTGTCGGGTGCGCTTTGCGCGCGCGCGTCGATCAACGCACGCAACGTCGATGCATCGCGCGGCAACCGGGCAGGCGCAACGATTCGATCCGGCACGGCGCTCATCGTCCGACCCTCCGGAAGTAGTCGCCGAGAAGCGCGTCGACTTCGGGCACGCGTTCCGCTATCGGGTACGCGACGCGCGTGACGTTCAGGTACTGCCGATAGCCGAGATTCGACGAGAAATTGTTTCCGCCCCATGTGCCGCAGCCCATCGAGAGCGAGAACGGCAGGCCGTTGTCGAAGTTGCCGCCGGTCGCGAGGCAATGCGCCTGATCGACGATCACGCGCGCCACCGGCAATTGCATGCCGAGCGTAACGGCGAGCGCGTCGTCCGCGCCATGCACGCCGACCGAATGGCCCGCGCCCATGTAGCCGTAGATACCGCGCACGATATCGATGGCCGCGCCGATGTCGCGCGCGCGATAGACCGCGAGCACGGGCGAGAGCTTTTCGCCGGAGAACGGATGCTGAGAACCGTAGCCGGTCTCTTCGACCATCAGGAACTTCGGCGCGCGCGCGGCGATATCGTCGAGGCCCGCTTCGCGCGCGATCACCGTCGCCGAGCGTGCGGTGCAGCGCGCGGAGAGCTTGCCGTCGTGCCACATTGCCGCCTGCAATTGCGCCTTCTGCGCTGCGTCGAGCAGCACGCCGCCTTGCTTCGTCAACGCATCGAGCATGCGCGCGTAAATGGCGTCTTCGATCACGACGCTGTTTTCCGACGAACAACTCGTCGCGTTGTCGAACGTCTTGGAGACGGCGATCTTGCGCGCCGCGTCATCGGGATTCGCGTTCGCCGTGACGATCGATGCGACATTGCCGGCGCCTACGCCGAATGCCGGCGTGCCGCTCGTATAGGCCATGCGCACGTTGGCCTGCGAGCCGGTCGCGACGACGAGATCGGCGAGCCGCATCAACGCAGCGGTCGCCGCCTTGCCGATCGGATGCGGCAACATCTGCACGAGATCCGGATCGAGACCGGCCTTCGCGAACTCGGCGTGAATGAAGCCGATCAGCAACGCGCACGACGAATAGCCCTTCGGCGAAGGCGCGACGATGACCGCGTTGCCGCACTTGAGCGCGTTGATGATCTTGTTCGCGGGCGTCGCGGCCGGATTCGTCGATGGCGTGATCGCCGCGACCACGCCCACCGCACGCGCAATCTCGACGATGCCGCGTTCCTCGTCGCGCGCAACGACGCCTGTCGTCGCGACGCCGTGAAGATCGCGCAGCAGCCCGAGCGTCTTGCGATGGTTCTTGCGGAACTTGTCGTCGGCGTTGCCGAGGCCCGTGTCGCGTACGGCCAGTTCCGCCAGCAGCCGGTTGCGCTGCGGCTCCATGATCGCCCACGCGGCAGCCGCGGCGGCGATGTCGAGGGTCTCCTGTCCCGCTTGCTCGAAGCGCTGTTGCGCGGCGCGCGCTCGCGTCACGAGCGCAGCGACCTCGCGTTCCACATCGGGTTCCTGTGTGTTCGGCGCGTTCTCGC
>Ga0207426_1001585_pt1 | contig 18238 bp, 15 predicted proteins | sample AraplaMF_Cvi_mMS_FD_184265 | JGI IMG/M metagenome (GOLD analysis project Ga0207426, IMG submission 184265) | Arabidopsis root microbial communities from the University of North Carolina, USA - plate scrape MF_Cvi_mMS (SPAdes) (version 2) | ecosystem: Host-associated > Plants > Roots > Endosphere... | reverse complement strand
CGGACGGCCGGGGCATGAGGGTGTCGATGATCCGGTAGCGGTCCAGCAGTGGGAACAGCACCGTCGGGACGGCTTCCACGAAGAGATTGGAGTCCGACCGCACAAAGCGCAGAAAGAGCGAGGTGACCAACTCGCCGCCCCAGCCGGTGGAGTGCACGGCCAGATACGGGCGGGCTCCTTCCTCGGGTTTCCGCTTCAGCGTGTCCATCTGGTCGAACGGAATCCGGGACACCGGCCGGCCGAGGGGATCCGGCAGAAAGCGGGTGTCTCCCAGGAGGGTCGAACCCTCGGCGAAGAGCCGCTCCTCGATCTCCAGGCAGGGCAGCGCCAGTGTGCCGACCCGCTCGGCGATATGCGCATAGAGCTCCGTCACATCGAATTCCTCCGGCTCGCCCTCCGGCCGGCTCGATGTGGTGACGTCGAATGTCAGGGACCATGAATCGAGTTCGGTCCCGTACCCGATGAACGGTGAATAGCCGCTGTATGTGGTGACGTTCCCGTCGGCGTAATCGCCGATCTGGCGCAGGCGCAATGCGATGTCGTTGTTGAGCGGCGGCGGCGCGGCCGCCGGGTCGAAACGGTCCGGGCGAAGGCTCTGGAGATGGCGTCCGTACTTCGTGGAGAGCTCGAAGGAGAACACCGTCACCCAGGACAGGAAGAGCACCAGCAGGGTGATCCCGGCTTCGGCGGCCACGAACGAGAAGAAGAAGGCCAGCAGGAACAGGACGGCGAGCACGAGATCCCGGCTGTGCCGGCGTGCGTTGGCCAGGTAGGCATGCCGCAGCACCACGGGAATGTCGCACGCCGGGGCCGCCGCCACCCCGAGATGGGGTTCGGCGGCGACCTGTTTGATGAGCGATCCGGCGTAGGCGCGGTCCAGGTAAGCGGCCGCACACAGATATCTGGTCAGGTCCCGGCCGTTGCCCCACCGCGGGACGGTGGCGCGGCGGTCGGCGGGCCGCTCCGCGAGCGGCACCGTGGTCGCGGCGGGCGGCGGAGCACCGGCAGGCTGCTGCGGCAGCGTCACGGTCGCCTCGCCGGCCTCCAGGGCCGCACCACAGGTGCTGCAGAACGCGGCTCCCGGAGCGGTGCCCCGGCCACATCCGGGGCATGTCGTCGTATGCGTCATCGCTTCCCCCCACACACATGAGCCCGGCTCACGTTCAACGAGTGCACCACAAGAGGAATCTGAGAAAATGTCAGAGTCACTCTTTGAGGCAGGACCGTTACAGATCCGGAACGGGCGCGGCTGCTGAAGAGGTGCGCCCGCCCCGGTCGGTGGGGACGGTGCCGGAGGGGGAGTCGGGCCGGTGCCTAGGGTTCGGCCCTGACTTGTCCGGCGGTTCGGCGCTGCTTGGCGCGGTGGGCGAGCACATCGAGGATCCGTTGCCACGCCGGTGATGCCTCGACGACCCGGGAGAATGCCAGCGCCATGTTCCCTTGCTCGCTGCTGTCCCGTGCGTGGTCGATCTCCCAGTTGTCCAGTTCATCGATGAGCTGGTCCACGCGGGGATCGTGCGGATCCCAGTCGATCGACTGATCGCAGGCGAGATACAGGCGCGTCGTCTCGGGGTCGTCGAAGCTGGCGGCCTTGTCCTTGATCGCCTGCGGCATGGACTCCGGGTCCAGTGCCTGGAGCAGGATCCACACATCCCGTTCGAGCCGTACGGTCCGTTCGCTGACCCCGAGACCGCGCATCCGGTTCAGGTTGGCGACCACCCCGGCAGGCAGGACCAGCTCTTCGCCGCCGGCCAATCCGGCGATCCGGCGGCGGTGCTCGGTGAGTTGGTCGATCTTGCGCTGCAATTCTGCGTCGATGTCGTCGACGGCCGCGGCGAATTCGGCCGGCTGCGCGTGCAGCAGCGCGTCGATACGGGCCAGTGGCACTCCGGCATCGGCGAGGGTCCTGATCCGGATGAGATCCACCGCCGCCTGCGCGCTGTAGCGGCGGTAGCCGGAGCGATCGCGTTCGGGTTCCGGCAGCAGGCCGACGTGGTGGTAGTGGCGAACGGCGCGCACGGTCACGCCGGCGGTCCGCGCGAGCTGGCTGATCGTGAGCATCGTTCACCTCCGGTCTTCGGGCAGTGTGGGCGAGTCTAAGACCTGTCCTGTGGGGCTGTGTGGGGCCGACGCCGCTACCGGGCCGTTTCCGTCCAGGTGACCGGCAGTTCGTGGACGCCGTAGATGTTCATGTCGGTCCTGAGTTTCACCTCGCCGGCGGGGATCGCGAGCTGGAGGGTCGGGAAGCGGCGCAGCAGTCCGTCGAAACCGGCGCGCATCTCGATGCGGGCCAGTTGCTGGCCGAGGCACTGGTGGATGCCGTGGCCGAAGGAGAGGTGACCGCGGGCCCTGCGGTGGATGTCCAGGGTGCCGGGGTGGTTGAAGCGCTGGGGATCGTGGTTGGCGGCCAGCAGCGAGACGACGACGGTCGATCCCTTGCCGATGGTTTCCCCGCCGAGTTCGATGTCCTCCGTGGCGTAGCGATAGAAGATGTCGGCGACGGACAGGTAGCGCATGAGTTCCTCGACGGCGTCGGGGAGCAGATCCGGGGCGGCGCGCAGTTGGGCCAGCTGCTCGGGGTGCTCCAGGAGCGCGAAGGTGCCCAGGGCCAGCATGTTGGCGGTGGTCTCGTGGCCCGCGAGCAGCAGCAGGAAGGCGATGCCGGTCAGTTCCTCGATGGTGAGGTCGTCATGGCGGGCCAGGTCGGACAGGATGTCGTCGCCGGGTTCGGCGCGTTTGCGCGTGACCAGTTCGGCGAGGTACGTGGTCATCGCGCCGTACGCGGCCATCTTCTCGTCCAGCTGCTGGTCCTTGACCAGGAACTTGGCGGAGTTGACCTGGAAGTTCTCCCGGTCCTCGTAAGGGACACCGAGCAGTTCGCAGATGACCAGCGAGGGCACCGGCAGCGCGAACTCCTTGACCAGGTCGACCGGCGGGGTGAGACGCGCCATCTCGTCCAGTTGCCGTTCGGCGATCTCGACGATGTGCTCTTCGAGCTGCTTCATGCGTCTGACGGTGAAGGCGCCGGTCAGCTTGCGCCGCAGCCGGGTGTGGTCCGGCGGGTCCATGGCGACGAACAGGCCCGGCACCTGCGGGGACGGCTCGGTGGCGGCGGGCATGCCGGGGGTCTCGTACGGCAGGTGGAGGATGCCGAGGTCCTGGCGGGAGCTGAACCGGGTGTCGGCCAGGAGTTGGCGGACCGCCTCGTAGCCGGTGACGAGCCAGCCCTCGTGACCGTTGGGGAAGACCAGGGGGCTGACCGGGCGTGCCTCGCGCAGCCGGGTGATCTGGCTGGGCGGGTCGAAGGGGCCCGCATCGCGCTCCATGGGGAGGCCGTGCGGGATGGCGACCGTTTCACTCATCGGATGTCCTTTCGCGGCGGCCGTTGTGGCCACGCCGTCATGCGCCACAGGCTCCAACCCTGACGCACGGTCAAGGTCAACCCTCCGCCGCAGCGGCCCGGTTTTGCCGTCGCGTTCCGTACCGACGGCGAGCCCGACAGCCGTGTTGGTGGACGCCGGAGGTCACTCGGCCCTGCCCGCAGGCCAGTTGACCCGCGGGGGCGCAGCCGAGGGGGCGCTGCGCTACGGCGTGCGCGGGTAGTCTCGCGCTGGTGCGGCGCCGGGCGTGGGCGAGGGGCCCCGGCCGGGAAGCGGCATCGAACAGCCTCCGAGCAGCGACTGACCGAAGCGGTGGTAACCATGGCAGATCATGACCTGACCGGTTTCGAGCGCGGCACCTTCACCCATGACGGCACCACGCACCGGATTCTGCGGCGGGGCACGGGGCCCGCCGTGATCGTGCTGGCGGAGATACCGGGGATCACGCCCAAGGTTCTGGAGTTCGCGGAACGCGTGGCTGCGATCGGCTGTACCGCCGTGCTCCCGGTGCTCTTCGGCAGACCCGGCCGCGATGCCGATCCCGCTCACATCGGCCGGGTGAAGGCCGGACTCCATATGGCCTCGTCCATAGGGAAGGTGTGCGTCAGCCGGGAGTTCACCGTGCTGGCCACCGGAAAGTCTTCCCGCGTGGTGGCCTGGCTGCGGGCCCTGGCCGCGCAGGAGCACGAGCGGTGCGGCGGCCCCGGTGTCGGGGCCGTCGGGATGTGTCTCACCGGTGGCTTCGCGCTGGCCATGGCCGCCGATGAGCGCCTTCTCGCCCCTGTCCTGTCCCAGCCGTCGCTGCCGCTGCCCGTCACCAAGAGCCGGGCCGGTGGTATCGATATCTCCGCCGAGGACCTCGCCACCGTCCGGGGGCGCTGTGAGCGCGAGGGCCTGCGGGTCGTGGGGCTCCGGTTCCGCGGGGACCGGCTGGTGCCGGGCGACCGGTTCGCCTTCCTGCGCCGCGAACTCGGCGAGGCGTTCACCGCCGTCGAACTGGACGACTCCGCCGCGAATCCCCGCGCCGTGCGTCCGCCGCACTCCGTACTGACCGAGCACCTCCTCGACGAACCCGGCCAGCCGACCCGCGCGGCGCTGGACGAGGTGCTCGACCTCTTCCGTACGCGGTTGCTGGGGCAGCAGCACGGTCCGGCGGTGGAAACGCCGGCCGTTGAGGCGGAGGGTGAGCTCTGAGCGGTCCCGTCGGGCCGTCGCTCCGCTGAGGAGCCTCGCGGGGCCGCGGCTGGACCCGCGAGGCTCGGGGCCTCAGCCGGTTCCGGCCTCCCGGAGCGGAAGGCTCCGCGGGTCGGTGAGGAAGGCCGCGACCAGCGGGCCGGCCTGGGCGCGGCACTCCTGGAAGTAGGCGTGGCGGGCGCCGGTGAAGAGGTGCATCCGGGCCCGGGGGATACGGGCGGCGAGCAGGGGTGCGTTGGCCGCGGGCGTGAGCCGGTCCTGATCGCCGTGCAGCACGAGAGTGGGGGCCGCGATCCGGGGGAGGGCCTCCCAGGCGTCGTGCTCGTTGCTCGCCACCAGGTGCCCCCGGCGGGCGTGCGGGGGCATCCCGGGGTCGCCGAGCGTCGTGTACGGGCCGGGATGGTCCGCCAGCCAGGCGGGGGAGTACATCAGGTCGAGGAGGGCCTGCCGTGCCGCCGTCGGATCGGCCTGGGCCAGGGCGCGCCGTACCGCGAGGTCGCGCTCCTGCGCCTGGGGGCCGCCGGGCGAGGTGCAGCCGAGGACGAGGCGGCGGACCCGGTCCGGGTGGCGGGCGGCGAGCCACTGGGCGACGCGGCCGCCCATGGAGGTCCCGTACACATCGGCCTGCCCGACACCCAGGTCGTCCAGGACCGCGATCATGTCGTCGGCGAACAGCTGGGTGGAGTAGTGCCCGCCGGGTTTTCCGCTGGCGCCGGTGCCGCGGTAGTCCATGGTGACCGTGCTGTGGGTGGCGTGGAAGTCCTCGCGCACACCGTCCCACCAGTGGTGGTTGTTGGCCTGTCCCGCGAGGAGCACCAAGGGGCGTCCGGAGCCGTGCCGTTGATAGGCCAGCACGGTGCCGTCCTGGGCGCGGGTCGAGGCGTGCAGCTGCTGAGTGCCGTCGGTCATGCCGTTCCTCGGGTGGGCGACGTCGTCGGCGATGCCCACGCCGGCGGTCAGCGGGGCAGCTCGGCGCCGGGATGCCGTGAGTGTTCATGATGACACCGGCCCGGTAGCGCTCATCCGCCGCCGGCATCCGTGGCGTCAGGTGCGCGCCCCTTGAGTAGCGGAATGGTCAAGTTCGCCGGACAAAAGGGGCATTGGGCTCGCGCGATGGAGCATTTTTCCGTCGTACATCTGATCGATCATGTAAAGATTGGCTTGTTCGTCGCATCGCAGATGGAGACACACGGGGGCTGGGCTGTGTTCTGTCGTTACGCAAGTCCGTCCGGGGAGCCTCCCGGGAGCGCGTCGGTAACGGGCAGCCCGCTTTCCGGAGGGCGTATCCCCCACATTTTTGCGCCGCCCCACATTTAATCACCGCACCGCCGAAAGGGCGGGAAAAGGCGGGACGTTGCCGGATTCGGCGCCGCCTTCGCGGTGAAATGACGCATGCCGCAAGGTGTTTGGACGGTACGCGTGCCCTGGCTTTGGCCATACCTCCGGGATCAGGTGGTAGACCGTGTTGCAGCGTGACATCGAAGTGAAACTCCTGCGCACCCTCATGGCGGTCGTCGATGAGAATGGATTTGCTGCCGCCGCACAGACTCTGCACGTGACACAGCCGACCGTGAGCCAGCAAATCCAGCGTCTGGAATCCATTATTCAGGCGCCTTTGTTCCAGCGCGCCAAACGGCCGTTACGGCTCACCCCGGCCGGGCGGGAGGTGGTGGCCCACGCCCGCCGCGTCATCCTGCTGAACAATGAAGTCCTCAGCAAGCTGTCAACCCTGCACAGCCAGAAATCGTTCAGCATGGGCTGCTCGGTCCACTTCGCCGACGGACTGCGGAGCATGCTCAGTCAACTGGCGGTGGAGCGGCCGCACCTGCGCTGTGCGATGGCCACCGGCCTCAGCGCCGTGCTCGCCGATCAGCTCGCCCAGGGGGAGTTGGAGGCGGCGCTGCTGCTGGGGACGGAAACCCCGCGCTGCGAGACGCTCGGCAGGCTGCGGCTGGCGTGGTTCGGAGAGGTGCCCCTGGTCGCCGGGGACCGGTTCCCGGTGGCGCTGGTCAGCGAGCGCTCCGCACTGAGCATCCGGATCGTCGACACCCTGGCCGAGCGCAACGTCCCCTGGCGTTCCGTGCCGTGGTGCTCCGACCCGCTGTCGGTCCGTGCCTCCGTGCAGGCGGGGCTGGCCTACACGGCCCTGCCCGCTGACACCCACCACAACCACCCCGCCCTGCGCCCCGCGCCGCTCGGGGCCCTGGGTCCCGCACCGGAACCGCTGCCCGTCTATCTGGCCTTCTCGTCCTCGGCGCCCGAACCCGTCGTCGACGCGGCGCGGGCGGTGGCCCGCGCGACGCTCAAGGGCCTGCCGCTGTCCCCTCCGTGACCGTCGTCCCTGGTGCGAGGGTCCGCATGGCCGGCCGGACCGGCCGGCCATGCGCCGGAGGGCGGTCCGGTCAGTAGGCGGTCCGTGCGGCGCCGCGGGCCGCCAGCTTCGGGCCGTACGGAGCGGAGTCCAGCCACGCTCCCGCCTTGAGCCCGGCCGTGGCCACGGCCGCCGCGGCACGCCGCCGCAGCCAGACCGAGGGGCGCTGCGCCAGCATGTGCTCCAGGGCCGCGCTCGCGCAGGCACGGTTGTAGCCGGCCGCCTCCTTGCGCTCCTCGCCGAACCGGAGGATCTCCGCCTCGGCCGCGCCGGGATGACCGGCCGACAGCGCCTCCCGGGTGGCGCGCACCGCCCGGATCGCGTCCGGGATGCTGGAGTTCATGCCCCGGGCGCCGAACGGGGCGAACAGATGGGCCGCCTCACCCGTCAGCAGCACCCGGCGGTGGGCGTCGGTGAACGTGGCGGCCACCTGCTGGGCGAACCGGTAGGTCGACACCCAGCGCACCCGCTCGCCGTACGACGCGGGCAGCACCCTGGGGATCCAGCGGCGCAGCCCCTCCGGGGAGATGAACCGCTCCGGGGCGTCGTTCACCAGGAGGTTGAGGTCGACCCGCCAGCCGCCGGCGAACGGCACGATCAGGACGTTCCGGCCGCCGACCCCCGGGTGGTGGTAGTGGAAGACCCGTTCGAGCGGCACCGGGTGGGCGGGGTCGTCATCGAGGTCGACGACCACGAAGGTGTTCCGGGAGCGCGGCCCCTCCAGAGGGCTGCCGATGGCGGACCGCAGCGCGGACCGTGACCCGTCCGCCGCGATCACATAGTCCGCCTCCCACTTGACGCCCGTGGAGTCCACCAGCCGCACCCCGTCCGGGGAGCTCTCGGCCGAGGTCACCTCCACACCCCAGTGGAACTCCACCCCGTGTTCCCGGCACGCGGCGGCCATCAGGTCCTCGGTGTGCACCTGCGGAAGGCTGGTGAACGGCGGCAGCCCGTCGCGGCGCAGCGGGGGGTAGGTCCGGGTGTAGATCTCCTGCCCGGCCCAGGACGACCGCTTGGTGGCCCACATCAGGCCACGGCCGGCGATCTCGTGGCCGAGCCCCGGGCTGACTCGCTCCAGGGCGCGCAGTGACGCTCCGTGCAGGTAGGCGGCGCGGCTGCCCGGCCGGACGGTGTCCCGGGTGCGCTTCTCCAGGACCACCGCGGGCAGGCCGGCGGCGCGCAGCGCCAGCGCGGCGCTCAGTCCGGCCGGACCGGCGCCCACCACCAGCACCGGATGGCGGGCCGCCGCGGCGTCGGGGGTGCTCATGCCGCCTCCTGGACGAGATGGAGGGTGTCGGGGGTGAAGGAGACGATGCGGCCGTCGAGACCGCCGGTGAGCAGGGCGTGCCACAGCGCGGTGCGCATTCCGGTCTCCTCGCGGCGCAGCACGATCTCCTGCTCCGTAGTGGACAACTCCAGGTAGTCGCCGGTCCGCCGGACCGCCATCCCGGCGGCCTCGGCGGTGTGGACCACGGGTTCGAACTCCGGCACGTCGAGTACGTACACCGCGAGCGTCACGGGCCTGCCACCTCCGCGTTCTTCCGTATCAGCTCCGCCTTCCGCTGCCACAGCGCCTGCGCCGAGGGGTGCGGGGACCCGGCGATGTCGGTGAGCGCGGCAAGCGTCAGCTCCGCGTCCCGGGCATCGATCGCGGACATCTCGCGGAGCGGTCTGGTGATCTCCAGCTGGATGCCGTTGGGATCGTCGAAGTAGATCGACTCGATCAGCTCGTGCCCCAGTGGCCGGGTGACCCGCACCCCGTGGGCCTTCAGCCGGTCCCGCCAGGCCAGCAGCTCCTCCTCGGTGTCGACGTGGAAGGCGACGTGGCGGGAGCGGTGCATGAGGTCGCTCGGCGCCTCCTCCTCCGGCAGGCCGAAGTAGTAGAAGAACGCGATCCGGTTCCCCCTGCCCATGTCGAAGAAGAAGTGCACGAAGTCCGGGTAGTCCTCGGTGACCCAGCCCGTCGCGGTGATCGCGTGCACCAGGGGCATCCCCAGTGCCTGGGTGTAGAACTCGTGGGTCGCCCGCGGGCGCCAGGTGACGAAGGCCAGGTGGTCGACGCCGTCCAGGCGCAGGCCCGGCCGGCCGGTCCGGGGACCCGCGGACGGTGATGGGGTTGCCAATGCTCCTCCTAGTAGGGGCGGAACGGCCCGGACCGGCGCTGCCGGGGCGGCGTCAGCGGGCCGGGGAGGGGGTGCGCCCCCGCAGCCCGGTGCCGGCGATGACCGCCCCGAGCAGCAGGGCCAGCCCGCCGACGACCAGCGCCCAGCGGGTGCCGCCGGCGTTGGACGAGGTCAGATTGAGGACCACGCCGAGGACGGCGACGCCCAGTGAGGCGCCGACCTGCCGGGCGGAGTTGAGCGCTCCGGCGCCGATACCGGCGAATTCGGCCGGGACGGAGCCGGCCATCCCGGCGACCAGGGCGGGCAGGGCGAAGGAGACGCCGAACCCGAACGCCAGCAGACCCACCACGGTGGCCACCAGCGCACCGGTCGAGTTGCCGGTGAACGGCGCCTGGAGCAGCGCGCCGGCGCCCATGAGGACGAAGCCGATGGTGGCCGGACGGCGCGGCCCGATCCGGCCGACCAGTCGCCCGGTGAAGATCGGGTTGAAGGCCGTGGGCAGGGTCAGCGGAAGGAAGGCGAGACCGGCGCTGAACGAGGAGTAGCCGCGGCTGTCCTGGAAGAACAGCGAGAGCACGAACAGCAGCCCGGACAGACCGAAGTTGGCGAGCAGACCGGAGGCCAGCGCGGCCGAGAAACCACGGCTGCGGAACATCCGCAGCGGGAGCATCGCCGCGTCACCGGCCCGCCGCTCCGCGACGACGAAGACCACCGCCGCGACCACCGCCATCGCGAAGGCGGCCGGCACCCCGGCGCCCGACCAGCCCTTCTCCGGGCCCTCGATCAGTGCGTACACCAGCGCGGCCAGCGCCAGCACGCCGCTGAGCTGCCCGGTCAGATCGAGGCCGCTGCGCTGCTTGCGTGCGGTCTCCGGGGCCAGTCGCACCGTGATGACCAGGCTGACCAGGGCCAGCGGCACATTGATCAGGAAGATGGTGCGCCAGCCGACGGTGTCGGTGAGCACGCCGCCCACCAGCGGTCCGGCGGCGAGTGCCGCACCCGTGATGGCCGCCCAGGACCCCACCGCACGGGCCCGCTCGGCCGGGTCGGTGTAGGCATTGGTGATCACCGCGAGGGAGGCCGGCAGCAGCAGTGCACCGGCCACGCCCAGGGCCAGCCGCAGTACCACCAGCGCGTCCAGGGTCGTCGCGGCCGCCGAGACGCCGGACAGCACACCGAACGCCACCAGGCCCCAGAGGAAGATCCGCCGACCGCCGTAGCGGTCCGACAGCCACCCCGCGGTGAGCAGCAGGGCGGCGAAGGTGATGGTGTAGCCGTTGGTGACCCACTGGAGGCCGCTCAGCCCGACGTGCAGGTCCCGGGCGATCGCGGGGAGCGCGACCGAGACGATCGTCATGTCCAGCAGGACCATGAAGTAACCGAGCGAGAGTCCGATCAGTAAGGTGCGCGAGGGCTTACCGCTCCGTGCCGCATCGGCGACGGAAGCCCCCTGTGGTTCCGCCTGCGTTGCCATGTGATTCTCCTCGGTTTCAAAAATCGCCATTTCCGCCGCCTGAGCCGCATCACCGGGGCGGGCCAAAATCATTCAACCGGACGCGGAAGGGGAATTGACGGTGGTGACGAAGGGAATGCCCTATGGTTAACATCGGCCCAGCCGATGGGTCCTCAACTGGGGGGCGTACGCGTGGAGTTACGACATCTTCGGACGTTCGAAACGGTTGCCCGGACACTGAGCGTCACACAGGCGGCCCGCGAGCTGCACTATGCGCAGTCCAGTGTCAGTGACCAAATTCAGGCGCTGGAACGAGAATTGGGAGTCGAGCTGCTCGACCGGTCGCAGCGCCGGATTCGGCTGACTCCGCAGGGGTCGGTGCTCTCGGAGTACACGAACCGCATCCTCAAACTGCTGGAGGAGGCGCGCTGGGCGGTCTCGCGGCCCGGCTCGGAGCTGGCGGTCGGCGCGCTGGAGACCGTGGGCCTGCATCTGCTGCCGGAGGTGCTCTCGCACTACCGCTCGCTGTACCCGCAGGCGCGGGTGCGGGTGGGGCAGGACAACCGCGGCGAGCTGTACAAGGCCGTGCGCCGGGGCGACCTGGATCTGTGTCTGACCTTCGGCGACCCGCCCGCCGACGCCGGCCTGTGCTTCGAGACGCTGGCCGAGGAACCGCTCGTGGTCATCGTGCCGCCGGCGCACCATCTGGCCGCCCGCGGCCGGGCCGGCCTGGAAGAGCTCTCCAGGGAAGCCTTTCTGGCCACCGAGCGGGGCTGCGGCTTCCGGGAGATGTACGACAGCTCGTTCGGGGCCGCGCCGTCGCAGGAGCCGATCGCGGAGGTCTCGGGCATCGGCACCCTCGGCGCATGTGTGGCGGCCGGGATGGGCTGTGCGCTGCTGCCGCTGATCTCGGTACGCGGCCAGGCCGCCCGTGGCGAGGTGGCCGTAGTCGAGGTCGGCGACACCGATCTGCGGACGACGGTGACGATGACCTGGCTGGACCGCAACTCCACGAATCCGAACCTCACCGGTTTCCAGTCGGTGCTGCGCAAGCAGCTGGGCAGCTGACAGCGGGCCGTTCCGTCTCCCGGTCACCGCTCCACCGCCTGCGGTCCGGGTGCGGGCGGTGGAGCGGGGGCTGCCTGCCGCGGTTGCGCGACGGGGCGCTGCGCAGCGGGTGACCGCGCCTCCGGCGACCGCACCGCCGGCGGCAGCGGGATCGTCATCAGCCGGGCGCGGGCGATCTTGCCGGTGACCGTGGTCGGCAGCCGGTCGACGATCACCAGCTGTTCGGGCAGTTTGTAGGTGGCCAGTCCCTTGCCGGACAGATGCCCGGTCACCTCGTCGAGCGTCAGGGCCGCCCCCTCGCGGAGCGCGGCCAGCAGACAGGAGCGCTGGCCCAGCCGCGGATCGGGCCGTGCCACCACCGCGTGCTGTGCCAGCTGCGGCAGATCGTTGAGCAGCTCCTCCACCTCCAGCGCGCTGAACTTCAGACCGCCACGGTTGATCAGCTCATCGGCGCGCCCCCGGTAGCTCACCGAACCGTCCGGGTGGAGGACGGCCAGATCGCCGGAGCGCAGCCAGCCGTCCGCGGTGAGCGCGGCCCGGGTCAGCTCCGGCGCGTGGAGGTAGCCGCGGAACATGTAGGGGCTGCGGTATTGGAGTTCCCCGGTCTCGCCCGGCCCGGCGGGCGCGCCGTCCCGGCCCCGCACCCGGACCTCGCCGCCGGACACCGGCCGTCCTATGGTGCCCGCCGCCTCGGGCGGGTCCCCGGGACGGGTGAAGGTGCCCGCACCGATCTCGGTCATCCCCCACTGCACGACGATCCGCGCGCCCAGCGTCCGCCGTACGCCCGCGGCCAGCTCGCGCGGCACCGGTGCGCCGCCGGTGCGCACCTCCCGCAGCCCGGCGGGCGCCCGGTCGGCCGGGCTGTCCTCCAACAGGGCGGTCAGATCCCGTAGTTGGGTCGGCACCGCGAAGGCCGCGGTGGCCGAGGCGGTGTGCAGCGCTTCGAGGAACCGGCGCGGCTCCCACCCGTCGAACAGGCCGACACCCCCGCCGACGACCAGGGCCAGATGCACCGACAGCAGCCCGAACGCATGGCTGAGCGGGCTGGCGGAGACGAGGGTGTCGGCGGGGCCGAGTCCGCCGTCCGCCGCGACGGCGGCGGCGTTGCCGAGCAGCCCGCCGTGGCTGTGCACACACAGCTTCGGACGCCGGGAGGTGGTCCCGGAGGAGGCGAGCAGCACCAGGGGTGTGCGCGGGTCCCGCGGACGGTCCGGAAGCTCCGCGACCGGGACCGGCGGGCCGGTGAGCAACTCCGCCGAGTCCGGCAGCCCGGCGTGCTCGGGGCGGGACGGGCCGGGGCCGGCGGATCCGCCGCCGGCGGACCCGCCGTAGGAGACCCAGACCCGGCGCAGCGAGGGGCAACGCTCGCGCAGGGCGCGGATCTCGTCGACGCGGTCCCGGCCGCGGTAGGTGTCCCGGGCCACCAGCGCGGCGGCCCCGGCCTGTTCGACCAGCGACCGCACCTCGTGGGCACCGTAGGCGGAGTGCAGGGGCAGCAGCACCATGCCGAGCCGGGCGGTGGCCGCGTGCAGCACCACCAGCTCCCAGCAGTTGGGCAGTTGGGCCGCGAGCACCTCACCGGCCCGGAGCCCCTGCCGGTGCAGGGCGCCGGCGGTCCGTTCGGCCGCCAGCAGGCACTCGCGCCAGGTCCGGTGGCGGAGCCCCTCCCATACGGCGGGACCCGTACGGCGGGCGGCGGCCCGCTCCAGAGCTTCGGTGAACGTCAGAAACGTGGTTGTCGATTCCGGATGCCGATCGTTCACGAAGATCCTCCGTCTACGGCAGAACGAAACAGTCGCTGCCTTGCCGACAGGGATTCTGGGCGGCCGGTGAGCGGATCGTCCAGACAATGCCCGATAAGAATTCCTGATGCCGGGCGGCCGGTAGGGCGTCATAAGGAATATCTATCCAAGGTGCAACTGACGGCGGTGGCCGCTCTTTTTCCATTGCGCCGGCACAGCCTTGTTCGGGCCGGCCGATGCGGTCCATCGGACGGGCCGAAGTGGCGCGCCTCCGGTGCACAACTGAGCGTTGGTGCACGGCAGATGAGGTGCCAAGGGTGGCCGCCAGGGCGGCCGGCGCAAAGAAATCCCAATAGAGAGGGGCGGTACTCCGCTTCGCGGCGGGGGTATCGCGGGGTTCGAGCACCACCGATCGGCGGCGCCGATGCCTGCCATCGAAAAGGCCGAAGCGCCCTGTTTTCGCTGGCCGTCCGGTACGTTTCCGGGGTTCGGGGAATGCGGAATCCATGCTTTTCCATTTCGCAGTCACTTTCCGCTTGCCGGGCGAACGAAATTCCCCACAGAATGCCGACGGCCCCGATACAGGAGGTATCGATGTCCGTTGCCCACCCTTCCGGCACAGCAAAGGAACGGCTCCGCCCCGGCGCGGGGTTCTCCGGGGACGGTGCGTTCTCCGGCGCCGATCTGCGGCGGCTGGACGACGCGATCCGTGATGCCCGGCTCGCGTCGACGGCGTCCGCGTCGACGCTTCTCGCACAGGTGGCGGCGGACGGCGAGGCCGTGGCGCTGACCGAAGCGCACTGCGTGTTCGACCACTGCGCGGTGCTGCTGTTCCCCCGCACCCTCACCGCGGGACTGCGCCACCTGGAGAGGCGCGGCCTGGCGCCGCTGCCGACCGTGCCGAGCACCGTGGTGCGCCGCAGACTGAGCACCCGCCACGGACTCGACCCGGCCGCGTGCCAGGTCCACATCACACGGCTCCGCCTGGAGTTACCGGACGGCCGGCGGCATGCCGCGGTCGAGGTGTTCCTCTTCCCCCGCGACAGCGGCGGGTTCGACCGCCGGATCGAGGAGTCGGAGGCCGCGCACGGCTTCGAGCAGCACACCGCGTTCGTGGTGCCCCGTCCGAGCCCGCCGCTGCTGGAACGACTCGTCACCGCCTGGCGCACCGAGGCCGGCCTGCTGTGGGAAGGCGGCGGCCACAACCCCCACGAGGGCGGGCCTCAGGGATCCACCGTCATGTACTTCGTCCGGGAGCACGCGTGGCCGTCACCGCGCCGTCGCTTCGAACTGCACTGCGCCGGCGACCTCAGGGACTTCACCGCCCGGATCGCCGAGGAGACCGAGGCCGTCGACCGCGCCTATGCCGACTGGCGCCGCACCGCCCACGACGGGCCTCGCTGACCACCGCGCCCGCCCGAGACCGACGCACCGTCCGCACACCCTTCAGGAGACACCGTGTTACGGAACGACACCCTGGGCCCCAGGAATCTGACGCTCACCCCCGAACTGCACACCTATCTCCTCGCGCAGGGCAGGATGACCCCCGACCCGGTCCTCGCCGAGCTGATCGAGCACACCAGAGCCGCCGTTCCCGACCAGGCACATATGACGGTCGCGCCCGAGGAAGGCGCCCTGCTGACCTTCCTGGTGCGGCTGCTGGGCGCCCGCCACATCGTCGAGGTGGGGACCTTCACCGGCTACTCCTCGCTCTGCCTGGCGCGCGGGCTGCCCGCCGACGGCTCGCTGATCACCTGTGATGTCTCGGCCGAATGGACCGCCCTGGCCCACGACTTCTGGGCCCGCGACGGGGTGGCCGACCGGATCGAGCTGCGGCTCGGCCCGGCCCTGGACACCCTCCGTGCCCTGCCTGCCGAACCGCATCTGGACCTGGCGTTCATCGACGCCGACAAGCCCGGCTACATCGGCTACTGGGAGGAACTGGTGCCACGGCTGCGGCCGGGCGCGCTGCTGCTGGCCGACAACACGCTCTTCAGCGGCCAGGTGATCGACGCCGATCCGGGCGAGAAGCCCGCCGCCATCCGCGCGTTCAACGAGCACGCCCGCAAGGACGACCGCGTTCAGCTCGTCATGCTGCCGGTCGCGGACGGGCTGACGATGGCCCGCCGGCTGCCGCCCGGTGAGTCGCCGGTCTGATGGAACCCACCAGCCATGCGACGGCCGGTACGCCACCGGCCGGCAGGAGGACGCAGATGACGGGGGCGACCCGGTCCGGCTACCCGCTGCCCTCGCTCACCGCCGAGGGACCGTTCGTGGAACTCGACGAGGACTGCCCCTGGGACCTCGCCGCGGCCCGGCAGCAGCCGGACTGGGACGACCCCGTCCAGGCCGCGGCCATGCGCGCCGAACTCGCCCAGCTGCCCGGCCTGGTCACCTGGGAGGAGGTCCGCCTGCTGCGGACCCTGCTCGCCGAGGCCGCGACCGGTCACTACCTGGTGATCCAGGCGGGCGACTGCGCGGAGGACCCGGCGGAGTGCGAACCGTCGGCGGTGCTGCGGAAGGCCGGGCTGCTCGACGCGCTGGCCGGGGTGATGACGGCAGGGACGGGCAAGCCGGTGGTGCGCATCGGCCGGATCGCCGGGCAGTTCGCCAAGCCGCGCAGCGCCACCACCGAAACCGTCGGCGGCCGGGAACTCCCGGTCTACCGGGGGCACTTGGTCAACAGCCCCGAGCCCACCGGGACCGCGCGGCGGGCCGACCCACGACGGATGCTGGACTGCTACCACGCCGCCTTCCGCGCGGTGAGCTGTCTGCGGCAGCGCACCAGCGCCTGGGCGCCGCCCACCGGCGCACCGGTGTGGACCAGCCATGAGGCGCTGGTCTTTGACTACGAGCTGCCGCTGCTGCGGCGGACCGCCACCGGCCACACCCTGCTGGCCTCCACCCATCTGCCCTGGATCGGCGAGCGGACCCGGCAGCCGGACGGTCCGCACACCATGATGCTGGCGCAGGTGGCCAACCCCGTCGCGTGCAAGGTCGGGCCGACGACCCGGCCGAAGGACCTGCTCGCCCTGTGCGCACGCCTCGACCCGGGGCGCGAGCCCGGCCGGCTCACGCTCATCGCCCGTATGGGAGCAGCGGCGGCCGGCACCGCACTGCCGCCCCTGGTCTCCGCCGTGCGCCGCGCCGGCCACCGCGTCGGGTGGCTGTGCGACCCGATGCACGGCAACACCGTCACCTCACCGGGCGGTGTGAAGGTCCGGGCGGTGCCGACGGTCGTCGCCGAGGTCCGGGCCTTCCTGGACGCGGTCACCGAAGCCGGTGGAACCCCCGCCGGACTGCACCTGGAAACCACTCCTCACGACGTCACCGAGTGCGTCTGGGGAGACGACCCCGCGGACATCGACGCCGAACGGGCCGCCGGCCCGGCCCGGCACGCGTCCCACTGCGACCCCCGCCTCAACCCGGCGCAGGCCGTCGAGGTGGCCCGCGCGTGGGCGAACCCGCCCGCGCGAACCCCGGCACACGCGGCGGGCTCGGCGCTCGGCTGAGCCGCGGCGCGTGCGTACCCATCCCTCCCGGAAAGGAACGACACCATGAGTGAAACCGTCATCCGCACCGACGACGGCACCATCGCCATGATCAACGTCTTCGAGGTCGCGCCCGAGAACCAGCAGGAGCTGGCCGACGTATTGAGCGAGGGCGCCGAGAAGTTCATCCGGCACCGGCCGGGGTGCGTCTCGGTGAACATCCTCCCCAGCACCGACGGCAAGCGGCTCGTCTACTACGCCCAGTGGCGCACCAAGGCCGACATCAAGGCGACCATGGCCGACCCCAATGTCCAGGTCTACCGCGACAAGGCCGCCGAACTGGCCAAGCCGGACCCGCACGCGTACACGGTCTTCGCCGTCCACCACCCGGAGGGCTGACGGCCTGACACCGGCCGCCGCCCACGCCAGGGGCGGCGGCCTCGCGCGTTTCCCGGCGGGGCGGTCCCGGCCCTCTCTACCGGGGCCCGCAGACCGTCGCGGGCACCCTGGCCGGGGCCGGCGCCCCGCCGTTCAGCTCGGCCAGTGCACCGTCCAACGCCTCGATGAGGTAGTCCTGTTGATGGGGCGTCAGCATCGGATGGCAGGGCAGATTGAGATGCTGCTCGAACCAGCTGCGTTCGGCGACCGGGCACTCGCCGCGCAGATGTCCGCGGTGGCGCCACTGCGGCAGCAGATGCTGGGGGAAGTAGCGCAGCTGGATCTCCACGCCCCTGCGGTCCAGGGCCAGGACGAGCCGGTCGCGCAGCTCCTGGTGGTCGGCGAGGCAGGTGTAGAGATGGTAGGCGTGGGCGCTGTGCGCGGGCGCCGACTGCGGGGTGAGGAAGGGGTAGCGGGTGAGCACCTCGTCCAGCCGCCCGGCGAGCGCGCGCCGCTGCGCCACGGCCGTCTCGACCCCCGTGAGCTGGGCCTGTCCCAGGGCCGCGACCACCTCCGGCATCGTCGCGTCACTGCCGGGCCGCCGTACGCAGTCGCGCTGGAGCGGCGTGGCGTACGCGGTCCCCGGCAGCCCGGCCGGCTCCGGCTGAGGGTGCGCGGCCCGGGCGTCCCCGTCGGGGGCGCGCAGCCGGTGCAGCCGCTCCGCCCAGTCGTCCCGGTCGCAGGTGATCAGCCCGCCCTCGCCCAGCGCGGTGCTGGACTTGGCGTTCCGGAGGCTGAAGGTGGCGAGGTCCGCCAGGGACCCGGGGCTGCGGCCGCGGTAGCGGGCGCCCAGCGCATGCACACAGTCCTCCAGCACCAGGAAGCCGTGCCGCCGGGCCAGGGCCATCACCGTGTCCATCTCGGCGGGGCAGCCGCCGTAGTGCACCAGCAGCAGGGCCCGGGTGCGCGGGGTGATCAGCGCCTCCAGCGCGGCCGGGTCGAGGTTGAGGGTGGTGGGGTCGATATCGCAGAACCGGA
>Ga0207426_1001583_pt1 | contig 18291 bp, 16 predicted proteins | sample AraplaMF_Cvi_mMS_FD_184265 | JGI IMG/M metagenome (GOLD analysis project Ga0207426, IMG submission 184265) | Arabidopsis root microbial communities from the University of North Carolina, USA - plate scrape MF_Cvi_mMS (SPAdes) (version 2) | ecosystem: Host-associated > Plants > Roots > Endosphere... | reverse complement strand
CGCTGGTCGACCGCGGCTTCGTCTACGCCATCGCCCATATCCGCGGCGGCGCCGACAAGGGCTGGGGCTGGTATCTCGACGGCAAGCGCGAGAAGAAGACCAACTCGTTCGACGATTTCGCCGCCAGCGCCCGCGCGCTGATCGATGCGAAATACACCAGCGCCAAACGTATCGTCGGCCATGGCGGCTCGGCCGGCGGCATGCTGATGGGCGCGGTCGCCAACCGCGCCGGCGACTTGTTCGCCGGCATCGTCGCGGAGGTGCCGTTCGTCGACGTGCTCAACACCATGCTCGACGACACCCTGCCGCTGACGCCGCCGGAATGGCCGGAATGGGGCAACCCGATCGAGAGCGAAAAGGATTTTCGCACGATCCTGTCCTACTCGCCCTACGACAATGTCGCGGCAAAGGACTATCCGGCGATCCTCGCGATGGGCGGATTGACCGATCCGCGCGTCACCTATTGGGAACCCGCCAAGTGGATCGCGCGCCTGCGCGCCACCATGAGCGGCGGCGGCCCGGTCCTGCTCCGCACCAACATGGGCGCCGGCCATGGCGGCGCCTCGGGACGCTTTGATCGTCTTGACGAAGTGGCGATCGTATACGCGTTCGCACTGTGGTCGGCGGGGATGGCGGAGGCCGGGGTGTAGTAGCCACACCCACCGCCGTCGTCCCGGCGAAGGCCGGGACCCATACCGCGTGATTTATCGATAGCGCGCAGGTCCTAGTACCGGCAAAGACCTCTAAACTGAAAGTCTTCGCCAAACTGCTCCCTGGGGTTATGGGTCCCGGCCTTCGCCGGGACGACATTGGAGATTGAGGCGCTAGCTACCGCCCAGCAACCAACCTCACACCGCCCCGTGCGCCTCGACATACAGCGCATACACCGAATGGCTGCTCGCCATGTAGAGGCGGTTGTTTTTGGGGCCGCCGAAGCAGAGATTGGCGCAGCGCTCGGGCAGCTTGATGAAGGCGAGCGGCTTGCCTTCAGAGTTGAAGACCATGACGCCGTCGAGGTCTTCCGACTTGCCCTTGAGCTGGAACACCTTGCGGCCGCCGACATCGGTGGCCTCGCCCTGCAGCGCGCCGTTGGAACCCCAGCCGCACCAGAGATTGCCGTCGCGGTCGACGCGGAAACCGTCGAGCGAGCCCTGGTCGGCGGCGTCGATCAGCTTGGTCTTGCCGCTGAGCGCGCCGTCGTCGCCGACATTGTAGCTCCAGATGCTGCGGTTCGGCGTACCCTTCCACTCGACGATGTAGAGCTTCTTCTCATCCGGCGAGAAGGCGAGGCCGTTCGGATTGACGAGGTCGGTGAGAACCGCGCTGATCTTGCCGTCCTTGGCGATGCGGTAGACGTTGGTGGTGGCCTGCTCGGCCTTCTCCTTCTTGCCTTCCCACTCGCCGTTGATGCCGAACAGGGGATCGGTGAACCAGATGCTGTCGTCCGACTTCACCACGATGTCGTTCGGCGCGTTCAGCCGCTTGCCCTCGAACTTGTCGGCGAGCACGGCGATCTTGCCGTCCTTCTCGGTGCGGGTGATGCGGCGGGTGACGGAGTGCTCGCAGGTGACGAGGCGGCCCTGGCGGTCCCTAGCATTGCCGTTGGCGTAGTTGGCGTTGGCGCGGAAGACGCTGGTCTGCCCGGTCTTCTCGTCGAACTTCATGATTCGGTTGTTGGGAATGTCCGAGAACAGGAGATAGCCGCCCTCGGGGAAATAAGCGGGGCCTTCGGCCCAGCGCATGCCGGTCGCGACCTGCTCGACCGTCGAGGAATAGAGCCGGTATTTTGCAAAGCTGGGATCGAGGATCTGGACGGCCGGGTCCGGGTAGCGCTGGTTCGGCGTGAATGCGAATGACTGCGCACCGGCGACGCGGGCGAGAAGCGTCGAAGCCGCCACTGCGCCGGCGCTGGCCATGAGGTTACGTCGCGTGAAATTCATTGGAGTCCTCCCTGCCTGATAAAAGGCCGGCGCTTGATGCGCCGGCTCGTTCGTTGACGTGATGTAGTCCCGGCCTTACCGGCCGTTCTCCTTCCGCCATGCCGCAAAATCGGTGAGCGTCTGCGGATCGGTGGCGGGGTAGAGTCCAAAAATGCCGCGGCCCTTGCCGACCTCCTCGGTGACGAAATCCTCGAACGCCGTCATCTCGAAAGTTTCGTTGGCGATCTCGTCGGCGAGATGCGCGGGGATCACGATGACGCCGTCGGCATCGCCGAGGATGACGTCGCCGGGAAACACCGGCGCGTCGCCGCAGCCGATCGGCACGTTGATCTCGATGGCCTGGTGCAGCGTCAGATTGGTCGGCGCGCTCGGGCGGTGGTGGTAGGCGGGAATGCCGAGCTTGCCGATCTCGGCGGAATCGCGAAAGCCGCCGTCGGTGACGACGCCGGCGACGCCGCGCTTCATCAGGCGCGTGACCAGGATCGCACCGGCCGACGCGGCGCGCGCGTCCTTGCGACTGTCCATCACCAGCACGGCGCCGGGCGGGCAGTCCTCGACCGCCTTGCGCTGCGGATGGGAGCGATCTTTGAACACGTCGATGGTGTTGAGGTCCTCGCGCGCCGGCATGTAGCGCAGCGTGAAGGCTTCGCCGACCATGGTCGGCTGGTCCGCGCCGAGCGGGTGCACGTCCTGAATCATCTGGATGCGCAGGCCGCGCTTGAACAAAGCGGTGGCGACGGTGGCAGTGGAGACGGATCTGAGCTTGTTGCGGGTGGCTTCGGAAAGTTTTGTCATTGGCGCTTTCTCTCTCGTTCGTCATTCCGGGGCGCGAAGCGAACCCGGAATCTCGAGGTTCCGGGTTCGATGCTTCGCATCGCCCCGGAACGACGGTGAAACTAATAAATCGACGGCTCGCCGATCGGCGCGCCGAAATCGGTCTCGAGGAAGTCGAAGTCGCAGCCGTCATTGGCCTGCTTGATGTGCTTGGTGAACATCCAGCCATAGCCGCGCTCGAAGCGGCGCTCGGGCTGCTTCCAGGCGGCGCGGCGCTTGTCGAGCTCGGCTTCGGGCACATCGAGATTGATGGTGCGCGCGGCGACGTCGAGCGTGATGCGGTCGCCATTCTGCACCAGCGCCAGCGGGCCGCCGATATAGGACTCCGGCGAGACGTGCAGGATGCAGGCGCCGTAGCTGGTGCCGCTCATGCGCGCATCCGAGATGCGCACCATGTCGCGCACGCCCTGCTTCACGAGTTTTGTGGGGATCGGCAGCATGCCCCACTCCGGCATGCCCGGGCCGCCCTGCGGCCCCGCATTGCGCAGAATGAGAATGTGATCCTCGGTGACGTCCAGGTTGGGATCGTCGACCGCCTTCTTCATGGACGGGTAATCGTCGAACACCAGCGCCGGCCCGGTGTGCTTGAGGAAACGCGGCGCGCAGGCGGAAGGCTTGATCACGCAGCCGTCGGGCGCGAGATTGCCCTTGAGCACCGCGAGCGCGCCTTCCTTGTAGATGGGATTGTCGACCGAGCGGATCACGTCGTCATTGTGAACCTCGGCGCCATCGATGTTCTGACCCACCGTCTGGCCGGTGACGGTGATGCAGTCGAGATGCAGATGCTGCTTGATCTCGCCCATCAGCGCCGGCAGGCCGCCGGCATAGAAGAAGTCTTCCATCAGGTACGCATCGCCGCTCGGCCGGACGTTGGCGATCACGGGCACCTTGCGGCTTGCGATCTCGAAATCGTCGAGCCCGATGTCCTGGCCGGCGCGGCGGGCCTGCGCGATCAGGTGGATGATCGCGTTGGTGGAGCAGCCCATCGCCATCGCGACCGCAATCGCATTCTCGAACGCCTTGCGGGTCTGGATCGTCTTCGGTGTGAGGTCCTCCCACACCATCTCGACGATGCGGCGGCCGCATTCACTGGCCATGCGGATGTGGTTGGCGTCGGCCGCGGGAATCGAGGAAGCACCGGGCAGCGTCATGCCGATCGCTTCCGCAATCGCGGTCATGGTCGAGGCCGTGCCCATGGTCATGCAGGTGCCGTAGCTGCGGGCAATGCCGGCTTCGATGTCGAGCCAGTCCTTGTCGGAGATTTTTCCCGCGCGGCGCTCGTCCCAATATTTCCAGCCATCCGAGCCGGAGCCGAGCGTCTTGCCCTTCCAGTTGCCGCGCAGCATGGGACCAGCCGGCAGATAGATCGCCGGGATGTTCATCGAGGTCGCGCCCAACAGCAGCGCCGGCGTGGTCTTGTCGCAGCCGCCCATCAGCACGACGCCGTCGACGGGATGGCTGCGCAGCAGCTCCTCGGCGTCCATCGCCAGCAGATTGCGATAGAGCATGGTGGTCGGCTTGAGCAGCGATTCCGACAGCGACAGTGCCGGCAGCTCGATCGGCAGGCCGCCGGCCATCAGGATGCCGCGCTTGACGTCGTCGACCCGCGACTTGAAGTGCATGTGGCAGGGCTGCGCGTCCGACCAGGTGTTGAGGATCGCGATGATCGGGCGGTCCTTCCACTCCTCGGGCGCATAGCCCATCTGCATGGTACGGGAGCGGTGGCCGAACGAGCGGAGATCGTCGGGCGCGAACCAGCGCGCACTCCGGAGCTGGTCGGGGGTGATTTTCTTCTTGGTCATGATTGGGTGCCCCATTTCTGCACGGTGTTCCGCTCGATGGCGCGGAAGATCAGGTTCTCGACAAAGAGCCCGATGATGACCACCGTCAAGAGGCCCGCGAAGACCGCAGGTATGTCGAGGAGGTTGCGGTTCTCGAAGATGAACCAGCCGAGCCCGCCCTGCCCCGAGGACACGCCGAACACCAGCTCGGCCGCGATCAGCGTGCGCCAGGCGAAAGCCCAGCCGATCTTGAGGCCGGTGAGGATCGAGCCGAAGGCCGCGGGAATCAGGATCTTCGCGACATAGGGCAGCCCGCGCAGGCCGTAATTGCGGCCGACCATGCGCAGCGTGTTGGACACGCTCTTGAAGCCGGAATGGGTGTTGAGCGCGACCGGCCACAGCACCGAATGGATCAGCACGAAGACGAGGCTGCCATTGCCGAGCCCGAACCAGATCAGCGCGAGCGGCAAGAGCGCGATCGCCGGCAACGGGTTGAACATCGCCGTAACCGTCTCCAGGAAATCGGTGCCGATCCGGGTCGAGATCGCGAGGATCGTGAAGATCGCGGCGAGCACGATGCCGGCCGAATAGCCCATGAACAGGACCTTCAGCGACGTCCAGGCCCGCATCGGGATGGTGCCGTCCTTGACCCGATCGTACAGCGTAGCGATCGTGTCGTGCAGCGTCGGAAAGAGCAGGGGATTGTCGAGATAGACGCCGTAGGCTTCCCAGACCGCGGCCAGGAACAGGATGATGACGGTCTTGCGAACGAAACCGTCGTTCCACAACAGTTCAAGCACGGTCAGCTTGCGCTCGACCTCGCCTGCGGCGCTGCCGGCAACAGTCGCGTCACGCAGCAGAATTCTCGCTTCGGCCATCGGACGCTCCTTCAATGCGCGGTGGCTTCGCCGGCGAACAGGAGATCGTGGATCTCCTTCTCCAGCCGGCCGGCGCTGCCGTCTTCGTTCGAGGCCTTGTCGACGTCGACCACCTCGGCCTTGACCCGGCCGGGATGCGGCGACAGCAGGAGGATGCGGTTGCCGATGCGGATCGCTTCCGCGATCGAATGGGTCACGAACAGCACGGTGAATTTGGTCTCGCTCCAGAGCTGGAGCAGCTCGTCCTGGCAGGTCCGGCGCGTCAAGGCGTCCAGCGCCGCGAACGGCTCGTCCATCAAGAGGATGTCCGGCTCCATCGCCATGCCGCGCGCGATCGCGACGCGCTGCTTCATGCCGCCGGAGAGCGTGTGGGGGTAGGCATCGACCACGCGGGTCAGGCCGACCTTCTCGATATAGGCCCGCGCCTTCGCCTCGGCGTCCTTGCGCGAGAGCTTTCGCGCCGTCAGCAGCGGGAACATCACGTTGGCCAGCACGCTCTTCCAGGGCAGGAGCTGGTCGAACTCCTGGAAGATCATCATGCGGTCGGCACCGGGACCGTGGATCTCGCGATCGTTGATGGTCATGCGGCCTTCGCTCGGGGTCATGTAGCCGCCGACGGCCTTGAGCAGGGTCGACTTGCCGCAGCCGGACGGTCCGAGCAGCACGAAGCGGTCGGACTTGTCGACAGTGAAGCTCACCCTTTCCGTGGCGGTGACGACGGCGCTGGAGGTCTTGTAGCGCAGCGTCACCCCATTGACGTCGAGCAGCGCCATCAGTTGCCCTTCAGATCGTGCGCGAGGGGGAGATAATAATCCGTCCAGGCCTTCGGCTGGTTCTTCAGCGTGCCGGTCTTGAACAGATGCGCCGCGAATTTCATCGTGCCCTGCGGCTGGAGATTCCACTCCATCATGCCGGGCTCTTTCAGGAGGTCGAGCAGCTCCTCCACCGAGGTCTTGTCGCCGGTGATCTCCTTGTAGATCTCGACCGCCTGTTTGGTGTCGCTGCGGATCAGATCCTGCGCTTCCTTGGTGGCGTCGCGCACGGCCTGGACGATCTTCGGATTGGCGTCGGCGAATTTGGTCGTGGTGAAGAACTGCGCCTGGCTGAGCGGGCCGCCCATCACGTCGGGCGAGTTCAGCACGACATGCGCGCCCGGCACGTTCTTCAATTCGAGGAAGGTGAAGGGCGGGATCGAGAAATGGGTGTGCACCTCGTGCTTGGGATTGGACAGCGCCGCATAGGCGTCGGGATGGCCGAGCTGCACGGTGTTGGCATCGAGCTTGGACCATTGGTCGGCGCCGAAGGCTTCGGCGGCTGCGATCTGCAGCACGATGGCCTGCGTGGACACCTTCACCGTCGGCACCGCGATCTTGTCGCTCGGCCCAAAATCCTTGATCGACTTGATGTTGGCGTCGCGGCTGATCAGCGTCATCGGCTGCGCCGAGGTGGCGACGATGCCCTTCACGCCGCCGCGGGTGCGATCCCACAGCAGGAGAAGATTGCCGGTGCCGGTGTTGAGGATGTCGACGCCGCCCGCGAGCAGCGCATCGGTCTGCGCGCCGCCGCCGGAGAAGGTGATCCATTTGGTGGTGACGCCCGCCACGCCGAGAGACGCCGCGTGCTTCTCGATCAGCTTCAGCTTCTCCATGATGTGGCTCGGCATGTAGAAAATGCCGGGCTGGCGCGACAGCGCGATCTCGGATTTCTGCTGCGCATGCGCCGCGGGCGCTGCGAGGACGGTTGCGGCCAACAGGGCGGCAGCCGCGAGCTTGCTGCGAAGATGCTTGATCATTGTTGTGTGTTTCCTCCGGCCAGCGTCGAGCTGCGTTGACCCTGCTGATGCACTAATATATTAGTGCATCAAAGGCAAGCGGGATCCGACATGGAAGCAGCTCACCCCACGCAGCGCGCGGCCGCACGCCCCGGCGCCCGGCTCGACCGCGCCCGTCAAGCCGCGCCGCAGGTGTTCGAGCGGCTGCGCAATGCGATCATCGCCCTGGAGCTGCCGCCCGGCGCACCGCTGTCGCGCGCCGAGCTCGCCGCCCAGTTCGGCGTCAGCTCGACGCCGGTGCGCGATGCCCTGATGCGGCTCGAGGAAGAGGGTCTGGTCGACGTGTTTCCGCAGCACGCGACCGTGGTCAGCCGGATCGACATCGGCCGGGCCCAGCAGGCGCATTTCCTCCGCCAGGCGCTGGAGCTGGAGATCGTCCGGCTGCTGGCCGAACAGCATGACAAGGCCCTTGTCACTCGGCTCGACCACGCCATTGCACTGCAGCAGCAATTCGCGAAGGCCGGCGACTTCGAAGCCTTCATGGCCGCCGACAACGATTTTCACGCGCAGCTCTATGCGGCCGCCGGCAAGGAGGATCTTTGGGCGCTGGTGCGCAGCCGCAGCGGACATATCGACCGGCTGCGGCGGCTGCATCTGCCCTCACCCGGCAAGGCCCAGAACATCGTGCGCCATCACAAGCTGATCACGCGCGCGATCGAGGCCGGCGACGCCGATGCCGTGCAGCAGCATCTGCGCACCCATCTCTCGGGTACGCTCAGCGAGCTCGACAAGATCCGGAGCAATCACCCCGAATATCTGGCGGATTGATCAGGCGGCGTTGCGGCCGTCCGTCGGACCGGTGCGCAGCCTGACGAAGAAGGCCTGGACCTCGGTGGCGAGGCGCTCGGCCGCGCCCGAAACGTGGTTTGCGGCCCCCAGCACGTCGTCGGCCGAGCGGTTGGTTTCCGCGATCGCGCCGGAGACGGTGCCGATGCTGGTTGCCAGCGTCTGCGTCCCCGACGCCGCCATCTGGACGTTCTGCGAGATTTCCCGCGTCGCCGCGCCCTGCTCCTCCACGGCGCTGGCGATCGCCGCGGTCACCTCGTCGATCCGGCGCATGGCGGCCGCGACCTCCTTGACGGAGGCGACCGCGCTGCCGGTCGAGTTCTGGATCGCGGCAACGTGCTGGGCGATGTCCTGCGTCGCATTGCGGGTCTGGTCGGCCAGCGCCTTGACCTCGGACGCGACCACGGCAAAACCGCGGCCGGCCTCGCCGGCGCGCGCGGCCTCGATGGTGGCGTTGAGCGCCAGCAGGTTGGTCTGGGCCGCGATCGCCTGGATCAAATCGACCACAGAGCTGATGCTTTGCGCGGCCTGCGCGAGCCCCTCGATCTCGCTCTCCGAGCGCGCGGTCACCTCGCCCGCGGAGCGCACGGTCTTGTTGGACAGCTCGATCTGCCGGCCGATCTCGACGATGGAGCTCGCGAGCTGCTCGGCCGCCGCGGCGACGGTCTGGACGTTGACCGCGGTCTGTTCGGACGCGGTCGCAGCGGAGGCGGCCTGGCTCGTCGCATGGTTGGCGATGCCGCCGAGACTCTCCGCGGTGTGCCGCATGGTGCCCGCGTTCTCGCCGACCAGCGCGAGCAGGTCGCGCGAGGTCCCGCGAAAATCGTCGACCGCGTCCTCCATGTTGCGATTCGCCGCCTCGCGCGCCTCCGCCTCGCGCGCGAGCGATGCCGCCGCCTGCTGCTGGGCGATGACGTTGTCGCGGAATTTAGCCACCGCCTGCGAGACCACGCCGATCTCGTCGCCGCGCTCGGCGGTCCTGAATTCGACACTGGTGTCGCCGCCGGACAGGCGCGCGGAATCGCCCACCAGCTCGACGATCGGGCGCGTGATGGAGCGCGCAACCAGGATCGCAATCACCGTGCCGAGCGCAAGACCCGCAGCGAGCAGGATCCATTGCAGCAGCAGTAATCTCTCGACCGCGTCGGCGACGCTGTGGGCATCATCGGCGAGCTTCGACTGCTGGTCGCTCTTGAGACCGCCGGAGCGCTTGCCGTCGGCATCCTTGCGGCCGTCGAGCAGATCGAGGATGCGGGCCGCGCGCGGCGCAGCCTGGGTGGACAGGATGAAGACCGGCGCATTCCATTGCGGCGTCTGGCGGATCGCGAAGATCTTCTGCGGCAGCGGGGTGAAGGCCTCGTTCGCCTTGGCGATGGCCCGGTAGGCGGTCGCCTGCCGTTCGGTGAGCAGATCCGCCTGGGTGCCAACCGATGCGAGCGCGGCCCTGAAGGTCGCCAGCGGCTTTTCGAACTTGTCACGATCGGCGGCCTCGCCCGAGGCCACGTAGAGGCGCAATTGCGATCCCGCGGCGGCAAGATTGCCGCGCACGTCGGCAAAGGTCTTCAGCAGGCGCTTGCGCTGCGGCGTCGCCTCCAGCGTCTCCTCCTCGTCGATCATTGCGGTGATCTCGGCGAACATGGTCGCGATCAGCGGCGCGGCCTCCTTCGCCAGCAGCTCGCTCGCCGGATAGGCCGACGGGGTGAAGGCGGCGAGTTCGGCCTTGTCCTGGGCCTGGCGGAATTCCGCGATCAGCGCCTTGGCCTCGCTCCAATTGGTCTTGTTCTGGGCGCTGGAGAAGCCCTCCGCCATGCGGTCGACGGCGGCGGCCGTGCGATCGAGCTCGGCCCAGACGGCGGCCCGGTCGCGCTTGCCCTGCGCATCGCCCGTCAGCAGATAGCCGCGCAATGTCGACAGCGTGGAATAGAGATTACCGACGAGCTCCGTGCTCGCGATCGCAACCGGCGCCCGCTGATCCACGACCGCCCTGATCCGCGACGAAATGTCCGAGACGGCGGCAACGGTGTAGATCACCGTCGCCGCGAGCAGCAGACATATCAAGGCAAAGCCGCCGAGCAGCCGGGTGCGAATTCCGGTGTTCGCGATCGATTTGAGCATGGGAGGTTCTCGTGCTGATGGCCGCTCTTAAGGGGCCGGCTTCGTCGAATGCCAGAATGCAAAAATGAAATACGCGAATACCGACAAGGGAACTATCGCAGATTGTAGTCCACGGCCTTTAATCCATGGTGAAGGTCTGGTTCCGTAAAACTAATATCTCCTGTTGCTGAAATGGGTTACGCGGGTCGGAACCTTCCACCATATGCACGTAAGCGTGCGTATCGCAGCGTGGCCCTTCGCCCCCTCGGCTCGCTGCGAAAGGCGATCACGGCAAACGCGAAGTGCTTGCGGGCTGGACGGAATCCGCGCAACAATTTCGCATTTATTGCTTTGATTTGGGGTCGCTGGATCATCCCACCCGCCCCGGAGGATTTTTGACGTGGCCAACATCCTGATTGTGGATGACGACCCGGCCGTACAGATCACGATCCGGCTGCTCCTGGAGAGGGCCGGCCATCACGTCACCGTCGCCGGCGATGGCCGCAAGGGACTTGCGCTGTTCGAGGCCGGCCCGTTCGACCTGCTGTTCCTCGACATATACATGCCCGGGATGGACGGGCTGGAGACGATGCGCCACATCCGGGCGCTGGTCCCGGCGATTCCCATCATCGTCATTTCCGGACGCTCGATCACGCCGGACGCCTATGCGGAACCGGATTTCCTGAAAATGGCGACCAAGCTCGGCGCAGTGGCGAGCCTTCAGAAGCCGTTCCGCCCCGAAGCGCTGCTCGCAGCGGTCGACGGCTGCCTGAAGGTGGCGTCATCAGTGCCGCAATCCGATGCCGGTTCGGGCGGCCGATGACAGGATCCATGTTGCAGCGTAGCAGAATATTCGGGACCGCTCGCGACGCGGCGCCAGGGCCGACATGACGCTGGCAACGCGGCTCGCCATCGCAATGATCCTGCTGGTCGCGATTGCGGTCGCCGCCGTCGGATGGCTGAGCCATTACAGCCTCGAGCAGGCCTTCCTGCCGCGCGTGCTCGACCGCATCGACACCCAATCAAAGCTGCTAGCGACCCAGCTCGAAACCCAGACCAACGGCGCGCACGCCGTGATCGCGACATTCCGCTCCCGTGCCGCCGTGCGCGGCGTGATCGACGCTCATTTCAACAACGGCGTCGATCCGATCGACCATCTTTCCGAAAAGAGCTGGCGCGACCGGTTGCTGACGCAGCTCGTGGCCGTTGTCGGGGCCAATGCGACCTACGCAAAATTTCGCATCATCGACGCCGACGGCCGCGAATATCTCCGCGTCGACCGGTCCGGCCCGACGGGGGCGGTCCGTATCGTCCCCGACAATGCCCTGCAGAACAAGGACGAGCGCAACTTCTTCCAGGATGCGATCAAGCTGTCGGAGGATCAGGTCTACGTCTCTCCGGTCGACCTGAACGTCGACGATGGCGCGATCCAGATGCCCTATGTTCCGACGCTGCGCGTCGCGGCGCCGCTGTACGGGTCCGACCACCGGCTGTTCGGTATCGTCGTGGTCAACATCGACATGCGCCAGGTGTTCGACCGCATCAGGATAACGAGCCGGTCCGGCGAGCAGGTCTACGTCGTCGGCCGCAACGGCGATTATCTCGTGCATCCGGACCGCACCCGCGAATACGGCTTGCAACTGGGCACGCCGACGCGCTGGCAGGACGACTTCCCCTATTTCGCTGATGTCACGGGCTCGACCCTGGGAGCCACCCAGGTCGTGCCGGGCGGCGACGGCAAGCCGAGCGGCACGGCGATCGCCCCCGCGATCCTGGCCGAAGGCCAGTGGATCGGTATCATCCGCGTCGTGCCCAATGCCGTCTTCATGGCGCCGGCAGTTACCATCGAGAAAACCACCCTCACGATCGGCCTGATCGCAGTGATGGTCGCGGCCGTGCTCGCCGTGCTGCTGGCCCAATCGCTGACCCGGCCGATCGTGCGGCTCACCGCGGCGGTCGAGGCGATCGGGCGCGGCAAGCCTGCCGAGATTCCGATCGAGGCGTCGGGCGAGACCGGGATGCTGGCGCGCGCCTTTGCCCGCATGGTCGAGGAGACCAAGGCGAAGACGTCGGCGCTCGAGCACGAGGTCGAGGAACGGCGTCGCACCGAGGCCGCGCGCGACCACCTCGCCGTCCGCGAGCGGCTGTTCAGCGCGGCGGTGGAATCCTCCGACGATTCGATCGTCATGCAGACGCTCGAGGGCATCGTCATCGGCTGGAACGCCGCGGCCGAACGCCTCTATGGCTACTCGGCCGAGGAAGCGATGGGGCAGCCGACCTCGATCCTGCTGCCGCCCGATCGCAGCGAAGAGGGCAAGGACTATCTCCGGCGCATTGCAGGGGGCGAGCGGATCGAGCATTTCGAAACCGTCCGGCTGCGCAAGGACGGCACGCCGGTCGAGATCTCGGTGAGCCTTTCGCCGATCAGGGGGGCGTCGGGCGAGATCATCGGCGCCTCCGGCTCGGCGCGCCGCCTCACCGACGCGCGACGGACCGAGCGGGCGCTGCAGCAGCAGCTCGAGGAGCGGCGCCAGCTCTTCGACGCCTCGCAGGACCTGATCATGATCATGAGCTCGCGGGGCAATATCGTGCAGATCAGCCCGAGCTGCGAGGCCATTCTCGGCTACCGGCCCGACGACATGATCGGTCGCAGCGGCGTCGATTTCATCCATCCCTCGCACCTCGAGCAATCCCGCGAGGACATGCGCGCGCTGAGGCGCGGCGAGCAGCCGAAGCTCTCGGACACGAGATGCATCCACAAGGACGGGCGCGAGGTCTGGCTGTCCTGGCTCGGCAACTGGTCCGATCAGGCCAAGCGCTACTTCTTCGTCGGCCGCGACATGACCGAGGCAAGGCTCGCCGAAGAATCCTTGCGCGACAGCGAGCAACTCGCCCGCAACATCGTCGAGACCGCGCTCGACGCTTTCGTCCAGACCGACGAGCGCAGCATCATCCTGAACTGGAGCTCGCGCGCCGAAGAGCTGTTCGGCTGGCGCCGCGACGAAGCGCTGGGCCGAAGCTCGATCGACCTCATCGTCGCCCCCGCCGAGCGCGAGAGGGTCGCGGCCGGTCTCGCACGCTTCCTCGAGTCCAGGGAAGGGCAGATGCTCAATCGCCGCCGCGAGCTGATGTGCTGCCGGCGCGACGGCAAGGAGTTCAAGGCCGAGCTGAGCGTCACGGCGCTGAGGCGCCGCGAGGGCGTCCTGTTCAACGTCTTCTACCGCGACCTCACCGACAAGATCGCCTCCGAGGAGCGCATCCGCCACGCCGAGAAGATGGAGGCGGTCGGCCAGCTCACCGGCGGCGTGGCGCACGACTTCAACAACATCCTCACCGTGATCACCGGCACGATCGAGATTCTCGCCGACGCGGTGGCCAGGGAGCCCGAGCTCGCGGCGATCACCCGGATGATCGACGAGGCCGCCGGGCGCGGCGCCGAGCTGACCCAGCACCTGCTCGCGTTTGCGCGCAAGCAGCCGCTGCAGCCGCGCGAGATCGACATCAACTCGCTGATCGTCGACACGGCGAAGCTGCTGCGCCCGACGCTGGGCGAGCAGATCCTGATCGAATCGGTGTTCGAGGACGAGAACTGCGTCGCGATCGTCGATCCCAACCAGCTCACCACGGCGCTCCTCAACCTCGCGCTCAATGCCCGCGACGCCATGCCCGGCGGCGGCAAGCTGATCCTGGAGACGGGCGCCGCCTATCTCGACGAGGTCTATGCCAGCGTCAACGACGTCCGGCCCGGCCATTACGTGCTGATCGCCGTGAGCGACACCGGCAGCGGCATTCCGGCGAACATGCTGGCGCGGGTGTTCGATCCCTTCTTCACCTCGAAGGGCCCGGGCAAGGGCACCGGGCTCGGGCTTTCGATGGTCTACGGCTTCATCAAGCAGTCCGCCGGACACATCAAGATCTACAGCGAGGAAGGCCACGGCACCACGATCAAGATGTATCTGCCGCCCGGCAAGACGCCGACCGCGGTCGGCGACGGCGTGACGCCCGCCACGATCGAGGGCGGACACGAGACCATCCTGGTGGTGGAGGACGACCGGCTGGTGCGCGACTACGTGCTGGCGCAGCTGCATTCGCTCGGCTACGTCACCTTGCAGGCCGCGAACGCGGCCGAGGCGCTCGCGATCGTCGCCGCCGGAAAGCCGTTCGACCTGCTGTTCACCGACGTCATCATGCCCGGCAAGATGAACGGGCGGCAGCTCGCCGACGAGCTGTTGAAGACGCGCCCCGATCTCAGGGTGGTCTACACGTCAGGCTATACCGAGAACGCGATCATCCATCACGGCCGGCTGGATTCCGGCGTGCTGCTGCTGGCAAAGCCCTATCGCAAATCGGATCTGGCGCGGATCATCCGCAAGGCGCTGAGTGGGTGATGTCATTCCGGACGCGCACAGCGCGATCCGGAATCTCGAGATTCCGGGTTCGATGCTTCGCATCGCCCCGGAATGACGAGCACACAAATGTGCGCGACGTGACTATGCCCTACGACGCGCGCTGGGCGGCGGTCATCACGATGCGGATCAGGTCGGCGGCATTGCGCGCGCCGAGCTTCTTCATGATGTTGGCGCGGTGATCCTCGATGGTGCGCGGGCTGATGCCGAGGGTGCGGCCAGCTTCCTTGTTGGAGGCACCGGAGGCGAACTGCTCGAGCACCTCGCGCTCCCTGCGCGTCAGCGGCTCGCGGCCGGGGAAATGCAGCGAGCTGAATTTCGGTGACGCGTTCTCTGCCTGCCTGCGTGCATAGGCGCCGATCGCCTCGTCGAGGCGGCCGACGATCTCGCTGCCGCGGAACGGCTTCTCGATGAAATCGAGCGCGCCGTTCTTGATGGCGCTGACTGCCATCGAGATGTCGCCCTGGCCGGAGATCATGAAGATCGGCGCAGGATAATCCTCGCCGTGCAGTTCCCTCAGAATGTCGAGACCCGACTTTCCGGGAATGTGCACATCGAGCAGGATCGCGGCCGGTGTGCGGTTTCGCGCGACGGAGAGCAGCGCTGCGCCGTCCGCAAAACAGATCACCTCATAGCCCGCCGCCTTCAACACCATCGACAAGGTGTCGCGAACGGCAGGGTCGTCGTCGACCACGAAGATTTCACCGCGAGAGCTTTGTTCGGCCATGTGCCACATCCAGTTGGCATGAAGGACTCGCGTCCGCGCCTCCCGTTATCGCGTTCGGCGCGGATTCGGCCCACCCGTATTTGTACGGGACATGGACTTAACGCACAAGTAGCGGCGAGGTGCCTAATTGCGGGAGACGGAGAATATCCATGCTAAATTACGCAGGCACACCCCCGCTCGCTGCGATGGCTGACGCCGACAGCCGTCAGTTGATCGCAGCCGAACTTCGCTCTCTGATCGCGCGCATCGACCTCAGTATGCGTCTGATCGACGCGGCCATGACCACGGACGACATCGAGCCGGAGGACGATAGCGCTACCGCGGGTTCCAGCGAGATCTTCGTGCTCGATGACGTCACGCCCCGCTTTGCCACGGCAAGCGCCGCCCTCAACGCCTGCCGGGCGGAGCTCGACCACGCGCTGCAGCGGCTGTCGGAAGCGGGTCCCGCATAGCCGCGGCGGGCGGCCTGGCAGCTCCGCGGCCTAGGCGCGGTGCCGCTCCACGATTGCGTCGGTCGCGACCCCACCCCAGGTGTGAATTGCCGGCAGGCCCATCGCGGTCTTGCCGAGGTTGGCGAGGCTGATGCGCAGGGCCGCGAGGTCGAGCGGCTTGGGCAGGCTCTGGAGCCCGATCCCGACCGAACGGGCGAAGCTGCGGGCGGCACTGCGGCGCTTGCCGTCCATGCCACTGATGACGATCACCGCACCGGCGAATTTGGCCTCGGCCATCTCGCGCAGCACGTCGATGCCGTCGCCGTCCTCCAGCACGAGATCGAGCGTCACGCAGTCGAAGCGCGCGGCGCGGAGCTTCTCGATCGCCTCCGCCACCGACGGGGCCACGGTGACCTCATGGCCGGCCTGCTTGGCGGCGACGGTGATCAGGCTGCGCTGCGTGGCGTCGTCGTCGACGACCAGGAGCTGAAGCGCGCGCCGCTCGGCGACGTCGGGCAGGTTCGAGGTGACGGGGGAGAGGGAACTTCTGGGCATTGCCGTATCCTGCGATTGAGACGGGCAATGGATACACGGCGCGCGCTTAGGCCCCGTAAAGCCGGTGCGGCAAATTCATTCCGATGTTTCAGCAAATCTAAAGCAACGCGGAAAGACGCACCGCGCGCCGCGCCGATCAGGCCGCCGCGTCGTGGCCGCCGGCCGCGCCGCGCTTCTTCCTGTTCTTGCCGCGCAGGAACTGGATGTCCATTTCGGCGCCGTTGACGCGCACCAACTCGCAGCGGCGGTAGGCAAGGCCGGTGGACGACAGCAGCAGGAAGAACTCCTTCAGGTTCAAGCCCTGGATCGAGCCTTCGACCGTGAGGATGGCATCGGTGTCGGAGATGGCGTTGAGCTTGCAGTCGCGGCGCCAGGTGCCGTCGATGGCCATGATGCAGACATCATAGCCGCGACTGAACGTCACGCGCTCCGCGCCTTTTCCATCCTCGGCCATGCTTATCGCCCTGCCATCACGGCCATGCGCGGCGGCACGGCGCCGGCTACCGGCTTGGCTGCGGCCGCGCGCGGATCGTTCGGCTTGTAGAGACCGCGCCGGTCCGGGATCGGCCTGAACGTATCGGTCAGTCCGACCACGGTTTCCGCCGCGCCGAGCACCAGGAAGCCGTCGGGCTCGATCTGGCGCGCCAGGCGGTTGAAGATGTTGATCTTGGTGTCCTGGTCGAAATAGATCAGCACGTTGCGGCAGAAGATCACGTCGAAGGTGCCGAGCTGGGCGAAATCGTGCAGCAGGTTGAGCTGGCGGTGCTGGATCATCGCCCGCAGTTCGGGATTGATCTGCCAGGTCTCGCCGGTCTGCTTGAAGTACTTCACCAGCATCTGGATCGGCAGGCCGCGCTGCACCTCGAACTGGCTGTAGATGCCGGCCTTGGCCTTCTCCAGCACTTCCTGCGACAGGTCGGTGGCGATGATCTCGACGCGCCAGCCGGTGAGGGCCGCGCCCATCTCCTTCAGGCACATCGCCAGCGAATAGGGCTCCTGCCCGGTCGAGCCGGCGGCGCACCAGATCCGCACGCTGCGCCTCGCGGCGCGCGCCTTGATCACCTCGGGCATGATGTGGTCGCGGAAATGATCGAACGGGACCTTGTCGCGGAAGAAGAAGGTCTCGTTGGTGGTCATGGCTTCGACCACGTCGACGATCAGCTGGCGCGAGCCGGCCTGCAGCTTCTGCACGAGCTCGGTGATGCCCGAGAGCCCGGCCTTGCGGGCGAGCGGCAGCAGGCGGCTTTCGATCAGATATTGCTTGTCTGCGGACAGGTCGAGACCGGAATTGTCCTTCAGGAATTTGCGCAGGTACTCATACTCGGTCGGGGTCACGGATGGCCTCTTCGAAGCTGTACTGGAACACTCTGGCCCAAGCACTCGGGCCAGATACACTCAGACCATGGCTTGTCCGACCGGAATCAAACCAACTTCAGCGAACTTGTCGGCGATGATGTCTTTGTCGAAGGGCTTCATGATGTACTCGTTGGCGCCGCCGCTGAGCGCCTGAGCGATATGAGCTACGTTGTTCTCGGTGGTGCAGAACACCACCTTGGGCTGGTCGCCGCCGGGCAGGCGGCGCATGTGGCCCATGAACTCGAACCCGTCCATGACCGGCATGTTCCAGTCGAGCAGCACGGCGTCGGGTAGCTGCCGCTGGCAGATCTCGAGCGCCTTCGAGCCGTCCTCGGCTTCGGTGACCTGGAATTCGAGACCTTCCAGGATCCGGCGTGCGATCTTGCGCACGACGCTGGAATCATCGACCACCAAACACGTTTTCATTTCGGTTCTCCGGCTTCGATGTTTCGTTGGCTCACGCAGCCATCTGCACTTCGGTCTTCAGCTCGAGCACGCGATCGACGTCGAGCACGACCATGAGCTGGCCGTCGAGACGGTGGACACCGCCGGCGAGCTTGGCCATGCGGGGATCGAGGTTGACCGGGTTCTCTTCCATGCCGGCCTCGGGCAGGCGCAGGACCTCGCCGATCTGGTCGATCAGGAGGCCATAGGATTCGCCGCGCAGATCGA
>Ga0207426_1001582_pt1 | contig 18293 bp, 18 predicted proteins | sample AraplaMF_Cvi_mMS_FD_184265 | JGI IMG/M metagenome (GOLD analysis project Ga0207426, IMG submission 184265) | Arabidopsis root microbial communities from the University of North Carolina, USA - plate scrape MF_Cvi_mMS (SPAdes) (version 2) | ecosystem: Host-associated > Plants > Roots > Endosphere... | reverse complement strand
GGTGGGCGTCTCCACCGACCCGCTGTCGGACGAGCAGCGCCTGCTGGTCGAGTACGCGGACCCGGAGCTGCTGTCGACCGACGAGGCCCGGGACACGCTGTGGCGGGCGCTGCTCGCCGACCACCATGAGGTGTCCGCCCTCGTCGTGCGCGCCGCAGGCGCCGTCCGCCTGCCGCCGCCGTGGCATCGCACCCTCAGCTACGTACGGCTGACCGACGAGGCCGGGGTGCCCGCTGCCGCGGACGGCCCCCGGGTCACCGCCGCGGAGGAGGAGCACCGGCCGCTGGTGGCCGAATGGCTGGTCCGCGCCATCCTGCACGCCGCCCGTGAACAGGGACAGCCGGCCGACCTCGCCGCCGCGGCCGCCGAGGCCGACGCGGTGATCGACACGCCGTCCCGGCAGTCCCTGCTGGTCTGGGAGGACGGCGAGCCGGTGGGCCACGCGACCGTGGTCGCCCGGTCCCGGGACGAGGTCACAGGTCTGTCGTACATGGATCTGGTGGACATCCTCGTCGAACCCGCCGCGGACGGCCCGGCCGGCCGCAGGGCTCTGGTCGCCGCCGTCGCCGACCTGGCCCGAGCGGCACGGCTGCCGCTGATCGGCCACGTCGTGCACGGCCTCGACGGTGGTGGCGACCGGGTCGTCGACGCCCTGTGCACGCGCGGCTGGACCGTGGACCACCGGTACTGGACGGCTCGCGTCGAGGAACTGGCCGCAACGCTGAAGGGAGCCCGCCGGGCATGAACGCCACACCTCTCGACCTCGATCTGCTGCATCGCGTGCTCGACGTTCCCGAGCACGAAGGGCCGTTCCGCCTGGTGCGCCGCGCCCAGCAGCTCTCCGGCACGCTCGCCCAGTTGGTCGTCTCGGTGGCCATCGGCGAAGGGGTCCGGGCCGGCAGCGGCAGCACGGACCTGCTGGAGCGGGCCCGCTCCCGCGCGGCCCGCTATGCCGAGCTGCGCACGGCACTGGCGGGTTGTCCGGGGCTGCGCGTCGTCAAGGGTCCGTCGCTCGCCGGGCACTATCCGCCGGGCGCCTGCCGTTCGGTGGGCGACCTCGACCTCATCGCCTCCGACGAGGAACAGCTGTGGCGGGCCGCTGCCGTCCTGGGCTCGCTGGGCGGAGAGCCCACGCAACTGTCGCTGTTCGCCGCCGACGGACGACGGCAGGTGACGCTCGTCGTCCTGTGGCCCTCGCCGGACCCCTTGATGGAGGAGGAGATCCGGGTGGAACTGTGCACGGCCGCGTTTCCCGGTGACTTCGCGGCGGTGCCCGTTCGTCCGCAGCTGCCCGCCGACCCGGCCCTCGCCGACCTGCTGTCGGTGGCCGAGGAGCGGTTCCAGCGAGCGTTCCACGCCAAGGACGCCCTCGATCTGCTGATGCTGCTCAACAGCGGATCGCTGGCCCCGGCGGCCGTGGCCGAGGCGGCGGTCACCTACCGGCTCGCTCCCGAACTCGTGGAACTGCTGGACCTGTTGAGCAAGGCGGTGGACCACCCCGGGATCGGTCCGCTGCGGCAGGCCCTGGTCGCCGAGGCAGCTGCCGAGACCGCGCGCCGCGCCGCCCACACCCCGGCGGAACGTGAACCGGAGCCCACGGTCGCGGCCCGGCTGGAGGCCGGACAGCTGGTCTGGGGCATGCCGCTGACCAGCGCGGTGCGGCCCGAGCAGGGGTGCGTCATCGAGCACCTGCCCGACCTGGTGCTGGCCCGCACCGCGGTCGGCGACTTCCTGCTGGTGTCCGGTGAACTCGTCGATCCGGAGGTGCATGCGGTCGCCCTCGCCGCCGTGTCGGGCCAGGAGGCCTCGGCGTGACGGACACTCAGCTGTACGCGATCGAAGTCACCGAACTGTCCCGGGTGTTCAGCTCGCGCAAGCGCTCCGAGGCCCCCGTCTCCGCGCTGCGCGGCATCGACCTGACCGTCCGCACCGGCGAGGTGCACGGCCTGCTCGGTCCGAACGGCGCCGGCAAGACGACCTTGTGCAAGATCCTCTCGACCGTGCTGCTGCCCAGTTCGGGGACGGCGCGGGTGTGCGGCCACGACGTCGCCGCGTCGCCACGGGCGGTCAAGCCGCTCATCGGCATCGTCTTCGGCGGCGACCGGGGTCTGTACGGCCGGATCACGCCCCGGCAGAACCTCGGCCTGTGGGGTGCGCTCTACGGCCTGCACGGTCGTGAACTCGCGCGACGGACCGATGAGTTGCTGGAGCGGTTCGGTCTGAGCGAGCGGGCCGACGACCGGGTGGACGGCTTCTCCCGGGGAATGAAGCAGCGCCTGCACCTGGCCCGCGGCCTGGTCAGCGACCCGAAGGTGCTGATCCTCGACGAGCCCACCGCCGGGATGGACCCGCTGGCCGCCTACGAATTCCGCTCGCTGGTGCACGAGCTGCGTGCCGAGGGGCGTACGGTGCTCGTCACCACGCACGACCTGGCCGAGGCCGAGGCGGTGTGCGACCAGGTCACGCTGGTCGACCGGGGGGCGGTTCTGGCGACCGGTCGGCCCGACGTGCTGGCCCGGCAGATGTCGGCCTACGAACGCGTCGAGGCCGACGGTGTGTCCGCCGCCGTCGCCGAGGACCTCCGGCAGCTGGCCGGGGTCCGCTCACTCGACCGGACGGCCGACGGGCGGATCAGCGTCGAGATCTCCGCTGCCGACACCACGGGCAAGGTGCTGGGCAGGCTGCTCGCCGCGGGAGTCACCTCGCTGGCCACGGTCCGTCCCGGACTGGCCGAGGTCTACCGGCACATGGTGCAGGACCGCGGAATGCAGGTGGCCCGGTGAACCCGACCCTGTTCTGGCAGGTCTTCCGGCTCCAGGTGCTGATGACCGTGCGGACCCCGGACACCCTCCACGTCTTCGTCACCGCGCCGCTCTACACCTGCGTGTTCCTGGCCATCACCGAGCACGCCGAGCGTGCTGACCTCGCCGGGTTCGCCGTGCTGGCACCGGTGCTGATGTCGCTGTGGTCGATGGCGCTGATGGCGGGCGGCGAGCTGATCGGCAAGGAACGCGAGCAGGGCACGCTGGAGGCCGTCGTCGCCACGCCGGCGCGCTACTCGGCCGTGGTCACCGCCCGGATCGCCGCCGTGACCGCGTTGAGCACCCTGAGCCTCGCGGAGGCCTGGCTCGTCGCCTGGGCCGGCTTCGGCATCGTGGTGACGATCGCCCACCCGCTGCTGTTCCTGGCCGTGCTGCTGCTCAGCGCCGCGGCGATGGCGGGCACCGCGAGCTGCGTCTCGGCGCTGTTCGTGCTGGCGCCCTCGGCGCGGATCCTGCAGAACACGCTGAGTTTCCCGTTCTTCCTGCTCAGTGGGGTGCTGGTCCCCATCAGCTACCTGCCCGGCTGGCTCCAGCCGGCCAGCAAGGTGGTGTTCCTGTCCTGGAGCGCGGACCTGCTGCGCGCCGCGGTCAGTCCCGGTCCGGCCCGTGACACGGCGGGCGGCCTGCTGGCCGTGCTGCTGCTGGGACTGGCCGGCTACGCCGTCGGAACGCTGCTGATCGACCGAATTCTGCGCAGGGCCAGGGTCGCCGGCACCCTGGCCCGGATATGAGGTCACATGGACACCGCCGCTTCCCGGCTGATCGCGCCCGGCAGGGTGGTCCGGGCCGCTGCAGCCAACGCCCTCGCCGACTTCCGCGCGACCTACTCCTGGTACAGCTGGACGTTCGGCTGGCTGGGCCGGATGCTCTGCCAGGTCACCTTCTTCGCGCTGCTCGGATCCTTCCTGCACTCCGCCGACCAGGCCCGCTACCTCGTCCTCGGCAACTCGGTCATGACATGCGTCATCGAGGCCATGACCGTCGTGGTCTCGACCAGCTGGGAACGCGGCCAGGGCACCCTGGCCCTGCTGGCCGCCGCGCCCAGCGAGATGGGCTGGGTCTTCCTCGGCCGTAGCCTGCAGTGGCCGGTGAGCGGCTGCGGCACCTCGCTGGTCGCGCTCCTGCTGCTGGATCCGCTGTTCGGAGTGCACTTCACGGCGACCCAGGTTCCCGTGCTGGTGGTGCTGGTGGTGCTGACCGCGTTCAGCACGTACTGCTTCGGGCTGTTCCTCGGTGCGTTCGTGCTCGCCGCGCCGGCCGTGCGCAACTTTGTCTACAACGCCGCCTACCTGATCACGATGGCGATCGGCGGGGTCCAGGTGCCCACCGGGTTCTGGCCGCTCCCCGTGCGCCTGCTGGCCGAGGCACTCCCGGCGACCCACGGCGTGGCCGCGGTGCGCGCCCTCGCCGACGGCTCCGACCCGGCCGCCTGCGCACGGCAGGCGGCGCTCGCCGCCGTGACGGGCGCCCTGTGGCTGGCCGCCGCGCTGACCGCCTTCCGCCAATCGGCGAAACGGGTACGACGGCGCGGTGGATACGAATTCGCCCCATGAGCGGCACGTCGAGTCACCACGGGACAACCGCTTGATCATGACGGCAGGGGCGAGAAGTCCCCCGACGGTCCGGAACAACCGGATGGAAGAAAGGCCCGGCATGCGGGAGATATTGTTGACAACCAATCACGAGAACCTCGGACTCCCGGTCGAGGTGCACTGCCACGGGTTCGACGAAGTCGATTTCTCGGAATTCGCCGCCCTGGATCTCGTGCTGCTCGACCGGAAATGCGCCGAAGAGAACGTCGCCTGCATTCCGACGCTCTACCTCCGGCAGAGCCGGCTCGCCGAGTTCGAGCAGTTCATGCAGCGCTACCACGCGCTTCGCGTCGCCGGGCGGATTCCGCACCTCGTGGGCATCGCCCTGGAAGGTCCGCTGCTCGCGAGCCACGGCGGCACGCCGGCCGCGACCGTCTGGGCGCCCACCCGCCACGAGTGGGAGCGCCTGGCCAGACTCGGTGACCTCGGCCTGGTGTACACGGTGATCTCCCCCGACGCCTTCACCCCCGCGTCCGGACTGCACGACAACCTGGACGACCGGCACCCCCGCCTCGACTGGATCGTGCCGCTGCTGATGGCACACGGCGTGCGACCCGCGCTCGGCCACTTCACCAAGGCGGACCCGCGGGGCGCCGCCGAGTTGGTGCGCGACATCGTCGACCTGGCCTGGCAGGGCGACTGGGCCGGAACCGGCTCCCGGGTGATCACGGACCACCTGTTCAACGACATGCCGCTGAACATCCGGCACGCCTTCCGTACCTCCGCGGCGCGGGCCAGGCGGGAGAGCACCCTGGCCGCGTACGACCTGCCGAACTGGACGCTGGCGGACATGGACCAGATCGCCGGTCCGGTGCCCGCCGCGATCATGAACGAGGCGGCCGCCGGCCGGATCGCGGCCTGCATCAACTTCGACGGCGAGCACGTCGACCTGGCGATCGCGAGCCGCGCGGTCGAGCTGATGGGCCACGCCAACTCCATGATGATGACCGACCGTTGCGACTCGGCGCGGATCGGCGGCCAGGAGCTGCACCACACCGAGGACAACGGCCTCTGGTACCAGGACGGCGGCATCGTCGCCGCCGGCTCGCAACCCCTGGCCCGGCAGATGCGCAATGCGCAGGAAATGGGCGTGGCCGACGCGCCGCTGTGGCAGCTGGCCGCCGGAACCGCCCACCGGGCGTTCGGCACCGGCGCGCCCGCGGAGCTGGCCATCGCCGGCGAGGCGCGCTGACCCACGGGCGGTTCCCTTCGCCGATGGCCTGGGAACCGCTGACCGGGGCGCACACGCAGCGCCCCGTCCGGACGCGAACGCAGAGGGAGTAACCCATGTTGGACGAACTGGACCGGCTGACCGTCGACTGGTCGGACCTGCCCAAGGCGCGGGCCCAGACGAACGAGATCCTCACGGCTCTTGCCGAGGACAAGCAGACCATGACGCATCTGCTGGAGCGCGCTCGTGAGGAGGAGGACCTCTTCGACAAGTGCGAACACCACCGGCTGCTGGACAAGCTGGTGGTCTACGACGCACTGGACCGTGGTTTCCGTATCCGGGTGCATGTCTCGACCGAGGATCACCGGGACCGTCCGCACGACCACCGTTTCACCTTCACCTCCCTCATCCTGCGCGGTCACTACCGCCATGTCCGCCACCAGTTGGTGGGCCGTCCGGAGGGGATTCCGGAGGATGCGCAGGACGACTTCGACGCTCAGGATTCCGATCTGCGGGTGATTCCGCGGTTCGTGACGAACGAGGTGGCCGGCAACTGCTACACGCTGCACCACTCCGAGATCCACACCACCTACACCACTCCCAACACCGTTTCTCTCTTTCTGCGCGGTCCGGCGGAGAAGGAGCGTTCGTTGATCACGGAGCGGGAGTCCGGCCGGGTGTGGTGGCGGTTCGGGGAGGACAAGGAGAAGGCGGCCCGTAAGGGCAGCAAGCGCATCAGCAAGGCGTATTTCGACGAACTCACCGCGCGGCTGCGGGGAATGGAGGTCCTGTGATGACCAGCGCGACGACCGATCGCACCCAGGCCGCGGTCTCCTTGATGGAGTCCCTGCCGACGGTGCGCTGGGACGACATCGAGTCCGCCGCGGAGGTCACCGAGCAGATCGCGCGCCGCCTCGGGGACGATCCTGAGCTGCTGGGCACTTTGGTCGAGCGGGTCCGGCGCACGCCGGAGCTGCGGGAGAAGTGTGAGTGCCATGCCTTGGACGACAAGATCGTCTTGTGGGACGACCAGGAGAAGGGGTTGCGCATCAGGCTGCGGCTGGCCAACACCGACCAGTACGAGCGGGTGCACAACCACCGTTACAGCTTCACTGCCTACATTCTGCGCGGTGCCTACCGGCACACCCTCTACGCCACCGATCAGCCGCTGGACGAGACGGCCGACGTCCAGCGCTTCTGGCCGCACTTCGTGCGGGAGGAGGCCGAGGGCCGTTGCATCACGCTCGACCATGAGCAGCTGCACACCACCATCACCGAGCCGGAGACGATCTCGCTGATGATTCAGAGTCCTGCGCGCAAGGACCGGGCTTTCATGATCCGCCGTTCGGACGGCCAGGTGTGGTACCGGCTGGGCGCGGCCGAGGAGAGCGCCGAGCGGCGCCGTGAGGTGCGGATGTCCGATGAGCGGTTCGAGCACTGGGTCGGGCGTCTGAGGGCGATGGGTGTCCTGTGACGGTCCAGGAAGGCGTTCTGCGCTACGGCGATGCGCCGTGGCAGCGGATCGATCTGTACACCCCCGTGCGGGGCCCGGTCCGCACGGCGGCCGTGATCTTTCACGGCGGGTTCTGGCGGCACGACCGCATCGCCCGTGATCTGGAGCCGCTGGCCGCCTCGTTGGTGCAGCGCGGGTGTGCCACCGCGGCGGTGGAGTACCGCCCGGCCTGGGACGGCGGGCAGTGGCCGGCGGCCGCCGAGGACGCCGCCGAGGCGTTGGAGCGACTGGATGCCGCCGGTGCGCCGTGGCGGGACGCCACGCTGGTGGGGCACTCCGCGGGGGCGCATCTGGCGCTCTCGGCCGTCGCCGGGCGGGGCGGTGGGCGGCGCGCGGTGCTGCTGGCGCCCGTTGTGGACCTGGCGCACACGGTGGCGACCGGAACCGGCGGGCCGGCCGTCGGGCACTTCCTCGCCGGACACCTGGCGGCCGGTGGTACCGCCGAGGAGGCGACGCCCCGGCCCTCGCGCGCCGACCTGGCGTCGCTGACCGTCGTCGAGGCGGCCTGTGACCAGGTGGTGCCCACCGAGCTGACGGAATATCAAATCGAGGGGTGGCGCCGCGGCGGGCTGGCCGTGGACCACCACACCGTTGCCGGCGCCCGCCATATGCACCTGGTCGATCCGCAACGGGAGGGCTGCGCGGCGGTGCTGGCGCTGCTGGCCGGTGACCCGGCGGCCGCCGGGAGCGCGGCATGACCGAGGCGGCGCGCCGGGCGCGGGTGCTGGGCCCGTCCGGGCCCGGGCGCCCGCTGCGGATCGGCGTGCTGGCCTCGGCGACCGGTGGGAACCTGCGCACGCTGCTGTCGCTGCAGCACACCGCGCCGGACCGTTTCCAGGTCTGTCTGGTCGCCTCCCACGGAGTGCGGGTCGCCGCGCTGGACGTGGCGCGCGAGGCCGGCGTGGAGGCGTGGACCGGCGACTTCGACGCCCGCTGCGGCTCGGCGTCGCAGGCGGCGGCCGACGGCCCGGACGCCGTACGCCGCTACCGCGAGCGGGCCCGCTCCTGGCACGACGGGCTCCACTGCCGTATGGCGTCCTGGGAAGCGGACCACGGTCCGCTGGACCTGGTGGTCCTGGCCTACCACCGCTGGATCGAGGGGGCGCTGCTGGACCGCTACGCCCACCGGATGATCAACCAGCATCCGGGCGACCTGAGCGTGCTGGCGGCCGACGGCAGCCGCGCGCTGACCGGCAAGGACCCGGTGCGGCTCGCCATGAGCCACGGACACCGCGCGACCCGGACGTCCTGCTTCCTGGTCGACGGGAGCCACGACGGCGGCGCCGTGCTGTGCATGGGGCCCCCGGTGCCGGTCGGCGACCGCCGTCCCACCGCCGAGGACGCCTGGCGGCAGGAACTGCTGCAAAAGGAACGGAGCGACCGCCCCTGCCTGGAGTGGACGGTGCGCGCCTTCGCCGCCGGACGCCTGGCCGTGGACGGCGCCCGCCACGTCGACGGCAGCCGGGTGGTGCTGGTCGACGGGGAGGCCACCCCGCTCGGAGGAAAGAGACTCGATGACACTGACGACTGACGCGGGATGCCGCTCGGCAATCGCGGCCGACGCGCTCGACGCACTGACGGCCGACCCCGGCAAGCGCGAGCTGTACCGCTACGACACCTACGCCCGTGAGGGACTGGACTCCTTCGCCGCGATGGGGGCGCAGGCACGCTCCCAGAGCGTGACGTTCGTCGTGCTCAAGCCCGACGCGGTCGCCGGGCGCCGCTGCCGCCGGCTCCTGGACGTGCTCTACGAGGAGGGCTGGTTCCCACTGGCGGCCACCACGGTGCGCTTTGAGCCGCTGCTGACCCGCGAGCTGTGGCGCTACCAGTTCAACGCCGCCTCGCAGCAGCGCATCGCGGTCGTCGACCACCTGCTCGGCTCGGGCCCCGCCCTCCTGGTGCTGCTGGGCGACGCCCGGCGCCCCGCGTGGATGCCCGCCAGCGTCCGGCTGACGGCCGCCAAAGGCAGCGCGGACCCCGAAGCCGCGCGCGGCCGGGATCTGCGGACCCGGATCGGGCGGGTGAACGGCCTGTTCAACTTCATGCACACCGCGGACGACCCGGCCGACGTCGTCCGCGAGCTGCAGCTGTTCTCCTACCAGACCGGCTGGCAGTGGTGCCGCCGGGCCCTCACCTCGGACGACCCCGGGCAACCGCCCGCGCCCGGCAGCGGCCCCGCGCACGACCTGCTGCCCCAGCTGGAGGCCGCCGTCCCCGAGCACGACCTGGACCCGGCCCGGTCCCTGCGCCGCCTGGAGCGCGGCACCGACACCTGGGCCGAACTGGCCACGACCGCCGCCACACCCGAACACATCAGCACCTGGCTGGCGGAGTTGGCCCGCACCCCGCTCCCGTACGGCAGTGCCCGCTGGGACGTGCTCTCGGTGGTCACCGGCTGGATCGACTGCAACGAACCGGGCGTGGCGCCCCTGCTGCCCACGTCGTCGGCCGCCGCCTGGCAACCCGCCGCACCCGGCGCGACCCCCACCGCGAAGGAGGCCGAACGGTGCCTGTCCTGAACGCGTACGGAGTCGCGCCGCTGCCGGCCACGTCCTTGCCCACGGCCCGGCGCCGGGACGCCGAGGAAGGGCTGCTGTTCGAAGGGGAGTCCGATACATGTCTGATCTGATGGGCGCGACGCAGGCCGGCCCGCTGGTTCCGCCGTTCGCCGGCGCGGGCAACCTGATCTACCGAGCCGCGGCGGTACCCCGCTTCGTGCGCGGTGCGGGCTGCTTCCTGGAGGGCGAGGACGGCCGCCGCTACCTCGACGCGGAGGCGGCGAACGGCACGGTGGCCTGGGGGTACGACAGCTCGATCCTGCAGGAGGCGGCGCGCCGCTGCTTCGAGCTGCCCGCGCTGCCGTCGTTCTGCGAGTCGTCGCTGCGCCTGCGTGTCCTCGAGCGGCTCGAGCGGCTCTTCTCCGACGCCATCCAGGCGCCCGGCCGGGTCGAACTGGATCTCGGCGGTGCGCAGGGCATGGAGACCGCGCTGCGCATCGCCTTCAGCAACAACGGGCCCGGCACGGTGGTCGTCTTCGAGGGCGCCTTCCATGGCCGCTCCGGGGTGACCAGCATGCTCAGCTCCAGCCCGCGCTACCGCGAACTGCTGGCCGCCTGGGGCCTGGAGGTCGTCCGGCTGCCCAGCCCCGACTGCCGGACCTGCCCGCACTCCGCCGCCTCGGCCGGGTGCGGCACCGGATGCGTCAAGGCGGTGTCACGCTGGGGGTCCGAGCTGTCCGGCGTCGGCGGGAACGGCTTCGGCCGCAAGGTCTCGGCGTTCGTCTTCGAGGCCGTGCAGAACGTGGGCGGCATGGTGGTTCCCGATCCGGCCTTGCTCAGGGCCGCGGTGGAGCACGCGCGGAGCCAAGGCGCGGTGGTCATCGCGGACGAGATCTTCACCGGAATGCACCGGGTCGGCCCGCGCTGGGGCTTCCAGTTGATGGGCGTCGAGCCCGACGTGGTGGTGACCAGCAAGGGCCTGAGCAACGGCGGCGCGGCACTGAGCGCGGTCTGGGCGCGGGAGCCGCTGGCCGACCCCGGCAACTACGCGCCCGGTAGCCACTCGTCGACGTACATCGGTATCCCGCACGCGCTCGCCGTCGTGGACACCGTGCTCGACCGTTGGGAGGCATGGAAGGACGTCGAGTCCGATGTCGCCGTGCTCGAACGGGAGATGCGTGAACGGCTGGCGGAACTGGCGGAGCGCCGGCCCTCGGTGATCGATCGGGTCGATGCCACCGGCGGCACCGCGCGCATCGTTCTGTCCGGGCCGCACGCGCCCCGGTTGCGGCAGTTGTGCACCACCGTCCACCCGGAGCTGGGCGTGCTGGTGGCTTCGACCGGCATGGCGCCCGATGTGATCAACATTCACCCGCCGCTGGTCATCACCGGCGCCGAGCTGGACGGCCTCGCCGAGGTCCTGGACCTCGCCCTGGGGGCGTTGACGGCCGAGCTCTCGGCCACCGCGGCCGCCGGTGCGAGGGGATCCTCGTGAGTGACGACACCGACCCGGTGGTCTGCGTCTGCCGCGCGGTGTCCGAGGCCGAGATCCTGGCCGCGGTGAAGAGCGGGTGCCGGGGCCTGGCGGCCGTGCGCGAGGAGACCGGGGCCAACACCGGCTGCGGAGACTGCGCCGCGGACATCGAGGAACTTCTGGACCTCGTTGGCCGGCCGGGGCAGGCGGTGCCGAGATGAGGCCGGCTTCCCACCGGCCTGCCCGCCCTGCCCGGCCTGCCGACGGCCCGGACGCCCCCTTTGCCGGCCGAGCCGGCAAACCCCCCGCCCCACGAGGAGGTTTCCTTCCATGCTCCCGACCGACGAGGCTGCGCCGGTGATCCGCCGCGAGTCGCCCGAGGGCCGTCAGGTCCTGGTGATCCCGGCCGAGGACGCGCTTTTGGTGAGTGTCGTCCTGCCGACCGGAACGCGGGACCGCGGTCCCGACGAGGCTCGGGCACTGGAGCTGCTCGGCCGCGTCCTGCCGGCCGCGCCGGTCGACGGCGAGGGCACGGGGTTGAACGCGTGGCTGGCCCGCCGGGGCGCCGCGGCCGAGGCCGTGATCGCGCGGGAGTCCGTAACCCTCCGGTGCCGCATGCCTGCGGACGGGGTCGCCGAGTGCCTTCCGGTCTTCCTCGCCGCGATCGTCCGCCCCACCCTCACCGACGCCCTCTGCCGCGCGGCGCGCGACGAGTCGGCTGCTGCGTACGCCGCCACGGACACCGCCGGGCGGCGCGCCCGGGACAGGCTGCGCGAGCTGCTGTTCGGGGCGCACCCGCTCGGCCGGCCGAGCGGAGGCGCGGCCGATGTTCCCGGGTGGCAGGCCGCCGCCCTGCGTGCGCTGTACCAGGACCTGCTGGCCGGCGGCGCGCCCGTCCTCGTCCTGGCGGGGCCCGAGACGGCCGTCCCGGCGGCCCTGGACGGCCTGGCCGCCGGCCTGCCGCCCCTCTCGGCCGACGGCTGCCGGGCGTCCCGACGCGAAGCGCCAGGAGGGGAGGTCCCCTCGGCCGGCGGGGTCAACCTGCGGGCGGAGGACGGCGGACCCCGGGCCCGGGTGGCGGCAGGCGGCCAGGGACCCGCGCGTACCGACGCGTCCGCACCCGCCTTCGCCGTGCTGGCCGAACTGTGCGGTGCGAGTGAGGGGTCGCTCTTGCGGCGCACCTTGAGCACGGACCTCGCGGTGGACTGCTCGCTGGACGCCCAGTACGTGGGCTACAGCGACTCCGGGCTGGTGCGGCTGGAGCTGGAGCTGGCGACCGACGATGTCGCGCTGACCGAGTCGGTCCTCCGCGAGGTGCTGGAACTCCTCGCGGGTGGCGGACTTCAGGAGACGGCCCTGCTGACCGCGCGGGAAGCCGCCCACGCCAGGGCGCGGGCCGAGGCGGCCGACCCGGCGCTCGGTTCCTACCGGGCCGCGATGCGGCTGATCGACGGTGAGGGCGGCGACGCTCGCAGCGAGTGGGCGCAGCGGCTCTCGCAGGTGACTGCGGCGGACGTTGCCCGGGCGGCCCGGGCAGTGCTCCGCACCTATGCGGTCGCGGTCGTCTGAGCGCTGTCCCGGCTGGTCGACGACGGAGTAATTCGATGAATGAAACAGAGGCGGAAGTGACAGATGGATCGTGATCTGACCCGACTGCAGCGGCTCGACTGGTCCCGGATCGAAGTCGCCGAGCACGTCACCGGCCAGGTGACAGCCTTGCTCGCGACTCCGGGTGCGCTACGCGAACTGCTGGACAACGCACTGGCCGACGCCACCCTGCTCAACCTGTCGGAACGGCAGTGGTGGGGGGACCGGATCGTGCTCTTCGACGATCCCGACAGCATGCTCCGCATCCGGCTGCACCGGTTCGACCAGGGAACCCATTTCCCGCACAGCCACCGCTGGCCCTTCTACACCCGGATCCTGAGGGGCCAGTACCTTCACCGCCTCTACGGACCCGAATCCGTCGTCAGGGCACAACTCGAGGCGTCACCGGGACCGTTGACGCCGAGCACGGTCCGAACCGAGGGCGCCGGTTCCTCCTACGCGATCGACCAGCACATGGTGCACTCGGTCACCTCGGCGACCAACACCTTCTCGTTGGTGATCCAGGGCCCGCGGCTGAAGGAACAGTCGCTGCGTACCGCGCAGGACGGTTCGATCATCTGGAAGGGCGGTCGAGCGACCGAGACCGCGAACTCCGTGGCACAGGTGGAGATGCCGAAAGACCAGCTGCTCAAGGTCCGCGAACTCGCGCTCCGCTCCGGTCTCATCGACCACTGAGCGGCCCGGCCGACGCGCCGGTCCGGCGCGGAGAGCCCGGGGACGGAAGTCCGTGCCCCGGGCTCTGCGCTTTTCGGCGCTCCTCGGGTCAGCCGACCGCCGCGACGAACAGCGTCGCCCCGCCGGCCGCGGTGACGGAATCGTCGCCGGCGGAGAGGAAGGCGGACTCACCTCGGCGGAGCTTCAGCTCGGCGCCCGTCGCGTCCGCGAGGACGGTCTCCCCCTCGACGCAGAGCACGATCCGCGGGCCGGCGGCCGGAACCGCCACCGGCTCCCCGGCGGGCGTCATCCGGTGGAGCCGGAACTCCGGCGCCGGGCTGCGGTACATGGCCACGTGCTCGTGGACCGGCTCCGGGTGCACGACCGGCACGACGACCGTCGGATCGACGATGCGCAGGAGCTCGGGCACGTCCATGTGCTTGCCGGTCAGCCCGGCGCGCAGCACGTTGTCGGAGTTGGCGAGCAGCTCCACCCCGATGCCCTTGATGTACGCGTGCAGTCCACCCGCCGGCATGAACAGGGCCTCGCCCGGTTCCAACACCACGTGCCGGAAGAGGAGCGACGCGAGAACCCCGGCGTCCCCCGGATGGTCGGCGGCGATCCGTACCGCGGCGTCGTAGGCCGGCGCGTACCTCCCGCCCTCCGCCACGAGGCGGGTGCAGGCGGCCACCACCTCGTCGAGTACGGCGACGCGGTCGTCATCGGGCCAGGTGACGACCTGCCGCAGTGCCTCCGTGAGGACGGCCGGCTCCTCGCCCGCCCGCAGCGTCGCGATCAGCGGTCGCAACACCGACAGGCCGAGCCCGCCGACGATTTCGGCAGCCTCCGCCGGTGCGCGGAACCCGGCGAGCGCCTCGAAGGGCGTCAGTGCACACAGGATCTCCGGCTTGGGCCAGTCGTCCACGTAGTGACGAGCGGGATCGCCCGGGGCGATTCCCCGGCGATTCTCCGACCGGAACCCTGCCTCGGCCTGCGCCCGATCGGGATGAACCTGAATCGACAGTGCCTTGTCGGCGGCCAGGACCTTCAGCAGGAACGGCAGCCGCGGGCCGAACCGCTCGACGCACTCCGCTCCGAGTTCGCCGATCGGATCACCGGCCACCACGGCGTCAAGTGTCGTCTGGTGACCGCCCCGCTCCAGTACGGAAGGCGCGGAGGGGTGTGCGCCCATCCACAACTCCGCCTCCGGCCCGGGGGACGGAACCGGCCTTCCCTGCATCTCGGCGATTGCGTACCGAGAGCCCCATGCATAGGGCTGGACAACAGGCCCCAGTAAATACATCGGAGTACCCCCACCCAAGACTAGATGCTGCAGTGACTATAGTTTTTGGTACGTCAAAAACAGCTCCGCGCCGGGCTTTTCGGCCCTGCGGGAGATCGGGGTACGGCAGCGACGGCGCTGCGCCCGCCACATCGGAGCAGGGAATTCCGGTGGCGCGGAGGGCATTCCGCGCCCGCACGCCCCCCTCCGCTCGTGTCTTCAGGCCTCTCGGGCCGCCCGCTCCAGGATGCGGGCGGCCACCGCGGGGGAGTCCACCAGCGGATGCAGCGCCAGCGCCCGCAGCGCGGCGGCCCTGTCCTTGTACGTCGCCGCCTCCACGGTCGCCCGCTCCACCGCCTTGACCTGGAGTATCAGCCCCAACTGGGCGTCCTGCAGCGGCGCGCAGGGCAGCGGCCGCGCGCCCTGCGCGGTCACCTCGCACACCGTCTCCACGATCGCGTCCGGGGCCAGCTGCGGCACCGTCGTCCCGTTGCGGACGTTGAGGATCAGCCGGGTCCCGCTGTCGCCGGTGATGGCGTGCATCAGCGCCAGCGCCACCCGGTCGTAGCCGCCGCCCTCCAGGTCGTGGCTGTCGCGCTGCCAGCCGCCGCTCGCCTCCCGGCTGTGCGCCATGTACGTCTCCTCGCGCTCCAGCCGGGTGCGCTCCCACAGCGCGTACGCCCGCTCCGGGCCGCCGGCCGCCGCGGCCCGCTCGAAGAAGCCGCCCTGCTGCTGGTCGAGGAACTCGCCGCGGGTCTCCCCGGTGTCCCGTACGGAGCCGAGGGTCTCGCGGCGGAAGTAGTAGTAGTGCAGATACTCGTTGGGCAGCGCGCCCAGGGCCCGCAGCCACTCGGCGCCGAAGAGCCGGCCCTCCTCGAAGGAGCCCAGCGCCCGGTCGTCGGCGAGCAGGCCCGGCAGCAGGTCGGTGCCGTCCAGCGTCAACGACCGCAGCCAGCCGAGGTGGTTGAGCCCCACGTAGTCGTAGTCCGCCCGGGCCGGGTCCGCCAGGGCCGCCGGGTCCGCGCCGGCCGCCCGCGCCGCCCGGCGCACCAGCCCCACCGGCGAATCGCAGATCCCGATGACGCGGTCGCCGAGCACCTGGGACATCGCCTCGGTGACCGTGCCCGCGGGGTTGGTGAAGTTGATGACCCACGCCCCCGGGGCGAGCGCCGCGACCCGCTCGGCGATGTGCAGGGCCACCGGGACCGTCCGCAGGCCGTAGAGGACGCCGCCCGCGCCCACCGTCTCCTGGCCGAGCACCCCCTCGGACAGCGGGATCCGCTCGTCGCGCACCCGGCCGGCCGTGCCGCCCACCCGGATCGCCGAGAAGACGAAGGCGGCCCCGGCCACGGCGTCGTCCAGCCGCTCCTCGACCCGTACCGGCACCGGCGCCGGATGCCCCTGCGCCAGCCGCGCCAGCACGTCCGCGATCACCGCCACCCGGCGCGGATCGGTGTCGTGCAGCACCACCTCGGAGACGGCGGGTGCCGGGTCGTCCAGCAGCGCGCGGTAGACCAGCGGCACCCGGAAGCCGCCCCCGCCCAGAATCGTCAGCCTCATGGGGCGGAACGTACCGCAGCATCAGGCACACTGGCGGCACGTGCCGATACGAGAGGAGCGAGCACGGTGAGCAGCCGACGCGACGACCTTCCGCCCGCGGGCCCGGCGGCAGTACCGGCGGCCCTCGATCCGCTGGCCGGGGTGCGCGCCGCCGGCGATCCGTACACCGACGTCTACCTCACCGGCACGGTGTTCCTGGACATCATCTTCACCGGCCTGGATTCCGCGCCGGTCCGCGGCACCGAGTCCTGGGCCCGCGGCATGGGCTCCAGCCCCGGCGGCGTCGCCAACATGGCCACCGCGCTGGCCCGGCTGGGCCTGCGCACCTCGCTCGCCGCCGCCTTCGGCGACGACCACTACGGCGAGTACTGCTGGGAGGCGCTCGAACAGGGCGAGGGCATCGACCTGGCGCTGTCGCGCACCGTCCCCGGCTGGCACTCCCCGGTGACCGTCTCCATGGCGTACGAGGGCGAACGCACGATGGTCTCGCACGGCCACGAGGCGCCGCCGCCCGACTTCGCCTTCGACGGCAAGCACGCCCCGGGCTGCCCGCCGCCGTCCCGCGCCTGCATCGCCTCGCTGGTACCGGGCCGGCGGGAGGGCTGGCTGGGCTGCGCGGCCGGCCGCGGCAGCCGCATCTTCGCGGACGTGGGCTGGGACGACACCGGCCGCTGGGACCCGGCCGACCTCGCCGACCTCGAACACTGCGAGGCGTTCTTGCCCAACGCCGAGGAGGCGATGCGCTACACCCGCACGGACTGCCCGCGCGACGCCGCCCACAAGCTCGCCGACCGGGTGCCGCTGGCGGTGGTCACGCTGGGTGCCGAGGGCGCCTACGCGGTGGACGGGCGCAGCGGCGAGAGCGCCGAGGTGCCGGCCATCGCGGTGGAGGCGCTGGATCCCACGGGCGCCGGGGACGTCTTCGTCGCCGGGTTCGTCACCGGCACGCTCGCCGACTGGCCGCTCGCCGACCGGCTCTCCTTCGCGGGGCTGAGCGCCGCGCTGTCCGTGCAGGAATTCGGCGGCTCGCTGTCCGCGCCGGGGTGGGCCGAGATCGCCGGCTGGTGGCAGCAGGTGCGGTCCTGCGAGGCGGGGGCGCCGGGCGCGCTGCGCCGCCAGTACGCCTTCCTGGACGAGGTGCTGCCCGCGGCCTACCGGCCCGCGCCGCTGGCCCGCGCCCTGCCCACGCTCGGTTTCCGCCGCCCGGCCTGAGCGGCCGCCGGGGCCGGGCCGGGCCGGCCCCCGCGGCCGCCCGGGGGAAAAGCCCTCGGGCTTGTCGGTGCCCCGTCGTACTCTTGTATCCCAAGGAGTCGGGTGCAGGTCGAGAGCAGGCAGGCACCTCATACGAGCAAAGGATGGGGGTTGAGCAGGCCACCGAGCCGCCCCATGACGCAGACACCCACGCAACCGCAGGCGCGCGCCCAGTTCACCGTCCCGGCCAAGCACCCGATGGTCACGGTCCTGGGATCCGGAGACTCCCTACTGCGCGTGATCGAAAAAGCCTTCCCGGCGACCGACATCCATGTCCGGGGCAACGAAGTCAGCGCTGTCGGCGACGCCGGGGAAGTCGCCCTCGTCCAGCGCCTTTTCGACGAGATGATGCTGGTGCTCCGCACCGGACAACCGATGACGGAGGACGCAGTGGAACGCTCCATCGCCATGCTGCGCGCGGCGGAGGACGGCGAGGGAGCGGTGAGTGAGACGCCCGCCGAGGTGCTCACCCAGAACATCCTGTCCAACCGCGGACGCACGATCCGGCCCAAGACCCTCAACCAGAAGCGCTACGTCGACGCCATCGACGAGCACACCGTGGTCTTCGGCATCGGCCCGGCCGGCACCGGCAAGACCTACCTGGCGATGGCCAAGGCCGTGCAGGCGCTGCAGGCCAAGCAGGTCAACCGCATCATCCTGACCCGCCCCGCGGTCGAGGCCGGCGAGCGGCTCGGCTTCCTGCCCGGCACCCTCTACGAGAAGATCGACCCGTATCTGCGCCCGCTCTACGACGCGCTGCACGACATGCTCGACCCCGACTCCATCCCGCGCCTGATGGCCGCGGGCACGATCGAGGTCGCCCCGCTGGCGTACATGCGCGGCCGGACGCTCAACGACGCGTTCATCA
>Ga0207426_1001579_pt1 | contig 18314 bp, 21 predicted proteins | sample AraplaMF_Cvi_mMS_FD_184265 | JGI IMG/M metagenome (GOLD analysis project Ga0207426, IMG submission 184265) | Arabidopsis root microbial communities from the University of North Carolina, USA - plate scrape MF_Cvi_mMS (SPAdes) (version 2) | ecosystem: Host-associated > Plants > Roots > Endosphere... | reverse complement strand
GGCCCGCAGCCGGGAGAGCTCGAGGCGGAGCTCGTCGAGGTTGGCGTCGGGCGGGAAGATCGTCACTCGCCTATCGCACGGTGCAGACCCCTGCCCTGTCAGTGCAGACCTCTGCCCTATTTCCGCAAGTGTCGACCACCCGAGAAAGGGCAGAGGTCTGCACTACTGTGCCGCCGCCAGCCCGCCCACACCCCGACGACGGAGGGGCGACAAACACGGCCGGCAGCCACACCAAGCACGGCACGGAGGATGACCACCGATGGGGCCCGGCACGACCACCCACCCAGTACGGCGCACCTGGACGGTAGAGATCCGCCCAGAGGCGCACGGGCAGCACCTGGTGTGCCAGCACTGCGACACCACCCCGATCGGCGCCGGAGCCTCGGAGGTCTGGGCGGCCGCGGCGCGCCGCCACCTGGCGTACCACGCGCGCGCCGAGCCGCTCGCACCTCACCTTCGGACCTGCCAATGCGGCGAGCATGCCTGCCGGTGGCACCCCCGGCATCGAGGCTGCGACGGCCCTCTGGTGCTACTTCTCGCCCGCGATGACAGTGGCCGCCTCTGGCGCCTGGCTGACACCTGCCATGCCTGCGCCACCGTCACTTTGCACTCGGCAGTGGTCCCCGAACCTCATCGCACCCCCGCTATCAGCGGCCCTGGTTCCTCCGGGCTTCTACCCGGAGGCGGCATGAGTCGCGAAAACGTCGAGTACCACCTCTGGGGGGTTGACGAACTGCACATTCTCTTCTGACCAGGGGGTCCTCCCCTCTCCCCATGGCCGAACGCATTGTCGGGTGGGTATGGCCTGCTACGACACGAGCCGCAGAAGAAGGAAGAGCACCAGCAGGGCTCCCAGGGCCGCTGCGGCGATCTGCCAGGTTCTCTGCTGTGAGGGCAGAATAACTACCTGAGGAGAGCTGTCCGTGGGGAAGACGTAGTAGACCCGGTGCGGGTGCTGGGGCACCTCGACGCGAGCCAGCCGCAGGTGCTTGAAGGTAGCTTCCCGTCCGATCTCGCCTTCGTGGGGCGCGAGATACGACTGTGCGAGGTTTCGGAATTCGTCAGTCAGGCCCTCGGGGAGGGTGTCTTTGCGCGTCAGGCGCACCGCGTGCCACTTACCGCTCTCGCGTGCCAGCTCCCGGGCCGGGTACGGCACGCCTACTTTGGGATGCTTGACCGGCTCGATCATCGGCTTCCGACTGATCGTGGCCTCGGTCCATGTGACGGTTCTCCCGGCGCCTTTACAGCTTTGGTGCGGCACGGTTCCGGCCCGGTCGCAGTCGGGGCAGTCACGTACACCTCGCCCCTCGCACGTCGTGCAGGTGGTGCGGCCACGTCCGCGGCAGGTGAGGCAGGCGGCGTCTAGTGCTCCGCACCTTCGGCAGACTTCGCGTTCCCCGACCGGCTGCTGGCCGTCGGGAGCGTCACGGATCCTGTCGCCAGCGCCCTCACAGCGTAGGCAGGAGTCGATACCCCGGCAGTCGGCGCAGACTGTCGATGCCTCGCAGGGTAGATCTCCCCGGCCCTGGCAACGCGGACATGACTTCTTCCCGTTGCTGCAGTCGTCGCAGGACCGTTCGGTTACCGAACCACGCCGGACCAGTGTCACTTTCTGCGCCTTGGTGAAGTCCTTCGGCAAGGCGAGGCGATAGTGGGAGAGGGCGTCGTACTCCGGCCGGTCCGACAAGTCGATGGAGCCGTAGTGCAGCCGCTCATCCTGCGTACGGGTCTCGACGCACCGCACGATCTGGCCCTCCAAGAGGGCATGCCAGGTGACTTTCGCAGTGTTCGGCAGTTCCAACTTCAAGCCGTCACCGCGCTCTTCGAGGCGTCGCCGTACCGCTTCCAGGACGTCCTTGTCGTTCAGCACGCTACTCCCCTGCCCTCGGGCTCCGGCGTCCCTCTTCTCCGGCTGCGGTCAGCGCCGGAGTCGGATCCCATACCGGGACAGTAGCGAACCAGCCGCCTGGTTGCGGGGCATTCTCCGCAGTCTCCCCAATGGCCTGCATCACCGCCCGAGCCGGAGCACCTTACTGCGCTGAGGTGATGTCCGCCGACACAGGTAAAGGGCTCTCGCCACGGCGGGGCCCGCGAGGTGCCAGTCCCGGTCGACGCCATCGAGTGAATAGGCTGCGCGTGACCTCGCCGAGCTCAGCCTCGTAGGCGATGAAGTCGACGATGACTCGAGCGGGGTCTGCCCCGGCCGAACAGCCGCCGTCGGCATGCTCATCCGACCGAAACGAGAGATCGGCTTTCAGAGCCTGCACGAGGCCCTCGACACGACCGCCCCTGGCGGACGCCTGGTCTTCCACGTCTTCGCCGCTCTCGCCGAGTTCATCCGGGAGCTGATCGTGCAGGGCGCGTACGAGGGCATTGAGGCTGCTCGACATCTCCCGGAGGACGCTGTACAAGTACGTGTCAGAACTTAAGGCGGGACGGGCCTCGCTCGTGGCTGAGCCAGAAGATCAGGTCCTTTCGACGCCGCGGAGCTAAGCCGGGGGCGTCCCTCGGTGGCAGTCCGCAGTAGGAATCAGTGCCTCCGGTGGCGCTATGGCTGTGAGGGGCCAGCCCAGACGAGCCTGACCCCTCACAGTGAGAGGTACACGTTGCAGCGCATACCGCGAGGTTCTGCGTCAGTGCCGAGGTTGTGCACCCGTAGCCGAGAGACGCAGGGCACAGCTGTCGAAGCGTGCCAAGAACCCGATGCCATCAGCCTCGCAACTCGGACCGTACGGTTACAAGTGCGATTAGGACGCCGGTGCAACAAAAACTCTTACCAGCTGCCACCGACAACGGCGACTCCTTGAAACCCGCAGGTCAGAATTATTTCCCATTTCTACCGGACGCAGGCTTGGCTCCGGGGGTTTCATCGTACGGGGGTACGGATGAAACAACGGGAGCGGTCCTTCGCGATCTAGTGCCAACATACTCAAAAGGCGATTGCAGTCGCCTAGTTGGTTGTGCACCCGTAGGCCGTCTTCGTGACATCACGAGGCGGCGCTCGATCAAGGAGCCGCATGAACAAGAACCGCTGGCACCGCGCGTGTGTCATACCTGATCAGGGTCCTTCCGTCGGTCTGACCGGTACGGAGTGCGTCCTGATCATCCTGGTCACCATCATCGGGGCGCTCTTGGCCGTTCAGGGCATGCCGGTCGGCACCATCGCCGAGGTGCTGATCGGAGGAGGCCTCGTCGGCCACCGTCTCACTCAGCGCGAAGCTCTCCCGCAAAGTGCCTGAGGGAGGGGCCGTGGGACGTCCGGAAACCCCCATCGCCACTCCAGACCTGGCACTGAGGAGGCTTGCGGAGTGGCTGCGCAAGCAGCGTAAAGACGCTCGGATCACCTACGCCGAGATGGCCGAGCAGACAGTGTTCAGCGTGGCGACGCTCGCGCGAGCTACGACCGGAGAGCGAATCCCGAAACTGCCTGTCGTTGAGGCGTACGCCCGGGCGTGCGGAGCCTCTGCCAAAGAAGCTCGCCGGCTGTGGCGCGCGGCGCGCTACAGCGAGTACCGCCAAACGCATCCTCGGAGCGATGCAGTCCCCCTGCACCTGGTCCGTGAGCCCGCGGACATGGTCACGGCTCTGCAGCACCTCTACTACAGGGCGGGTGCGATGCCAATCGACGAGGTAGAGCGTCGCGCCGGTGGCCATGGAGAGCTGCCGCACACCACGCTGTTGCGGATGGTGCACGGCAAGACCATGCTTTCCAGGCCGCAGCTGGCAGCCTTCCTCAGAGTCTGCGAAGTTCCGCCCGCGGAGTACGCCCAGTGGACACGAGCCTGGTTGCGCGCATGGCGACATCGTGAGCTGGATCGCGAACCACGCGACTCCGATTATGTGGCGGTGCAAAACCAGCAGGGGCTGCGTGAGCGAGCGCAGTTGTGGCCGGATTCCGAGATCACAGACGTACAAGTGGTCATCGGTCGACCTCGGACGTCCAAGAGAGCATCGGTTCGCGAGGTACGCCTACAGAGCGGCTAGCCGAAGTCGGTGTCCCGGCCACGCCCCGGGGTCCCCAAGGCATAACTGCCTTGGGGACCCCGGGCGTTTCGTTGCTTACGCATCCGTGTGCCCTGCTGGCTTGGAGCACGGGTATCGGCATAACTGTGACGCTGTGGCGGGCTGGTGAGCCTATCCAGGCCCACGGAAGAGCGGCCAAGGCTCTCCACGGTTCGCGAGCGGGAGGCCGGAGAGGGGTCCAACAGCCCGCCGGAACGGCCGGCGGGAAGGGGAGGCCCGAACAACTTGCACCCGTACCTCCGAATCCGGCGGTACCGGCTGTCAGTGGTCGCCGCGACACTCTGAGGTGATCATCGAATGGGGAGGGCGGATGGCGTTCCGGGCCGTGCATGCTGAGTGGGGGACTGTGTTCGCGCACCTGCCCGATCTGGGGTGCGGGCAGGCGTGGGAGGCGGTGTGGAAGGTCCGCCCGCCCGCGCCGATCGCTTGCGTGGAGTGCCAGCACCCGATGCATGCGAAGACCTCCGAGCGGGGCCTGCGGTTCTTCGCCCACGCTCCGCACGCCCCGGACTGCGAGATCGCCCGTCAGGGCGAGTCCGAGGCGCACCACTTCCTCAAGCTCGAACTCGCCAGCGCCGCCCGGGAGGCTGGAGCGCACGCCGAGCTGGAGGTGAGGGCACCAGACGGCTCTTGGCGGGCGGACGTGCTGGCCAGTGACCCGGCCGGGACGTGGCGGATGGCTCTGGAGGCCCAGCTCTCCCCGATCACCGCCGCGGACATCACCGAGCGAACCGAGCGGATGGACGCGCACGGTGTGACCTGCTGCTGGTTCAGCGACCGGCCCCGCCCGCCCTGGCTCGGCACCGTCCCCTCCGTGCGGCTGGTCACTACGGACGGCGGCGTCGCGGTCGCCGAGGGCCTGGTGAAGTTCGTGGCGGCCGGGTGGGAGGCGGTGCCGCAGGTGCCCGTCGCCGACTTCCTGCGCTGGGTGTTCACGGGCTGGGCCGGTCCTCACATCCCGCGCGTGGGGCTGCGTTATGCGCAGCGCCAGCTCGCCCAGGTCTGGACGGCGCCGCAGTACATCGCGGCCGAGGACGCCTACCTGTGGCGGGAGGAGCAGCGGCAGCGTGATGCGGCCGAGCAGCGAGAGCGGATGAAGGAGAAGGCGGCGCGCAAACGGGCCGGGATTGACCGGAAGAATGCCGCCTCTCGCCAGGCCGCGCTGGCACGGGCCACCACCGCGGCGGCGGATGCGCGTCGGGTGAACCTCGGGCTGGCCGGGGCCCAGTGGCGCGACAAGCTGATGCGGCGGCCGGGGGTACCGCGTGCGGTGGCGTACCTTGGCGCGCGAGCATCACATCGCCGTCACGGTCGGGATGAGCACCACCGAGTGGCGGTGGGGCGGCGGGACCGCGCTGATCGGCCCGGACGGCACCCCTGTCGCCGTGCTTTCCCCGGTGTCCGGGCTCGTGAGAGGGGAGGCGTTCCGGTTGCTGGCGGGGATGCTTCTGCTGTTCGAGACGGCCGCCGATCAGCAGCGTTTCGACCGCAACACACGCCGCCGCCGGAAGGTCCCCGTCGACGGCTGGCGCATGGAGCACATCCAGGCGGCACCGGTGGCCACGGCCGCGGCGCCCGCGCCCCGGGCGGCTTCCCCACTCCCCCGGCGCACGGACCCGCCCGTGCAGCTGCGCGGCACCGGAGCTGACTGCGATCATCCTGGGCCGCCCCCATCCGGCCGAACCCACCGAGCAAATAACCCCTGAAGTTTCCCCGTGATCCTGGACACTCTTCTTCTACGCTGCGAGTGCTTGGTCGTTCTGGAGCCGCTGGCGTGTCTCGCGGGGCGTGATGTACCCGAAGGCAGCGTGTTTCCGCAGGCGGCGCCGGTTGTAGAAGGTCTCGATGAAGGTGAAGACATCGGCGCGGGCGGTGGCCCGGTCGGGCCAGACCCGGGTGCCGATCTCCTCTTTGAGTACCGCCCAGAAGCTCTCGGCCGCCGCGTTGTCATAACAAGACCCGGTTCGGCCGGTGCTCTGCCGGAGCCCCAATGACCGTATCTCTGCCCGGAATTCAGCTGAGGTGTATTCGCTTCCGCGGTCGCTGTGCAGGATGCAACCGGCTTCCAGGCGGCTGCGGCCGTGAGCCATCCTCACCGCGTCGACCACCAGCTCGGCGCGGTGGTGGTCAGCCATCGCGTAGCCGATGACCTCGCGGGTGGCCAGGTCGAGCCAACAGGCGAGATACAGCCAGCCCTCCTGGGTGGGCAGGTACGTGATGTCGCCGACGAGCCGGGTGCCGGGCCGGGTAGCGGTGAAGTCACGGCCGATCAGGTCCGGGGCCGGCCGTGCCTGCTTGTCGGGACGGGTCAGCGAACGGCGTCTTCGACGTGTGACGCCGACGATCCCACGTTCGCGCATCACCCGCTCCACCCGCTTGCGGTTGACCGCACGGCCCAGGCGCCGCAGCTCGGCGTGCACGCGCGGAACACCGTAGGCACCCTTCGAGGCCAGGTGGATCACGGTGATCTCGTGAGCAAGCGCGTCATCCGCCCGAGTCCGGGCCTGCCTGGCCTCCTCCGCCTCCAGCCAGGCGTAGAACGAGGAGCGGACCACGCCCAGGACACGGCACAGCAGAGCCACCGGGTGGACGGCCTTCTCCGCAGCGATGAACCGGGAGACCTCGCTCACCGGTCGCTGTCCTTGGCGAAGAAGGCCGCCGCTTTTTTCAAGATCTCGATCGTCTTCTGCTGCTCGGTGTTCTGCCTGCGCAGCCGCTTCAGCTCCTCGCGCTCCGCGCTCGTCAGTTCGCCCGACGTGCCCCCGCCTTGGTCGACCCGGTCACGCTTCACCCAGCCACGCAGACTCTCCGGGCTCACGCCCAGATCCCGCGCGACCTCCGTGATCGTCTTGTCGGAGGAGCGGGCCAACGCGATCGCGTCCCGCTTGAATTCCTCCGAATACCGCTTCGAGTACTGACTACCCACCTGGCACTACTTCCTCTGGAACCTCACGTCCCAGTCTCCAGGTGTCCAGTCACAAGGGGAAGCTTCACCCCCGCCAGTGCTGTCTACACCGCTTCGTGCCGCACCTGCGGCGGCTCGTACGACAAACCTTGGCGTCTCATCGGTGCCCGCTGAACCGCCCGGGTGGGCCAGAGCTGTGTGTGGCGCCTGGTAGTGAAGGTCCCTCTACGACATCCTGTGCCTCGGAAAGTATCGGGGAGCTTGCAATGTCGCGTTCCTACTGGGACTTCGTTTTGGCCATGGCGTATGGCACGAGCACGTTGGGCCCAGCGATCGACGTTTGGCAAACGGTGCGAGGTCGGACGCCCCAGCGGCTCGTCGCCGCGCACACGTCGCTTTCTGAGCTGGCCGGGGAGACTGGAGGCCTGACACTGGCCGGTCTTGGGTTCGCGGTAATGGCCTGGATTTGGATCCCGACTGACGACGCCGTTGAGGATTGGGCTGCGTTGGGTGGCACCTTCGGCCTTCTCGCAGGCTTGTGGGTGTGGAGCGTACGACGGCTTGCCCCGGAACCGTGGGCGCCGGGTTTCGAGGAGGGCCTGACCAAGCTCAGTGTCCTGCTGCGGCGTGGCTTCGTGTTTGCCGCCTCTGCTGCGTTCATCCTTGGCCTGAGCTGGTTGCAGATGTGGGCCTCCCGCTTTGTCTGGTGGCTCTTTGGCTGAGGCGCCCAGCCCATGCCGGCCCCCGCCAGCGGGCTACAGGTGCCATCCCCTGGACTGCTCCGGCTGCGGACGGGTGGTGGCACTCTGCTGCATTTGCGCGGCTTGTTGAGCCTGCTGGTGGCCGCGGCGCTCGGTGACCTCCCGGTCGTGCTGGTCGTGATGGTGGCCGTCGGCGTGCGTGGTCGCAGCCGGGGCTTCGTCCTGCACAGGACCGGGTGCGGTGCGGGCGGCGCGGATCGCGTTCTGCAGGGAGAGGCTGGCGAGCCGGGCCCGCTCGTATCGGCTCGACTCCCGGGCGGTTTGCCGTCGGTGCCGACGATCCACCAGCGGGCAGGCCAGGGGAAATCTGCGGTGTAGGTGATCTGGTCCGGGGGCCGGGGGCCGGCGGCCGGGCTGGGGCACGGTGAGCTGACGGCTGTGGCGCAGCAGGGCCTTCTCGGCGATGTAGTCGTCCAGGTCCGGCGGGAAGACGCGGCCGCGCAGGGTCTCCAGAAGGTGTCGGGGGGCTTCGGCCAGGACGTGGCGCGGGCGAAGATCGAGCGGTCCTGTTTCTCCGGACCGTTCGGCCGGCCGGTACCGCAATCGAGCCGTTCCCGAGTGTCTGCTCCGTGCGATGCCGCGGCGTGAAGCTGGACTCCTTAGCTCCCCGCGGCAGGGACGCTCCCAAGGGGCCGACAGCATCCCGGGGGACACGGCCCAAACACGGCCGCCAACAGGCAGCGTAACCAGTAGGTGGATCCCGCACGACGCGCATCACCGAACGGGGGCGAGCCGCAGGGACGCTGGCGTCACCGGCCCTGATTCCACGGTGGTCAGTGGTGCTCGATCCACCGTTCGATCCACCAGAAGCCGAGGCCCACGGCGCCGGTGCCGAAGCCGTAACAGGCGCCGCGCAGCAGCTGGTCGGCTATGGCGCGTCGGCGTCGTGCGAACCATCGGGCCAGTCGAACGATTCGCCGTTTACACCCTGAAGATTCAGGATTGAGGCTATTCTTCACGGAAGGTGCTCCTGTTGCGGGTGCATCGACGCGAGGGGCCCGTCTCGACCCGTTGGCCTCAGAACCAGGGTCGGTGAGCTGGGCTCCTTGTGCTTTTCGTTGGAGTCAGTGGGCGGCTTGCGAACACGCGTACGTGGCAGCCGTCCGGGTGTGGAGGGTCGCGGGACCGGGGGCTACTCGCGCGAGAAGGGCCCGGAAGGAGTGTCCGGCGGGGTGGCTTCTCTCAGACGTCAGGCGGGCATGGCTTGCTGGAGTTCGGTCGCCAGGTTCTGGTCGGGCCAGGTGATGGGGCCGTATTCGGGGTGGGTTTCGGTCTCCAGGTTCTGGACGGCTTGGGTGAGGGAGTGGGACAGCGTGTCGGTGCGGGCATGGAAGGCGCTCATGGAGATGTCGCCTGTCTCGGTGTCGTCCGGTTTGAGGGCGTGCAGGGTGTGGAGCAGCAGAACGTCGTTGGGTACCGCGGTGGGGAGCCGGTGGGAGGACGCGGACTTGTGGCGGCAGCGGGCGCTGATGCTGTCCCGGTTCCGGTCTTTGCGCCTCCTTTTTGCCCTGATGTCCAGTGTCTCGAGGGCGTTGGCCTGCCGTGCCCAATGACGGGCGTCGCGTACGTCGCCTCGCTTGAGGTGCAGAAGGTAGAGGCAGGCCGCGGAGGCGACGTTCTCGGCGCCGGCCGCGAACTGCCACAACACTTCTGCTCCGTCCTCCCGGTCGGCGAGGTGGAGCAGGCAGGCGAATGTGAGCGCGCCTTCGGGGTTGATCTCCCGAGTGGCGGCCAGGTGGGCGATCTGGTCGGCGGCGCGGGTGCTGCGGAGCACGAGTGCCGACAGCTCGCGCAGGTCACGAGCGGCCTGTTTGTGCACTGCGGCGCCGAGGGAGTCGCGGTGGGCGAGGTAGGCAGCCAGCGTGCCGTGGGGGCGGCCGAAGCCGCAGGACGCGGCTCCAGCGCTGGTGCGGCCTGTGGCTTCGGCGAAGAGCTCAGCTTCGATGCGTCGACGGGACGTTTCGATCTCTTCGTCGTCGTCGCGTTCGGCGAGGACCTGGGCATGAGCCAAGAGGTCATCGAGGCAGCGGCGTGAAGCTGCGATCTTCTCGTCCTCGATACGGACTGCGGCAACTTCGGCGTGGGCGAGGAGGTCATCGAGGCGGCGCGGCAAGGGCATGAGTGGGCTCCTAGTGGTCGGCGTCCGGCTTGTAGTGGGAGAGGTAGCGCTCGATCCGATGACGGGCCCGGTCGCGGTTGGACCGCACGGTGGCCTCGGAGACCCCCATGGTGTGGGCGGTCTTGTCCATGGAGTAGCCCAGCACGTACATCAGGACCATCACGTCGAACTGCCGGCCGGGTAGCTGCGCGATGGCCTGGTACAGGCCGAGGTCGGTGGACATCGTGGCGAACTCGGTGCGCATGGAGTCCAGCAGGTCGCGGGCGACGCGGCTGATGGCCGCGTTCTCCTGCATGGCGACCTCGAGGCCCTGGCGGTCGAGTTCGTTGGCGATGGTGTCCTTGAACCACGCCCAGGCGGTAGCCGCGGGGCTGGCTTCTTCCATCAGCAGGGGCCACTCCCGGCGCAGCTGCATGAAGATCTGGTGTGTGATCTCCCCGGCGAGGTGGGAGTCTCCCAGCTGCAGTTCCGCGTAGCGTTTGTAGAGGCGGAAGTACAGCTTGTGAAATCCCCAGAACGCCTTCGTCAGCTGACGCTGAGGTTGGTCAGGGTGCACCACAGGCTTGACCGGCGATTCGCCAACGCCTTCCTCGTTCACGCCTGCCCCCCGACGCCGGTTCCCAGCGAGAGAGTGTTGGGGGTGAGCGGCCTGCCTTCGGCAGTCGAGATCACCGGTGCGGCACCGGCGTGACCGCCCGTGCTCCGGGGGCGAACCGGAAGAGCGGCGGTCGGTGGACCGGCTGCCGGACTCGGCGCACTGGTGATGACCGTGTGCTTCAAGAGTGCGTTCCCTTCAAGCGTCAGCGTCGCTTCGGATCAACCGAGTTGATGCTGGAGAGCGCTGTGCTCCCGATCACTAGCTAAACGGTCAAGCTGGCCATATGAGGAGCCAACCATCGGAGATTTTCACGCTAAGCAACTGCTCAGTAGCCATACGTGCATGTTTTCGAAGCTCGCACAACAATGCATACCCAACCCCTCGCGTGCCGTGACCAGCACGGATAGCCGCTCCACCACACCAACACCCCCCTCCCTCGCCCCTCGACGACCAGCAGACGCAAACCCCATGTCCCACAAAGTGGCGCACATCACAAGTGGATTGGGGGGGCGCGTACAGCGGCGCATGCGCCCCCCTGCCGGACGCTCAGGCGAGACCGCTCGAGCAGCGGCACGGAGGCGCGGGAGCGCTTCACCCGGTGACGCCGGTTCGACGTGATCCTCAGCGAGGACTCGGCGGTGTTGACCGGCTCCGTCGCGCACCCCCGTCGCGGCGGGGCCTCGCCATCACACACGAAGCGCCCTTCATGCGCTGTGACTTCGGTTCTCACGGTGTATATTCGCAGAGCTCGAATAATTTATTTGAGTGCAACGCACATTCTATTCAACAGGGGGGAACATGTCGCACGACTTGGAGTGGACGTACGAAGAGGCCGAGAACCACGACGGCCTGATGGAGACCACACTCGGACAGCTCCGAGAAGAGCTCGGCTACAAGAAGCTGGGCAAATGGATCCTCGAAGAGATCGTCGAAGCGCTCGGCAAGCAGGAACTGGGCTACTTCCCCCGGGAGATCCTCGACGCTCGCTGCAACACCGAACCCCGACAGTGGCACAAGGTGTGGGTCTACGTCCGGGACAACAGCACGCGGGCGCGCGTCCTCGACGCTGTCCTTCGGCCTGAGCAGGCCAACGTGCGCAGCGTCCTGGACGGACTGGTGTCGGGAGACTTGGCCGCCCTTACCGCCGAGGAGAAGGTGAAGCGCATTCGCGAGATCGCGAACGCGTAGCGCTGTCGGCCCCGCGGCGTACCGTGGGGGACATCCGTACCCGATCTCTGCGTGGGCTGCTCGGATGGTTGACGTCACCTCGGGACCCTTTTCCGTGCCCAGTCGGCCCCTTGTTGCATTACCCACTTGCGGCGGACGCCCGCCTCCCCTCTCCTCCCCTCCCTGGGCAGCCCTCTGTGGGGGCACACCCGGCGAGGACGAGTAGCCCCCGGCGGCGGGGGCTGAACTGCTCCGGCTGCGTCACATACGGCAGCTCCTGGAGCCGCTGGCGCAGGGGGAGGCGGGCGGGCCGGTGGAGCCGTCGAGGAGGATAAGGGCGTCGGCCGGAAGTGTGGGACGGCTCGCTCATGCCCCATCCCCGGTGCCCGGGCAGACCTCGCCGGGAATTCGGCGATCGACGAGACCCTGATCCGCGCGCTGGCCACCGTTCCCGACCACGACATGCGGCGCCCGCTCGCGCACAACCCCCGTGTGCCGCTCGTTGTGCTCTCCTGCCTGGCCGGTGCGGTCAAGGTCGGGCCGACCTGGTTGACGAGGATTGCCGTCGCTTCGAACGGCCCGATCTGCCAGCCGAGATCCGTGATCGATGGCCGCCGACGCTGACGCGAAGGTGGTCAAATCCATCGCTACGCCGCCACCTTGACGACAGCCCGAGGTCGTGCAGCAGGGGGGTTGCCTTGTTCGGCCGAGGTGCGTAGCCAGTCCCGATCGGCCCAGTGGATCTTGTCGTTGGCCCCATGCTTTGACGTCGCGAGTGAAGGCCCCCTTGCTGACCACGACAGCGATGTCGGCGCGGTGGACGGGGGTCTGCTTCCCTTCATCTGGTACACCACCGGTGAGCCCGCTTTGCCGTGGCTTATTTGACCTGCAGCACGATGCAGCCCCGCTGTCGGCCCCGGCCGATGGCATGGCTCCGCAGCCCCGCCTCCTCGCGCCCCTCCCATCCCCCAACAAACTCCGCCGCGCCGATAGTTGACAAAGCATGCTACAATCAAAGGAACATCATCGGTCGCGCGGCGGAAGCCGTATGTGGCTGGTGGCAAGCTCCCTACCTCATGCGAGGTTCGGGGGCTTTTTTGTTGTCTCCACTCATTCTGCCCCCTGTTCCAGCAGGGGGCTTTTTGCTTATTTGGAGGTATTTCTTGCTCCTTGCCCAGGTGACGTCGACGGCCGTGCCGCTGTGGCTGGTGAGCGCTGGTCTCATTGCGTTTCTCGCGCTCGTCCTGCTCGTCGCATACGTGATGCGGATGGTGGTGCACAAAGCGCGTGCCGAGGACCTTCCGGAGGTGTTGAGCAGCATGGGTGAAGTTCTTGAGGCCACCTCCGGGATGCTGCCGTGGTCCCGGTCTCGGGCCGGCGGTGAGAGCCCGGAGCCCCCGGCCGGGGAACCATGCACGGTTATTACGGTCAACTCCGTTCCGATGATGGCCCAGACTTCGCACGTGCCTAGCCCGGCAAACCTGCCCACCGTGGCCGACTCGGAGATAGAGCGGTGAGGCATGTGCAAGAGCGTTCGACCAGAGGGTCAAGCCCGCGCTGCTGGAGAGATGCGTCAAATACGGCGTGCTGGCGCTCGACGTATGCGCCGTCCCGCCAGCATCTGGTCTCGGGACCTGCACCGGGGGCGTGCTTGGTCCCGCCGCTGCACCACGTCGGGCCGCCATGGGGGCGGCTCCGTAGGGCAGCGCCTGGACGTGCAACCGGCCCCCTCGACATGGTGTCGAGGGGGCCGGTGCGTTGGTAGCGGGGACAGGATTTGAACCTGCGACCTCTGGGTTATGAGCCCAGCGAGCTACCGAGCTGCTCCACCCCGCGTCGGTCCACCCACCCTACACAGCGCGGGCGAGGGAGTACGACGTACTCCGCGCCCGGTGGTGTTCGGTGCGGAGCGCCTCCCCTGGCTCCGCCAGCCTGACGCATGCAGCCGAGCCAAGAGCCGAACTCAACTACCCGTGAACCGAACAGCATGGGCCGACGCCTGCGGATCGGTGGCCGAAGGCGGCGGAACGGGATGCCGTGGAGGCGTCGCCCCGAGAAGGACTGAAAATCCTCTACGCCGCCTCAGGTGTGCAACGCGGCTGTGCCGCCGCCCGAGTCGTGCGAGCGCCTGTGGATGTGGCCCGGGTGTCCAGAAGACAACCTGCAGAGCGGGCCAGCTGTGCGGCAGTGAGTGACTCATACCCTGCGCCGGAATCATCTGCGAGACACCGATGAACTGCCCCCGTCAGCCTGCCTGGCTCCCCACCGGCATGCCATCGCAGGTGTGCACTGACCATCACCAGACTTCGGATCCGCTGCGTCTAGCGTCCCACGGCAGAGCAAACCACATGCCCTTTCCGTACTATCACTACGACATTGCCGTGCGAGAGTACCTACTCCTGCACACGTGGCAGCATGCCCTGACAGCACACGCATGAGATTCGCACACGCCGCGAGCTTCGCCCCGTCGGCCGTGGCACCCGGAAAGGGATGTAAACACATGTCGAAAACCACTGCGCCATCCACCCAGTTGACCTCGGAGTACAGCACGAGGGTGGCGGGTGACCTCGAGCTCAACCGTAAGGAACAGGAACGAATCAGCGGTGAAATCGAAGCGCTGAAGGCACAGTTGGTCGCTCTGGAGCAGGACCACACCGTCCTGGTGAACGTCCAGCAGGCCCTCGGGTCGTCGGCAGCACCCGCTGTATCCGAGTCCACTACAGCAGCGCGCGCCCCCCGCAAGAAGAAGACTGCCGCGTCGAAGGCCGACAAGCAGCCGCAGGCAAAGAAGTCCGCCACCCCGGCTCCCAGGCAGTCCCGCAAGAAGAAGGCGACCGAGGTGGCCGCCGCACCATCGGCCCAGCCTACCCTTGTGGACCTGGTCCGCGAGCACCTGACAGGCCAGGGCGAGCCGCGCTCCGCAGCCGAAATCACCTCCGCGCTCGACAAGCAGCACCCCGAGCGCAACGTCAAGACCACCGTCGTGCGCACCACGCTCGAAAACCTCGTGGCCAAGAACCAGGCTCAGCGCACCAAGCAGGGCGCGTCCGTCTTCTACACCGCCCCGGAGGCCGCCGGAGCTGCGACACAGGACAAGTCGGCAGAGCAGCAGGCTGCGGGCTCGGACCGCTGAACCGCGGTGACGGTGTCGTCGCCGATCTCGAGCAGGGCGGCCGCCTTGAGGTCGGTGCCGACGGCTCCCGGGCCATGTCGTCCTATGGGCAGTGGTCCGGCTGCTGAACAACGGCACCGCACCGACGGGGTGTTGCCTCGTGGACTGTCGAACGATGGTCGGCGAACGTCTGGCCTGGAGGCGTTTTATGTCAATCGCGGTCTAAGGTCCGTAGCAGGTCGTAGGACCGCACCCGCTCGGTCAGCAGGGAACCGGTCACACGCAGCGCGTCCGGCCAATGTGTGATCGCCTTGTTCAGGGTGACGATCTCGCGGACCACGGGCTCCGGCAGTCCGTCCGGCACCAAGCCTCGCACCATGTGTGTGCGATACCGTCCTGGTCGGGCAGGAGGGCGGCTCTCGCGCAGCAGGTATATCAGGTGTGAAGGTCTCCGCGTGCCCGGAAGATCTTGGCCCTCAATTGACTGGCTTCCTCGTTGGGCTGGTCGATGTCCGTTTGCCCATGGGCGGCAGCTTCACCGCCAGAGGTGAACAGCGGTACTGGGGAGACGTACTCGGCCGCCGCTTGGTAGGTCGACGCCTCGATGTGGCCGTCGAGCACGGCTATCCGCAGTGCCAGCAGATGCCTCCCGTGGCATCCGGCCCAGCCGGCACAGATGCGACGTGCGTCGCTGTCAAGATCGGCCTGGTGGCATTGGAACAGCGCCGGTGGCTGGTCAGGGGTGGGAGCGTCGTAGCGACGGAGTTTGTCGTACTCCTCGTGTGCCCAGACCCCCGAGGGAACATCGCGCCGGTAGGGACAACTGCCGCAAGGGCGCGGCGCAGGCGGGCGGAGCGAAGAGGACATGACCTCAGTATGGCCCGAATGCACCAGCGGGGCTGCCGATGGCGGTTGTCGTGACGCCACCGGCAGACCCGCCTGGCCGGCTACAGGGCGCCGGCCGCCGCTGCACGGTCGCGGACGGTGCGCAGGCTGACGCGTAGTCCGTTCTCGTCTTCGATGTGCCATTCGTTCATGCCCTGGCAGGTCTTGGTGCCGCGGGCGACGGCTCCGGCCTCGTCGGCCCTGCCGTAGGGGGTGCCTCCGGTCGCGGTGAGGATGATGCCGCCGTTGGCGTCGATGGTGGCCCAGTGTTCGGTGGCGCGGTAGGTGAGGACGATCCGGGTACCGGCTTTCAGGACCTGGGCGGCGACCATCTTGGCCACGTCCGTGCGCCGGCCCGAAGCCGGTTTGCGCCGCGGAGCGGCCCGGCGGGTGCGGGCGGGCGGCCGGCTGGAGCCCCCTGATGGGGGTTGGGAAGCAGCAGTGGCGGGGAGGCCCAGGCGTTCGGGGTTCCAGATGTGTTCGAACAGACGTAGATACAGCTCCTGCCGGGTTGCGATGACCGTGGTCATCGTCTCTCTCGTCCCGAAGGCCCGCAGGTGTTTGTCGAGCTGGTGTGTCTTGATGAAGTCGCGCAGTTCGGGGTTGCGGCGGTCGTATTCGGGGGCCATGACGCCCAGTAGGACGTTGCCACGTGCGTAGAGGGGGGTTTTGTCGTGGAAGGGCAGGTCGTTGATGCTGGAGTTCTCGCGGCCCCTCAGCAAGCCGAGGCCGCCGAGTTGGTTGCGGCGGCTGCGGAAGACGACCGGGTCGGGGATGTCGACGGCTACCCGGTGATGGTGGCTGGCCCACAGGTGTTCGATGTGGAACTGGTCGCGGTCGAGGTAGGCGAGGATGTCGGAGGTCTTTTTGCAGGCCTCGTCGGCGTAGGCGGTGGCGCGGGCGAGGAGATAGCGGATCTGGGCGGCGTTGTTGCCCCGTAGTCCGAGGGTGACCGCTTCGCGTACCGGGTTGCCGTCGTGGTGGGCGAGGTCGCCCAGTACGGAGGCGACGTCTGCGACGGTGCGGCATCCGCGCAGGAGGGGGACGAGGTCGGTGTGGACGAGGGCGTCGGCGTCGGCGGACTGGACGGGCAGGTCCTGCAGGATCCGCAGAGCGTACCAGCGGTCGATGTAGGAGGCGACGAGACGGCCTTTGTCCTTGGCGTCGGTGGGCTGGTCGTTGGGGTCGATGGCGGCGAGGACGGCGACGGACTGGACGCCGAGGCCGTTGCGTTCGTTGAAGAGCACCGTCTCCAGCCGGTCGCCGTCCTTCTTCAGCGTGCGGGTGGCGGCGAGGATGGGCCGGTACAGGCGGGCCGTCTTCAGAAGGTCCTGTACGAACGTGAGGAAATGGTCGGGGCGTCCCGTGACCAGGCCGAGGTGGGCGGCGTTGTGGCGTACCCATACGTTGAGGTTGGTGGTGACCTGGCGGCGGTCCTCGTGGTGGCCCTCGCGTACGCAGCGGGCGAGGAGGTAGGCCTTGATGAAGCGGGATGCCGCTTGGGGGTCGTCGCGGTCGGTGGACAGTTCGCGCAGCATCTCCTGCCACTGGGTGTTGAGTTGTTCCTCGCCCGCGCCGACGTTGGACAGCAGGTGGCTCTTGAGGAGGTCGACGGCGGTGAGGCGGGCGCCGCGGTCGTTCATCGTCTCGAACATGCGGTAGCCGTGGTCGGGGCCGGCCGCGCGGATGCCGACCAGGACCACGCGTTTTAGGAGCCATTCGGTGAAGGGGTGGAGTTCCTCGGCGTCGAGTTCTTCCACGAGCTGGGATTCGATCTGCTGGCCGCGTGCCCACAGGTTGCGGCGGGAGAGGGAGTCGCCGGCGCCCGTTTCGTATTTGCGACCCTCGCTGATGGCCCGCAGGACGGGGTCGTGGTCGGTGATGCCGACGCAGAAGTGCTTCCCATCGATGGTGATCACACGGTTGAGCTGGTCGACCGTTTGCGGATCTCCGGCTTCCTGGGCCCACAGGCGCAGTTGCAGGAAGAGCAGGTGCAGGGTGACGAAGCGCTGCTGGCCGTCGACGAGGTAGCGGCGGTTCCTCGACGGCTCGTGGTAGACGAAGGGGCCGAGGAAGTACTGCGGCGCGGTGTGCGGGCGGCGCCGGTATGCGGAGTCCCCCGACCAGTTTCGGAACGAGTCGCACAGGTCCCGTAGCAGGGTGCGGACCTCTTCCTCGCCCCAGGTGTAATCCCGCTGGTAGTAGTCGATCTCATAGGTCACATCACGAAACAGCTCGTTCAGATTGAAGCCCTGCGACCTGATCTCGTCCGCCCCCACGCACCCACCCCTCACCTGCCGGTTATATCCCGTCATGCTCCCAACTCGGCGCCGTCACGTACAGACAGCGGGAGAGTCGGATGGGCGGCGTGCGCACCGTCGGCGCAGGCGGCTGGGGACCCTGCCCAGGTGGGGTTACTCGTCAATGCGCTGCAGTTCGACAGCGCATCGGTCGCCGACCGCGGCGAGCCCGTCGACGACGCGGCGCCCTCGACTCAGTGCGGCGGCGTCGAGATGCGTAGACTCACGGAGTTCGGTGAGCCAGCGGGTGACGTACCAGCAGTGGTTGGCGCAGTCATCGTAGCGGCCGTCGATCACGTGCTCCAGCCACGTCAGGCCTGCGGTGCGCTGCCAGACGGAGGGGTGCGCGGGCGAAGCGGGCCAGCACGTCCGCGGACTTGGGTTCGCTGCGGGCCATCGAGCGGTTCACGCGAAGGGGCCCCCCCCCCCCCCCCCCCCCCCCCC
>Ga0207426_1001578_pt1 | contig 18333 bp, 14 predicted proteins | sample AraplaMF_Cvi_mMS_FD_184265 | JGI IMG/M metagenome (GOLD analysis project Ga0207426, IMG submission 184265) | Arabidopsis root microbial communities from the University of North Carolina, USA - plate scrape MF_Cvi_mMS (SPAdes) (version 2) | ecosystem: Host-associated > Plants > Roots > Endosphere... | reverse complement strand
CGTCTTCGGCGGGCGTCACGTACGACGACACATACGCGTCGATATCGGCGTCGCTCACATCCGGCGCCGCGAGCACGCCGAGCAGCGCCTTCACGGGCAGCGTATCGCCTGCCTCCGCCACTTTGCGCCGCAGCAAGCCGGCGTCGGGCGCTTCGACGGCATTGGCGATCTTGTCGGTTTCGACATCGAGAATCGGCATGCCGACGGTGATTTCCGTGCCCTCCTCCACGAGCCACTCGTTGACCGTGCCTTCCTTCATCGACAAGCCCCATTTGGGCATCACGATCGGTGTGATTGCGGACATCAGTGCTTTCCTCCCTTCATGGTTTTTCGTGCGGCGTCGGCGATCTGCGCGGCGCTCGGAATGTACAAATCTTCGAGCGTCGGCGAGAACGGCACCGGCGTATGCGGCGCGCAGACCATCTGGATGCCGGCCTTCAGCGCGCCGAACGCCTGCTGCGCGACCTGCGCGGAAATATCGGTGGCGATGTTGCAGCGCGGATTCGCTTCATCGACGACGACGAGCCGCCCCGTGTTCTCGACCGTCTCCAGCACCGTGTCGATATCGAGCGGCGACAGCGTGCGCAGATCGACGACTTCCGCTTCGATGCCTTCCTTCGCGAGCGTCGAGGCCGCTTCCAGCGCGCGATGCACCATCAGTCCATACGTGACGATGGAAACGTCCTTGCCGTCGCGCACGACGTTCGCCTCGCCGAACGGAATCGCGTACGAGTTCTCGGGCACTTCGCCTTCGAAACCGTAGAGGTTCTTGTGCTCGCAGAAGATGACGGGATCGTTGTCGCGAATTGCCTGGATCAACAGGCCCTTGGTGTCGTACGGCGTGCTCGGGCAGACGACTTTCAAGCCCGGAATGTGCGTGAACAGGGACGTCAGCATCTGGCTATGCTGAGCCGCCGCGCGAAAGCCCGCGCCGACCATCGCGCGAATCACGACGGGCGTTTCCGCCTTGCCGCCGAACATGTAGCGGAACTTGGCGGCCTGATTGAAGATCTGGTCGAAGCACACGCCCATGAAGTCGATGAACATCAGCTCCGCGACCGGGCGCATGCCGCACGCCGCCGCGCCGATCGCCGCGCCGACATACGCGGATTCCGACAGCGGCGTATCGAGCAGTCTGTCGCCGTGCTTCGCGTAAAGCCCCTTCGTCACGCCGAGCACCCCGCCCCACGCGTCTTTCTCGCCGTCCGCGCCTGCGCCGCCGACGATGTCCTCACCCAATACGATGACGCTCGGATCGCGCGTCATTTCCTGATCGATGGCTTCGTTGATCGCCATCTTCATGCTCAGTTTGCGGGCCATGATTGTCGTCTCCAGGATTCAGTATTTGACGTAGACATCGGTGAGCAGATCGGCGGCGGTCGGCAACGGCGCGTCCTTCGCTTCCTGCACCGCCCGGTCGATCAGCGCGGCGACTTCCTTGTCGATCGCGTCGAGTTCTCCGGGGGAAATCACATCGGCCTGCGTGACGGCGGCCGCGAACTTCTTCAGGCAATCCTTGTTCGAGCGGATATCGTCGAGCTCGCCCGGCGCGCGATAGGTCTGCGCATCACCTTCGAAGTGGCCGTAGAAACGGATCATCTTGCACTCGAGCAGCGCCGGCCCGCCGCCTTCGCGCGCGCGCTTGATCACTTCGCCCGCCGCCTCGTACACCGCGAAGAAATCCGTTCCGTCGACGGTCACGCCCGGAATGCCGAAGCCCGCCGCACGATCCACATAACTGTCGACCGCCGTGCCGTAATCGCGCGCCGTGGACTCCGCATAGCCGTTGTTCTCGATCACGAAGATCACCGGCAGATTCCACACGGCCGCGAGGTTCAGGCTTTCGAGAAACGTGCCCTGGTTGGACGCACCGTCGCCGGCGAAGGTGATGCCCACTTCTCCCTTGCCGCGAAACTTCGCCGCGAGCGCCGCGCCGCAGATCAAGGGCGCGCCCGCGCCGAGGATGCCGTTGGCGCCCATCATCCCTTTCGACAAATCGGCGATATGCATCGAGCCGCCCTTGCCGTTGCATGAACCGCCCTTCTTGCCGTAGATCTCCTTCATCATCGCGACCGGATCGACGCCTTTCGCGATGCAGTGCCCGTGTCCGCGGTGCGTGCTCGCAATGCGGTCGCCGTCGTTCAGATGGGTCATGATGCCGACGCCCGCCGCTTCCTCGCCCGCGTACAGGTGCACGAAACCGGGAATGTCGCCGCGTCCGAAATCGACGTGCAGGCGTTCCTCGAAATCGCGAATCGTGCGCATCTTGCGATACGCGCCCAGCAGTTCTTCCTTAGAGAGCGGCAAGCCGCCCGCGTGCTGTTGCGACGCTGTCATGTCTGTCTCCTTCGTTGGGGTGGTCTAGCGGGTATTGCTTTTGAGCTGACGCATCAGCCCGGATGCCGCCGCGTAACGCATGCACGCGGCGACATCGATGCTGCGAAAGGCGTTTTCCCGGAGCGTGACGGTCACTTCGTCGCCGGGGCCGAAGGCGAGTTCGCGTTCGCCGTCCAGCGCGACGATGCCCGAGCGCTGCTTCACGCGATGCGGCACACCGTCGGCCAGGCGCGTCCAGTTCGCGATCGGCACGGCTTCGATGAGACCCGGCGCGATCGGCGCGTGCAGATCGAACTCGCCCTGACCCGGCGCCGCGAGTTCGATGGCGACGCCGCCCGGATCGTGCCGCCCGAGCGGTTCGAGCAGACCCGCGATCGCCGACATGCCGATCGCCTGCGGATCGGCGTAAGAGACGTAGACGGCGGCGAGCGTGTCGATCTTCCACAGCGCCCGCGCGCCGATGAAATGCTCGTGCGAGATGACAGCATCCACGAGCGCGATATCGCGGCGCACGCCGCCTTTCGAATCGCGTATCTCGATGTCGAGCCGCTTGTTCGACGCGAGCGCTTCGCTCGATGGAACGCGGCCCGTCGCATACAGCCCGGCCGCGAGTCCCGAGATGGTCGGCTCGCGCATTTCCGGATACGCGTTGTTCGTGCCCGTCGAAAGCCCCGCGATCGGCACTTGTCCGCACTCGCGCACGACGGCGCGATGCGTGCCGTCGCCACCGAGCACGATGAGCGCATCGACGCCGGCCTCGCGCATCGTGCGTGCGGCGCGAAAGGTGTCGTCGACACGCGCGGTCACGGGCATGCCGAGAAATTCGACCTTGGCGAGCGATGCATCCGGGCCGTGCTTGCGCGCGAGATGGCGCTCGAGCATGACCTTCAGGCCTTCGCGGTCGGGCATCATCAGCACGCGTGCGACGCCGCACGACGCAAGCGACGAGAGCAGCCGCAAGACGATATTCACGCGATCCGCGAGTTGCAGGCTGTTCGCGTTCGCGATGACGCGCCGGATGTCGCGCGCCGAAACAGGATTGGCGATGATGCCGACGAGCGGCGTTGCGCTCTCACGCATGCCTTGTCTCCGCTTTGTGTTTTGTGCGGCGGATAAAGGCAAGCGCCATGCCAATCGGACAGGCGTTTTCAGGCGTGAAAAAGCGAGGGATTACCCGCGAAAAACGGGCGTTTCAGAGGGCGTACGGAGCGCCGCCGTGACAGGTGTCACAGCGGCAGGTGTATCGACGGGGGTACAGGCGTATCGGCTCAGTGCCCGTTCGCGTCGCGCTGATTCGGCGAGCGGATGCCGTAGCGCGCCATGCGCCGATACAGCGTCATGCGGCTCACGCCGATCTGCCGCGCGACCGCGCTCAGGTTCCAGCTCGCGGCGCGCAGATACTGCATCAGCAGCATGCCTTCCGGCGGCAGCCGATGCGGGTCGAAGTCCTCGATGACGCGCGGCGGCGGCTCGACCGGCGCGGCCGCGCCCGCGAATCCTTCCGGCAGGTCTTCCACGTCGATCAGACCATCCGAGCACACCGCGCGCGCATAACGCAGCACGTTGCAGAGCTCGCGCAGATTCCCCGGCCATGCATGCCGGTGCAGGCGCTCGCGCGCCGCGGGCGACAGCGTGACCGCGCCTTCGAGGAATTTGTCGACGAGCCAGTCGAGATCGCTTCGCTCGCGCAGCGGCGGCAGCGTGAAGCGCGCCCCGTTCAGGCGGTAGTACAGGTCTTCACGGAAACGCCCGTCCTGCATGAGCGCGTCGAGCGAATGATGCGTCGCGGAAATGACGCGCACATCGACCGATACGGGCCGCGACGCGCCGATCGCGAGCACTTCGCCTTCGGCCAGCACGCGCAGCAGACGCGATTGCAGGTCGCGCGGCATGTCGCCGATTTCGTCGAGAAAGAGCGTGCCGCCGTCCGCTTCCTGGATGAGCCCGCGCTTGCCCTTCGCGCCCGCGCCGGAGAAGCTGTTCGGAAGATGCCCGAACAGCTCGCTCTCGATGAGCGTCTCCGGAATCGCCGCGCAATTCACTGCGACGAACGGCCCCGCGCGACGCGCGCTCGCGCGATGCAGCGCCTTCGCGAAGAACTCCTTCCCGCTGCCGGTTTCGCCGTTGATGAGCAGATTGATCGGCGAATCGACGAGCTTCGCGGCGCGTTCCAGCTGTCGCGTGAGCGCGGGGTCGCCGCCGCTCAGCGCGGCCAGCGGCGCGGGCACGTCGATGTTGCGCCGTGCAGTCGCGTGCGCGGCCGGCGTAAAGCACGGCGCAGGCGGCATCACGCTCAGGTAGAGCAGCGCGCCCGATTTCGCGAGCGGCACCGCGCGCAGCTCGCTCGGCCGCGAATACACGAAGCGGCCGAGCTCTTCGATGCGCGTATCGAAGAGCGTATCGAACGGCATGCCGATCAGCGACGCCGCCGCTTCTCCGGGCGCGATCGGCCGGCCAATCTCGGCTGCGAGCATCGCGTGGGCGCGGCGATTGTGTCCGACGATGCGCCCGCTCGCATCGAGCGCGATCAGATATTCGGGATCGACATCGACGAATTCGGGCGCCGTGTTCAGCTTCAGGATCCAGTCCTGCCGGTGCGTGCGCAGGAAGTTCGCGTTCTCGATATGCCCCGCGTAGATGCGCACGAGTTGCAGCGCGAGATTCTGGCTGTCGCGCGCTTGCGGCGACGTGAGCGCGGAGATATCGAGGATTGCGGCAAGCGCCCCGCGCGAATCGTAGAGCGGCGCGGCGGTGCATGTCAGCGGGATGTGCGTCGCGTCGAAATGATCGACCTGATGCACGGTGAGCGCCTGGCCCGTCGTGAGCGCGGTGCCCACCGCGCACGTGCCCGCGCCGGCTTCGCTCCATTCCGCGCCGAGATAGAGGCCCGCGCGGCGCAGCGCGAAATCGGTGTTCGAGTCGCCGATGTAATCGACCGTCACGCCGAGCGCATCGGTCAGGAGCACGACGTAGCCCATGCCCGCGACCTGCTCGTAAAGCGTCTCGAGACCGTGACGCGCGATGCGCGCGAAATCGTCGATGCGCTGCTGATGTTCGCGCAGGCGCGTCTGCGGCAGGATGCGCGCTTCCTGCATGCGCGACGGATCGAGCCCGTACTGATGCACGCAACGCCGCCACGAAGACTGAATGATGTTCTTGTGCGTGCGCACCAGCGCGGGGGCGGACACGACCTGTTCCGCCCACGTCGTCGCTGCGACGACTGCCTCGATGTGCTCGCGTTGCCGCATGTCCATCGCGCTCTCCTTGTCTCCTTGAGTGAGGCATTTATCGGCGCCTGGCAGCGCGCTTTCGTTTTGATCGCCTCCCGGAATGCTTTCATTCTTCGCTGGTGCAAACGCGGGAGAAACCGATTCGCACGAGCGTGTGTCAGGCCATATGATGCTCGAATCGGCAGAAGGCGTCATGCGGCGATAGCGCTGCGCTGCAACATAAACGCATGCTGATAACCCGGCGCATCAAAACGAAAAGACAGGAGACGACGGATGGCAAAGATCGCCTATGAAGACTTCGAGCGACAGATCGTGCAGCATCACATCATCAAGGGCAACGTGTATGAGAACGGCGCGGCGCTCGTCGAGCGCGCGAACAGGTGGATCGCGGAGAACGGAATCGACGTGCTGAACGTCGAGAGTCTCTCGACGTTCGGCGCCGGCGACGATACCAGCGTGAGCCGCTGGTACTCGGGCATTCGCGTCTGGTATCGGACTGCGTAGACGACTTAACCGCGGCCGACGAACGGCATCTTGGTCGCCATCACGGTGTGAAACAGCACGTTGGCTTCGAGCGGCAGATTCGCCATGTACAGCACCGACTGGCCGACGATCTTCACGTCCATCATCGGCTCGACGGCGATCTCGCCGTTCGCCTGCGGCACGCCGCGCGACATGCGCTCGGACAGCTCGGTGTATGCGTTGCCGACGTCGATCTGTCCGACCGCGATGTCGTACTTGCGGCCGTCGAGCGATGCGGTTTTCGTGAGGCCCTGCACCGCGTGCTTCGTCGCCGTGTAGGCCGCCGAGTTCGGGCGCGGCGCGCTCGCGGAAATGGAGCCGTTGTTGATGATGCGGCCGCCCATTGGCATTTGCGCCTTCATCGTGCGGAACGCCTGCTGCAGGCAAAAGAACATGCCGTTCAGATTGATGTCCACGACATTGCGCCATTGCTCCGGCGTCCAGTCCTCGAACGGTCCGGGCGGATTCGTCACGCCGGCGTTGTTGAACAACAGATCGACGCGGCCGAAGTGCTCGACCGCCGCCTTGAAGAGCTTTTCGACCGATTGCGGATCGGAGACGTCGGTGGGTACGGCGAGCGCGCGGGCGCCGGCGTTCGATTCGCCGATCACCGCATCGAGCGGCGCGGGACGCCTTCCCGCCAGCACGACCGACCAGCCGTCGCCGAGCAGCGCGAGCGCGGCCGCGCGCCCGATGCCGCTACCCGCTCCGGTGACGATGGCGATTCGTTGAGACTGGTTGGCTGCGTCGGACATGTTGGCGTTCTCCTGTTGTTATGCGCGCGACACATGCGCGCGCCGAAATCGGGAGAACATTATCGCGATGAATCAGCGATTGCGCGATGCTTCCGTCGTGACCGGGCCCGCTGTCGTCGTGTTATGCACGCCGCTGCCGTCGCAAAAAACGGCGGTCATCAGCATCGGCACGACCTGTTTCACGACGGCCGTGCTGCCCGATTCGCGCACTTTCGCCTCGACCGTCTCCGCCGCGGCGAGCACCACGACGCCGTATGCGGAGTCGTTGATCGGCTGGCCGCTGCCGCGCTTGAACATGTCGTCGCCCTGCTCGTAGCCCAGCACGGCGTAGACGCGAAAGCCGTATGCGGTGAGCTCGCTGCCCTGCGTCGGCTTGAATGCATTCACGGAATTCGCTTCGACGCGCATGGGGCGCGCATCGATGGACTTGTTGGCGACAAGCGGCGCGATGAACCTGTGCGCACTGGATTTGCAGTCGAGCTGGCTTTCGAGAGGCGTCGCATCGCACAGGCTGGGCAGCAGTCCCCCGACCACGGCAGCGAATGCGGTGAGCGTTGCGAGAGGAGCGGTTTTCATGGCAGCGGTAACCAACGGTTCGTAAAGTTCCGACATTGATGCTCGGGCATCCGCATCGATGCAATAAGCGAGCCAGCAAATCGGCCCGCACTTCGCGCACACGCTGTAGTGTTCCCGCAAGGGCTTGGTTTCTTCTTTGTTGGCTGGCTTCTTGACCCGGGCGCTTCGCGCAATCCTCGTGCTCGTCCGGCAGCGATTTCTACAAGCGTGTAGTGGAGGTACACACAGACTCTGCGCTTCGACAGGCCGCGTCTGTACGAGATCCCTCAATCTTTGTCTTTCGATGCGTCCGCCCGATGACACGCCGCACAGCCGCGGTGCGGAACACGGAAATCGGCGAAATGGTTATATTCGCGGTTCGACTTTTGAGGACGTTACATGACCGCACTCTCCGATTTTCCCATCACCCGCAAATGGCCCGCTCAGCACCCGGAGCGCATCCAGCTCTACTCGCTGCCGACGCCCAACGGCGTGAAAGTCTCGATCATGCTGGAGGAAACCGGCCTGCCCTACGAGCCGCATCTCGTGCGCTTCGACAAGAACGATCAGATGTCGGAGGAATTTATATCGCTCAATCCGAACAACAAGATTCCCGCAATCATCGACCCGAACGGGCCGAACGGCGAACCCATGCCGTTGTTCGAATCCGGCGCGATTCTCATCTATCTCGCGGCGAAGAGCGGCCAGTTGATGCCCGACGACCTGGCGAAACGTTATGAGACGCTGCAATGGCTGATGTTCCAGATGGGCGGCATCGGCCCGATGTTCGGGCAAGTCGGCTTCTTCCATAAGTTTGCAGGGAAGGAATACGAGGACAAGCGGCCGCGTGCGCGTTACGTCGCGGAATCGAAGCGGCTGCTCGCGGTGCTCGACAAGCGGCTCGACGGCCGCGACTGGATCATGGGCGACGAATACAGCATCGCCGATATTTCGATGTTCCCGTGGGTGCGTAATCTGATCGGCTTTTATGAGGCGCGCGAACTCGTCGATTTTCATGAGTTCAAGAACGTCGAGCGTGTGCTTGAAGCATTTCTGGCGCGACCTGCCGTGAAGCGCGGGCTGGAGATTCCGAAGCGCGATTGATCATCGCGTGCCCGCGCCGGGCGCGCGGGCATCCGCCCCTTTGTTGGTAACGCGCACGCAAACGTATGCGGCGCGCGCAGGAGACGGTTGTCACATGAACGTCTTGCACGACCGGTAGATTGCGCTCTCCGAAAATGTCTGATGATTGGCCGATCGCGGCGCGTTATGCCGCGCTCAAGGCCTCCGGACTTCCCCGCGCACCTCTCTCGTCTACCGAAGAACATGTCAAAGCTCACCGTCAAGGCGCGCCTCGCGATCGTCACGAGCGCGGTCGCGGCCGTGCTCGTCACCGTCGGCGGCGTCGGATTATTCGGCGTCCAGCAAGGCAATGCCGCGCTGCGTCACGTCTACGAAGGCCGCGCGCAGGCGCTGCAAACCATCTCGACCATCGACGAGATCATCACGCAAAGCCAGTTCGCGATCAGCGACGCGGTGCTCGATCCATCGGCGCAGAAAACGCAAGCCGTGGTCGCGTCGACGCAGCAGCGCATTGCGAACGTCGATGCCCTGCTCGGCCGCTATCTGCGCTATCCGCTCGATGCAACCGAGGCGCCGCGCGCAAAACGGCTCGCCAGCGACTGGGCGACGTTGCGCGACAAGGGATTTCGTCCGACGACCGACCTGCTCGCCGCGAACAATTTGTCCGAAGCGCAGTGGATCGTGACGCAGCAGATCGAACCGCAGGCCGCGCGCGTCAAGAAGGAAAGCACCGAGCTGCGCGCGTTTCAGCTCACCGCCGCGCAGCAGGAATACGACGACGCGCAGCGCGTGAGTCGCCTCGTGCAGTGGACGGTCGGCGCGTGCATCGCTATTGGCGTGGCGCTCGTCGGCGGGCTGTGCCTTTCGATGGCGCGCACGCTCGTGCGTCAACTCGGCGGCGAGCCGGAGCTTGCGGCGAGCGTCGCCCGGCGGGTGTCGAAGGGCGATTTGCTGACGGACGTGCCCGTCGCGCCGGGCGACACGCAAAGCCTGATGCACGCGATGAGCCTGATGCGCAGCCAACTCGCGTCGATGGTCGGCGACATCAAGCGCTCGACGGACACCATCGGCATCGCAACTGCGGACATCACCGAGGGCAATCACGCGCTGTCGGCGCGCACGGAAGAGCATGCGGCGAGCTTGCAGCAGACGTCGGCGAGCATGGAGCAGATCGCGGCGACCGTGCGCACGAACGCCGAACACGCGAACCGCGCACGCGAACTCGCGAAGGAAGCGTCGGCGCGCGCAAAGGACGGCGAGCGCGCCGTCGCCGATGCAATCGCGCGCATGACCGATCTGTCCTCACGGTCGGCGCAAATCGGGCACATCACGAGCGTCATCGAATCCATTGCATTCCAGACCAATTTGCTCGCGCTGAATGCCGCAGTGGAAGCGGCGCGCGCCGGATCGCTGGGGCGCGGTTTCGCGGTCGTGGCGGAGGAAGTGCGTGCGCTCGCGCGGCGTTCGTCGACTGCGGCGAAGGAGATTTCGCAACTGACGCGGGAGGTAAACGCTCACGTCGAATCGAGCGGCGCGACGGTCATGCGCGCAGGCGCGACGCTCGCCGATTTGCTCGATTCCGTCGACGGCGTGTCCGCGCTGGTCGAAGCAATCGCCACGGCATCGCGCGAGCAAAGCAGCGGCATCGACGAAGTGAATGACGCGGTATCGCAGATGGATCGGCTGATGCAGAAGAACGCCGCGCTCGTGAACGAAGCGTCGACATCGGCGTTATCGCTCGATGCACAGGCGCGCGAGCTCAGGCAGACTGTGCGGGCGTTCCAGGTCTAGCGGATTTATTCGCGATCGACATGATTTTTTTAACCGGTTCAGAATGGGAGACGAAGAAGCGCGAATTTCGTTCGCCGGCTGAAATGCGTTACGCATCAGGAGGTTGATCCGGCGATGCTCAGGATATCCACATGCTTGTCCAGCCAAACTGTGGACAAGCGTTGGTCGTTTCCAGCCGAGGTAAATTCGCCGAACGTGCACGTCCTTCGATGCGATATCTGACGGTGGTGACGCTCATGGATACCCTCTTCTGCTCTCATTCCGCTCGTGCGTATTCGTTCCGCTCCGCTCGATCGCGGCGATTTCCTGCCATCGCCGCAATCGGCATGATCTGCGTCGCGGCTCACGCGCAAACGCAATGCCCGAGCTACGTCGAAACCGACGCCGGCAGCGCGTTCGACGTCGCCTCGATCATCCGGGACACGGGCTCGCCGCAATCCGCGCTGGACAAGGTGCGCAGCGCCGTCGCGCGAGTCAACGCGGGCGGCGGATGCTCGATCTTCCGCGACCGTCTCGCCTGCGAGGAAACGCTGTCACTCGCAAACAAGGCGATCGCCGCGCTCCAGGCGTGTGCCGCGTCGAAGCTGCCAAAGGGCACTGCGCGCGGTTGATTCTGTTCGGAAATAAAAAAGCGCGTACCGCCTGATTGGGCGGCACGCGCTATCGAGTTCATCCGAACGTAGTGCGGACGGCTCGGAAGATCAGCGATCCAGGAACGGACGCAGCTTGTCGGCGCGGCTCGGATGCATGAGCTTGCGCATCGCCTTGCTTTCGATCTGACGAATACGCTCGCGCGTCACGTCGAACTGCTTGCCCAGTTCTTCGAGCGTATAGTCCGAAGCCGTGTCGATGCCGAAGCGCATACGCAACACCTTTGCCTCGCGCGGCGACAGCGCGTTGAGCGCGTCGTCGATCGCAGCGCGCATGTTCGCGTGCACGGCAGCATCCGCCGGAGAAGCGGCGCCCTGGTCTTCGATCATGTCGCCCAGGGTCGCATCGGCATCTTCACCGACCGGCGTTTCCAGCGACACCGGCTGCTTCGCGATCTTGAGAATGCCGCGGATCTTCTCTTCCGGCATTTCCATACGCTCGGCGAGCACGGACGGATGCGCTTCCTGTCCCGTCTGTTGCAGGATTTCGCGCGAGATGCGGTTCAGCTTGTTGATCGTTTCGATCATGTGAACCGGCACGCGAATGGTGCGCGCCTGATCGGCGAGCGAACGCGTCACGGCCTGGCGAACCCACCACGTGGCGTACGTCGAAAACTTCCAGCCGCGGCGATATTCGAACTTGTCCACTGCCTTCATCAGACCGATGTTGCCCTCCTGGATCAGATCCAGGAACTGCATGCCGCGATTCACGTACTTCTTCGCGATCGAAATGACGAGACGCAAGTTCGCTTCGATCATCTCGCGCTTGGCTTGACGCATCTTGAGCTCGGCTGCCGTCATCTGACGGTTGATCTGCTTCAGCTGCTTGAGCGGCATCTCGACCGTGCCTTCGATGTCGATGAGCTTTTGCTGCTCGGCCTGAATCGCCGGCAAGCTGCGCTCGAGCGACGCGCCGTATTGCTTCGAGCCCGCGGCCGCGCGCGACGTCCATTCGAGATCGGTCTCGTGACCGACGAATGATTCGACAAACTTCTCGCGCGGCATGCCGCAACGATCCACCGCGATCTGCAGCACGCGACGTTCGATATCACGCACCTGCGCCACTTGCTGCTGAACATTGACACACAGGCGGTCGATGGTTTTCGCGGTAAAGCGGATCGAACCGAGCTCGCGCTGGATCTCGGCACGCGCTTTTTCTACAGCTTTCGCCGCGACCGCGCCCGAACCCTTAGGATTGCTCGCTTGTTCGGCCAACTCGCGCACGCGCGCAAAGATCTCGAGACAGTCGGCCTTCAGTTGCTTCAGGCGCGCTTCGTTCGATGCACCGGCATCGCCGCCGTCGAGATCGTCATCGTCCTCGTCGTCGCTGTCGGATTCGTCGGTATCCGTATCGATGTCCGTGGAGTCGTTCGTATCGGACGCCGAAATATCTTCGTCTGCCGTGTCCTCTTCCTTCAGGCCGTCGACGAGATCGTCGATCTTCAGCTCACCCGATTCGACTTGCGCCGCATCCGCGAGAATGGTCGCGACGGTCGACGGGCACGCCGCGATCGCCTGGATCATCTCGTGCAGGCCGTCTTCGATTCGCTTCGCGATGGCGATTTCGCCGGCACGCGTGAGCAGCTCGGTCGCGCCCATTTCGCGCATGTACATGCGAACCGGATCGGTCGTGCGGCCGAATTCGGAGTCGACCGTGGACAACGCGTTTTCCGCTTCTTCGTCCGATTGCTCGTCGGTGACCACGCTCGGGGCGCTATCGCTCAGAAGCAGCGTTTCGGCATCCGGCGCCTGTTCGTAGACCGCGACACCCATGTCGTGGAACGTGCTGACGATGGTTTCCATCGCAGCCGTCTCAGCGAAGTTGTCCGGCAGGTGGTCGTTGATCTCAGCGTGCGTGAGGTATCCGCGTTCCTTGCCCAACTGGATGAGCGCGCGCATCTGGCGCTGCCGCTCTTCATTTTGCTCAGCGGTCATCGCGACATCGGGCTGTATCGTGCCGGCCTGGCCCTTCCCTTTGTTCGCCCGCCGGCCGGGTGCCTTGCGCGCCGGCGCGACGATATCCAGCTCCGAATCTTCCCGATCAAAACTTGCCATACTTTCTCCTCGACAGGTTTGCTCGGCGACGACAGATCCCCGGGAGCGAGCGTAACGGCTCGCGATGATTTCGATGACAGCTTCGACCACGGACGGCTTGCTGAAAATCGCATCGAGCAAAGCACGCAAACCGCATCCAGACGCGGCACTTGCGTTTTCCAATCGCCCATTCAGGCGCAACCTTAGAGTATATCAGCATTTGCTGCGACGCAGCAGTTTATTTGAAAAAGTTTCGCTGCACGCTCGTTACGCGACATTCGTCTGACCTAAGGTCGGTTGACTCTGACCCCGCCAGATTGCTCATGACTCCAATACGGGCAGATTGCGAAACTTCGCCGATGATGCTACGCGCGATATCGTCTCTAAAAGCGAATCCAAAGGGAGCGAACTCGACCGGCTTTGACTCGACGGCTTCATCGGCTCCTTCGGTTTCGTAGATGGGGCGGCGGCGGCGCTCTTCAAGCGTAGAAACGCTTTGAGATCGTCGAGGTTGGCCTCGGATCGAGTGCTGCGTCCTGACCGATGTCCCGCGGAACGTTGAGCAAGTGCCGCTTCGGCGTCGCTTGGCGCATCAAGGTCGATGGGCACGATATGCCCTGCCTCGAACGCCGTGATGAAGTCATGCGCCCACGCGCCGGCATGCACGCGCGGCTGGGTCTCTTCTCGATGATGAATGATGACCGAGCGCGCGTCCGCGGAGATGCGATAGCGTCGCAGGCTGTCACGGCTTACAAAAGACTGGCCTGCGAGACCTGCAATGGCCGTGTCGACTTCTTCAGAGCGCGTGCGCCGGGCTTGCTCGTTGGCTTGTGCATTTCGCTGGCTCCGTGCGCGGTAGGCGAAATCCACCGGAGCACGCAGAAGGGTCCTTAGGTAGCTGATCGGATGCGTGGCGCGGCGCAGATGTTGCCAACTGGCTTCAACGACGTCGGACAGAAGCTTGCCGTGAATCTTTGCCTCGCGCATGAGTTTAAAAATCAGGAATTCACGAAATCCCAGCGCCAACAGGCGGTCGAGGTCCGCAGGAAGGCGTCCTGATTGTCTCTTTTGAGTAGTAGGGATTAGATCCTTATATATAGCACCGTCTGCCACGGTGACAGACGGTGGCCCGAAAGAAGAGGCGAGTGCGGTCTTGTCCGTCTGCTCCTTACTCGGGGCGGACGGATTCTCGGCTTCGATTGCTGGCTCCGCGAGGCCGAGCAAAGCGGCAGCTTTCGGCGTCAGATGAATGTAGGCGCGACCGAACAGGCCAGCCGCGCCGTATCGGGTCTGTGGCGGCCGAGTGATGAAGCCGGTGCTTTCGAGATCGTCCATGCTGCGATAAAACGTGCGCATGGATTGCTGAGCACGTCCCGTGAGCAGTTCGCGCCGGGCGAAAATGGGGGCGTAGGGGCGGGACGCATCGACTGTGCGGGCCAACGCCGCGAGCAAGGCACGCGCACGAGCGGGCAATGCTGCTGTATGGGTTGCCCGGTGCGCGGCGCGAAAGATCACCCAAGGGAGGTTGGATCGATCACAAGCGTATTCATCGAGAGCGAGTCGATCCGCTTCAGCAGGTGGCGATGTGAAGTTTTGAGGGCGAGAAACATCCTCGCCTGCAACGGAAAGTTGCGCGATATGCATGTCAAGTACGTCCATTTCGAAAAATGGAGGGCAAACGCTTGACTGCCGATCGCGTTCCGCTAAACTTCGAGGTGTGTACTCGTGACCCGATTGGCGTCGGGAAGCGGAACGGGCGATATGCAGTTAAGCCCGATATTCAAAAGCCTTCGGTTGGCGCCGAAGGCTTTTGTCTTTTTACTTCCTGTTCGTTACATAGCAGCCTCGTGGTTGCTGATACGTCAAGTCCTTGATTTCTAAGGAAGTTCTACTAGGCTCAATCAGTTCTGACTTCGTTTGATTCGCTAAGTCATTGATTTAAAGAGAAAACCTAGTAGAGCATCAGTCCTGCTCCGTCTCGCTCAACGTTCTGTTGATGAAATCGGCGATTCGTTGCCCCCACTGCTCAGCGTCGGTCGCGTCCTTCTCGAAGAAGCGAACGCCGACCACGCCGTTTCTCGTGGAAACCTCACAAACTTTCCTCCGGCCCGAGCGAACGACGGTTGCGCTTGGAGCGGCGACCCGCGGTTTTTCCGCAGCCAGCGCAACGGCTTTGTCCTGAGTGAAGTTCTCGTCGTCAATCAAGCGACGAATCGCTTCCACGACCTTTTCTGACTTGCCCGCCTCGGTCAGTGCTGCAAGTTTCTGCGCCGCATTGCTCCCCAACCGCTCGGGCTTCTCAGCGAGTGCCAGCTTGGCCGCTTCCGGCAGTGCATCGAACGAAAAGATTCGCGTGACGTGGCTCTTGCTCAATCCCGCGCTCTCTGAGATCTCGGTGCGTGACAAGCCACTCAGTTCCTGCAATCGCTTGAAATTCCAGTACTTCTCGAAGTCCGTCAGCGACGGCGACAGCAGATTCGAAAAGAACGCCGCAAATTCGATCTCGCCTTCCTCGATCGATGCGACATTCGCGCGGATCGTCGAGCGTCCGAGTTCTCTATATGCGGCGACGCGGTTATGGCCCGCGACGATTTCAAACCGACCTTCGGACAACGCGCGCACCAAGATTGGCGTGGCGAGCGGGTGCCGGGCGAGGTTGCCCTTCAATTCCTGAAACTGCTCAGCCGTCAGCTTGCGACGCCGCCCCTTCACCTCAACAAGCGCATCTAGCGGCACTTCGAGCGCGGCACCTTCCTCGAGTTGCGATTCGAGTTCTTTGATTCGTGCCTGCGCCGTATTGATGCGATGCTGCGCGTCCATCAATCGGCCAGGAGACGTACGCGCCTCTGTGTTGACCGGACGCGACTGCGCCGCGTCCGTCGGCTTGCTGCCGATATTCGCTGTCTTGGCGAGGAGTCTGTCCCCGATGCCCATTTAATCCTCCGTCTGATTCCACGCGCGTACGAACTGCGCGTCGAGATGCTCGGCGAGTCGGTCGAGCGGCTCTTTGAATCGGTTGTATGCGGCTGTGCTGCCGTCCGGTTTTGACAGATCGTAGACCGTCGACAATTGCGCCGAGGCGCCCTTCGGCACGGTCGATTCCGGAATCTCGAAGGGCAGCACGCGATCGCCGTAGGCCTTCTGCAGCCATCCCCGCACCACCCGCGAGACGTCGTCCGACTTTGCTTTGGTCATGATCACGTTGACGAAGTCGAACCGTTTCTGTTCGAGCACGCCCGGCAGCTTTTTCGCAATGTCGGCGAAGAGATGCCAGAACTGCGTCGAGCTGGCGAAGTCGAGCGCCTCGGGCGGGCAGGGCAGCAAGATCGCGTCGGATGCGAGCAACGCGTTGATGGTCAGATAGCTGAGCGCCGGAGGCGTGTCGATGACGATCGCGTCGTACTCGTTCGCGAGCGGCATCAGGCCCTTGCGGAGAATTTCCCAGAATTCGAACGTGCTGTCGTTCAGCACCTTGGCCGGAATCTCGAATTCGGCGTCGAACAGCGAGGACGAAGCCGGGATCAAATCCAGGTTGTGCCAGTACGTTTCCTGTACGGCATAGTGCAGCGTCTCCCGATCACCGTAGATGAGCGGAAGAAGGGTCTGATCGTCGGAGATTTCAGCGTCGGGCGCCCATCCGCACAACTGCGTCGTCGTCCCCTGCGGATCGCAGTCGATGACGAGCACCCTGCGCCCGAGCAACGTGAGGGCTTGCGCGGCGGAGACCGCGGTCGTCGTCTTGGCGACCCCGCCTTTGAAGTTTGCGACGGTTACGATTCGCCCGCGCTTGTGCTCGGGCCGCCGCGTGCGTTCCTTTGTCGCCCGGATCCAGGTCAGGGCTTCTTCGAGCGAGAATTCCTTGCTGCGACCCGCGCCTTTGGACGTCCCTGCGGGCAGATCGCCCTTGGTGGTCAAATACTGGAACCGCTGCTTGTCGACGCCGCACAGAGATGCGACTTGCGCGCTCGTGAATGTCGGCGCGCTTTTGCGCGGGTACGGCTCCAACATCGCATCGCGGATTTGATTGAGGATGTCAGTGGCTTGGGCCGCCACTCCCAAGAGCGTTTCGATCGAAACGGATTGATCGACTTCGGGAAGCCGAGCGCTTAGCATGGAGTTCGCAGTCACTGGCGGGCCTGAGTAAGCAAATAATTCTTCAGTTGGTGGAAAACAAGCTGCAAACCGAAGAATAAACGGCGAACCGGTAAACCTCAAGTAAACTCTGAAGTACTTGAGCGACCGCACCGGGCATTTTTACAACGCTGCCCGCCCGTGTAAACGCGAAATTAGGATGGCTCTGAAGATCTTGGGACGATCGAAGCGCTGCGGATCAGCTTTTCGACGCCGACAAACCGGCCGATATTTTCGTTTCTGAGATAAAGCGAGGTGGTAGAGAGGTCGGCGTGGCCGAGCCCGGCGCTGATTTCGCCTAACTCCGCGCCATGACCGAGCGCATGCGTCGAGTGCGTGTGACGCAACCAGTGCGTGCTGGCGCGCTTCAAGTGCCGGCCACTGCCGGGCGCGTGCGATTCCATGAACGCAGCGGCGTTCGAAAAGATGCTTTTGAATATCTTCCCGATGCCATCGGGGGTGAGCGGTTGTCCGCCACGCGCCTGAGCGATGATCGGCGTCCCCTCGGCGCAATCCAGCGGATCCAGCGGATCCTGCAAGCCGCGCATGGCGAGATTTTCCCTCAATATCTCGACGACGATGGGCGGCAAAAGTACGGTGCGCGGCGCGCCGCGGCCCGGATCGACGGACAGACGCCAGACCGCGCCTGCCACGCCTGCCAGGCGTCCGACGCTGAGCGCGTCGGTGGTTGCGGCTGCAAGTTCGGCGCGACGCAGTCCGGTCGCGTAGGCGAGGAGCAGCGCCAATCTGTCGCGATGCTCCGAAAAAGAATATTCGTCGCGCTCGACCGACTGCAGCACGCATTTCCACTGCGCCACATCGAGCGAACGCGTGGCAGATTCGAACACGGGCGGCGTCGCGACACGCGCAAATCCCGCGAATGGATTGACCGCCAGATAACCTTCGCCGACGAGCCATTCGCACATCGCGTTCACGATCGAACGAGCCGTCTCCCGGCTGCGGTCGGACAGCGGACCAGCGAACGGCCGCCAACCGGCGAAGCATCGTTCGCCTCGGTGCGCGGCGACCCAGCGGGCCGCCGGTTGCGGATCAGCCAGAAACGCGTTGATGTATTCGGCGCAGTCGCCGCTGTCGAGCGACGACAGCGGCTTGCCCTTTTCCACCAGAGCCCACAGCAGCAAGCGCTCCGCTTCCCGCCGATAAGCACGCCGCGTGTGCGCGCTGCCCGATCGGGCGTCGAGCCAGGCGAAAATCGCGCGGAGATCGGTGCCGAATGGCGCGCCG
>Ga0207426_1001577_pt1 | contig 18336 bp, 14 predicted proteins | sample AraplaMF_Cvi_mMS_FD_184265 | JGI IMG/M metagenome (GOLD analysis project Ga0207426, IMG submission 184265) | Arabidopsis root microbial communities from the University of North Carolina, USA - plate scrape MF_Cvi_mMS (SPAdes) (version 2) | ecosystem: Host-associated > Plants > Roots > Endosphere... | reverse complement strand
AAGGCGCGGTCTTCCTTGGCGAACAGGTTCTTGTCCGGCGTGTCGTGCTGATAGACCAGGAACTTGTTCGGGAAGTTGAAGCGGATGCGGCCGAGCGCGTTGGCTTCGCCGGGCGGCTGCGAGATGTGCACCGAACCGTCGCGGTTCTGCTCGAGCTTGAGGCCCATGCGCTGGAGCACGGTCGGGTCCTGCTGCAGCGCCGGCAGATATTCGTTGTAGACGATCGACGGCGGCACGTTCCAGGTCGGGTTGACCGTGATGTACTTCATCGTCTCGGTCAGCAGCGGGGTCGCGTGCGTTCCCGGTTTGCCGGTGACGACGCGGGTGGTCCAGACCTGCTGGCCGCGCTGCATCACCTTCAGTGTGTAGTCGGGAATGTTGAGGATGACATAGGCATCGCCCAGCGAGGGCGCGCCGAGGTCGCGCGGCAGCCAGCGCCAACGCTCCATGTTCACCATCACGGTGTCGATCTGCTTGTCGCGCTTCGGCGTGTTGATCGCCTTGACGGTCTTGTCGTCGAGGATGCCGGTCGGCTTCAGCTCGGCGCTGCTCTGGAACTTGCGAACGGCTTCAGCCAGGGGCGCGTCATAGCGGGTGTCGCCGGCGTTCTCGGCAAGGCCGAGCTTGGCCCGCAGCTGCGGCACGCGCGGATCTTCCACGACGTTCTCAGCCTGCTTCTTGGTCGCGGGCGTGTACTTCAGCGCCGGGCCGTCGGCGATCTCGATCACCGGGCCGCTGCCCTGGCCGCGGAGCTCGGCGAGCTTGGCCTTCAGCTCCTTGTAGAGCTTGTGCGGCGGGTTGTAGCTGTCGAGCGCAGCAGAGGCGTTGCTCGCGGTCGTGATCTTGGCGAGTACGTCGCCGGGATCGACCGGGTGCTCGGGATAGAGGATGTCGCCAGAAACCTGCGACCAGTGCATGCGGCCGCTCTGGGCCTGGCGCGCATAGTCGAACATGCTGGCGGTGAGCTTCAGCTCGGCATCGGCGAGCGCGTCGGGGTTCGTCGCCGCGGCGAAATCCGGCACCGGATAGTCGGCGGGATTGAGGCCGTCGGAAGCGGCATCCTTCAGCCGCGCGATCACGCCCTTGGCCGCGGCCGTCAGGCTGCCGCTCTGGGTCCAGACCGGCGCGAAATCGCGGGCACCGTAAAACTTCTCGACCGCGGCGCGCTCGTTCTTGCGATCGAAATGGCGCGAGGCCTTGGCGCCGATGAGATCCCTAAGCTTGTCGGCGACCGGCTGGTCGGCGGCGGGCACATTGCTCGCGGCCTTGACCGGTTCGGCGGCGGGAGCCGCAGCCGTGGCAGGCGCTGCCGTCGCGGTATCGGCCTTTGCCGCTTCAGGTGTGGAAGGCTCGGTCTTCGCAGGCTCGGTCTTGGCGGTTTCGCTCTTCGGCGCCTCGGTCGCGGGCGTCGTGGCGACGTCGGACGGCTTGGTCTCGACCTTGACGGGGGCCGGAGCGGCTTCAGCCTTGACCGGAGCGGTCTCCTTCGTGGAGTCCTGAACCGTCGCGGTGGTGTCGGTTTTGATGTCGGAGGCGGTCGGGGGCGGGACGTTGGCGGGTTCGGGGCGCGGGATCGCGGCTTCGATCGCAAGTTCGGCGGCGCTGCTGCGCCCCTGATCCTGCGCCAGGGCCGAGCCGGCTGATACCGTGAGGAAGGTCGCTGCGACCGTCATCAAGACACGGTCAAAGCCTGCACGGTGATTCAAACAGTCACGCATTGTGTCGCACCCCTTGGGTGAACTGTTCCTCGCGGAACAGGTTCGTTATCGCCTAATTGAGCTTCGGCTAAACCGCGCCGGCCTCTCGAAAGTTGCACGCCTGCACGCAACGATTCATACGCAGACGATATACAGGCCCCGCTTATGCAGCCAGCACCACCAGGGACAACTCACGACAAACTGACTTCATGGACGCCTGTTTGCAACGAATGAGCAGTTCTAAAACGCGCTTTTCCCGGTGTCTGTTACTTCCAAGTCACGGTTTCCGCCGCAGCCGAATTTTGCCGTAATTCAACGGCTTGCGGGGACTTCGAGGTGGCGCGCGAACCTCCGTTCGCATGAGGCTCAATGCGTCTCCTCGCCGCTTTTGCCGCCATGTCCGGGAACCCCGGCTTCGTCGAGTTTTCGGTAGAGCGTGGACCGGCCGATCTTGAGGCGGCGAGCCACCTCGGACATCTGGCCGCGGTAGTGCGAGATGGCGAAACGGATGATCTCGTTCTCCATGTCCTCCAAAGGGCGGACGTCACCGGTCGGGGTCAGCATGGACAGGGAGCCGGCCTGCGTCAGCGGCGCGATCGGGATGTCCCCGCCGGATACCACAGACGGTGCCGCGATCGGCTCGAGCATCAGCGGAGCGGTCGGAATCTCCGTCGCATGTTGCGACTGCGAGGTCAGCAGCGGGAAGTCGGAAAGGCCGAGCTGGTCGCCCTCGCTCATCACCACGGCGCGGTAGACCGCATTTTCGAGCTGGCGGATGTTGCCGGGCCAGTCGAGCTGAGCGAGATGCGCCACCGCCTCGCCGCTGATGCCGGTGATGGTCCGGTTCTCCTCGGCGGCGAAGCGCGCCAGGAAGTGCCGGAGCAGATGCGGGATGTCCTCGCGGCGGGCGCGCAGCGAGGGGATCGTCAGCGGCAGCACGTGCAGGCGGTAGAACAGGTCCTCGCGGAAATGACCCTGCTTGACCCGCTCCAGCAGCTTGCGGTTGGTCGCGGAGACGATGCGGACGTCGACCTTCACCGGCTTGCGTCCGCCGACTGCCTCGACCGCGCTCTCCTGAAGCGCGCGGAGCAGCTTGACTTGCGCTGTCAGCGGCAACTCGCTGACCTCGTCGAGAAACAGCGTGCCGCCATGGGCCTCGACGAACTTGCCGGTGTGCCGTTCGGTGGCGCCGGTGAAGGCGCCCTTCTCGTGACCGAACAGGATGGACTCGACGAGATTGTCGGGAATCGCGCCGCAATTGACCGCGACGAACGGTTTGGCCTTGCGCTCGCCGCTGCCATGGATGGCACGCGCGAACATTTCCTTGCCGACGCCGGACTCGCCTTCGATCAGCACGGGGATCGACGAGTTCGCCGCCTTCTGCGCCGCGCGCATCACGCCCGCCATGGCCTCGGCGCGGGTGATGATGTCGGAGAATGTCAGCCGGCCTTCGCGGCTGTGACGGATGCGCTGCAATTCGCCCTTCAGCGCGGAGGCGTTGAGGGCGTTGCGAAGCGAGACCTGGAGCCGCTCCACGCCGACCGGCTTGACGACGAAATCGGCCGCGCCCGCGCGCATGGCCGAGACGACATTGTCGATGCCGCCATGGGCGGTCTGCACGATGACGGGGACGCTGAGGCCGGCCTCGCGGATCTTCGCCAGCACGCCCATGCCGTCGAGGCCGGGCATCACGAGGTCGAGGATGACGCCATCGATGGCTGGTGCGTCGGGGGCGGTGAGGGCCGCGATGGCGGCGTCGCCGGACTCCACGACAACCGTCTCATAGCCGCATTTCTGCACCATGTTCTCGACCAGCCGGCGGGCTACAGCGTCGTCGTCGGCGATCAAAATACAGGCAGCCATGGTGTTCCCCGCACGCTACTACTATCTGTCTCGAATCGGGTCACTCTGGCCGAAGCCGATTAACGCACTCTTAAACCTTGGTGCCCCAGCCCGTCGTCGCGATTGTTGAACACAGGTTTCCCACACAATGAATTCGCGTTCCAAGCCCGCTCTCAAAAAGCCCGCTCTCCGCAAGTCAGCCGCCAAGACATCCGTCGTCAAGAAATCTGCCGCGAAATCGGTCGCCAAATCTGCCACCAAGGCAAAACCCTCCGCCAAGCCTTCACTCGCCAAGCCTTCACTCGCCAAGTCCTCACTCGCCAAGCCTGCGAGCAAGACCGGCAAGCTTCCGGAGTGGAACCTCGCCGATCTCTATTCCGGGATCGATGCGCCGGAAGTGGCGCGCGATCTCGAGAAGATGGATGCCGATTGCGTCGCGTTCGAGACCGACTACAAGGGCAAGCTCGCGACAGGAACAGCAAACGAAGATGGCGGAAAATGGCTCGCGGAAGCCGTGCGACGCTATGAGGCGATCGACGATCTCGCCGGCCGCCTCGGCTCCTATGCCGGTCTCGTCCATGCCGGCGACAGCGTTGATCCCAAGATTTCAAAGTTTTACGGCGATGTCTCGGAGCGGCTGACGGCAGCGTCGACGCATCTGCTGTTCTTCGCGCTCGAGCTCAATCGTGTCGATGACGATATTTTGACCCGCGCGATGCAGGCGCCCGAGCTCGCGCATTACCGTCCCTGGATCGAGGATCTGCGCAAGGAGAAGCCGTACCAGCTCGACGACAAGCTCGAGCAGCTCTTCCTGGAGAAGTCGCAGACCGGCTATTCCGCCTTCAACCGGCTGTTCGACCAGACCATCTCCGGCCTGCGCTTCAAGGTCGGTGCGAAAGAACTGGCCATTGAGCCGACGCTCAACTTCCTGCAGGACCGCGACGGCGCCAAGCGCAAGGCGGCGGCCGAAGCACTGGCCAAGACGTTCAAGGCTAATGAACGTACGTTCGCACTGATCACCAACACGCTCGCCAAGGACAAGGACATCTCCGACCGCTGGCGCGGTTTCCAGGATGTCGCGGATTCCCGCCATCTGAACAACCGCGTCGAGCGCGAGGTGGTGGATGCGCTGGTCGCCTCCGTCCGCGCCGCCTATCCAAGGCTGTCGCATCGCTACTACGCGCTGAAGGCGAAGTGGTTCGGCAAGAAGCGGCTCGCCTATTGGGACCGCAATGCGCCGCTGCCCTTCGCCGCGACCGACGTGATCGGCTGGCCCGATGCGCGCAACATGGTACTGACGGCCTATCGTGGCTTCTCGCCAAAAATGGCCGACATCGCCGAGCGCTTCTTCACCGACCGCTGGATCGACGCGCCGGTGCGTCCGGGCAAGGCGCCGGGTGCGTTCTCTCATCCGACCACGCCGTCGGCGCACCCTTACGTGCTGATGAACTACCAGGGCAAGCCGCGCGATGTGATGACGCTCGCCCACGAGCTTGGCCACGGCGTGCACCAGGTGCTTGCGGCGAAGAACGGCGCGCTGATGGCGCCGACGCCGCTGACGCTGGCGGAGACCGCGAGCGTGTTCGGCGAGATGCTGACGTTCCGCCGGCTGCTGGCCCAGACCAAGAGCGCAAAGCAGCGCCAGGCGCTGCTCGCCGGCAAGGTCGAGGACATGATCAACACCGTGGTGCGGCAGATCGCGTTCTATTCGTTCGAGCGTGCGGTCCACACCGAGCGCAAGAACGGCGAGCTCACGGCGACGCGGCTCGGCGAGATCTGGCTGTCGGTACAGGGCGAGAGCCTGGGGCCCGCGATCGAGATCAAGGCGGGCTACGAGAACTACTGGATGTACATCCCGCACTTCATCCATTCGCCGTTCTACGTCTACGCCTACGCGTTCGGCGACTGCCTCGTGAACTCGCTCTATGCCGTCTACGAGAACGCGGCCGAAGGCTTTGCCGAGCGCTATCTCGACATGCTCGCCGCCGGCGGCACCAAGCACTACTCGGAGCTGCTGCGGCCGTTCGGGCTCGATGCCAAGGATCCCAAATTCTGGGATGGCGGCCTCTCGGTCATCGCCGGCATGATCGACGAGCTGGAGGCGATGGGCTGAGCCGGTTTCCTTCCTGAAGGCGGGTTCCCATTCGACGGACCTTGAAGATGCCGCGAGCCGTCTCGCGGCATCTTTGCGACAGGCATCCGCACGGGCCGGCGCTGCTCGCGTCGCAGCCCCGTGAATTTGCTACGTCAGATTGAACGTTGGGGCGGCCCGGCAGACTAACTCAAGAGATATTGCGAACGTCATTTTCAACTATTGATTGCCGATTGATCGATTTTTGCCTGGGGAGGCACCCATGCTCGATCAAGGACCTGCCGCGCCGGTTCCGGAATCGAAGAACGCTGCCGCCGTCGATCAGGAAATTCCCTGGTGCGAGAAGCACCATCAGATCGTCCGCGACGAAATCGCCGCGATCAATACGCGGCGTGAGCCGGACCGGCGCATCGATACCGATCGCCTCGAGAACTGCCAGTTGCTCGACGTCACCGGGCTCGCTCTGTCCGGCGGCGGCATCCGCTCGTCGGCGCTCTGCCTTGGCGTGCTCCAGGCCTTGAACCACCACAATCTGATCGGGCGGATCGACTATCTCTCCACGGTGTCGGGCGGCGGCTATATCGGCACCTCCCTCAGCGCCACCATGACGGCGGCGCGTCGGTTTGTCTTCGGCGAAAGACCGCTCGGTGGCACCGTGACGGCCGCCGAGATCAGCGACACGCCGTCGGTCGGGCATCTGCGCAATTATTCCAACTATCTGATCCCGGCCGGGGTCCGCGATCTCCTGACCGGTATTGCCATCGTGGTGCGCGGGCTGGTCGCCAATGTCGGCCTGACGCTACCCGTCTTGCTGTTGCTGGCGGCCGTCACCGTGTGGTCGACGCCGCTGCGAAGCTGCCTGACGGATGCGAACGTCTTTGGCGTCAGCCTCAGCGACAAAAAATTGTGCGAGCTGCACAATTTCGGCAGCGTCGATCGCTATGGCTTCAGCACGTTCGGCGCCGCGATAGCCCTGTTCATGTTCCTTTGCAGCGGGCTCACTTATCTGGCGTCGCGCTCAGTCCGCGGCAGCGGACCCAGCGTCGTGCTTGCCTATATCGGCGGCATCGCGCTGCTCGTGGGCGTTGCCTGCGATTTCGCGCGGCTTCTCAAGGTGCATCATTTCGCGCTGACGCTCGCGATCGCCATCATCGGGGCCGTGCTGTTTTTCGCATGGGCTCTCAAGCAGTCGCTCGCAAGCCCAGGGAAGCGGCAGGAATTCCGCTCGCATTGGCCGAGCGTGGGCGCGACCTTCCTGGTGCTGCTGGCGGTGATCGCCTTCTTCGAATTTCAGCCCTTCATGCTGGAGCAGATGTTCGATGTCGCCGAGAGCACCGCAATCGGCGGGCCGGCTGGCGGGGTTGCGATCGTCTGGATCAAGTCGCTGGCGGCCGCGGCTGCGCCAATCGGCATTTTCGTCACCGCATTCAGGCAGCAATTCGCGGAACTGTTGAAAGGAAACAGCGCCTCATCGCAATGGGGCTCGCTGGTTCTCAAGATCGTCGCCAAGGTCGCGCTATGGATCGCGGGTCTCGCGCTGCCGCTCATCATCTGGGTGGCATACCTCTATCTGTCCTATTGGGGCATCTCCAACGACCTGTTCGAGCAGTGCTCGGACAAACTGGGTCAGGCCTCGCAAATCGAATGCCTGACGAATGCCAGGGCGAACGCTCCCTCCGGCAGCCTGGCCGGCAGGATCCAGTTCGATGCCGGCAAGGGCACCTTGTCGGCCGAGATCACGCCGAAGGTCGCGCCGCCGGCCGTGGACGAGACGCGGAAGCTGACGCCGGTCTGGCACACGCCCGAATGGCTTGAATTCCTGGCCGGGAAGGTCAGAGACACGGTTCGGCCCCGATTTCCCGACCTGTTCCGGGGCGACGCCTCGGAGCTCGCCTATGCGCACAGCCTGCCAAAGGTGATGATCTACATGTTCGCCGGCATCGTGCTGTTCGTCATCTCGTTCTGCCTGACGCCGAATGCGAACTCGCTGCACCGGCTCTATCGCGATCGCCTGAGCAAGGCTTTCCTGTTCGATCCGACCCGTTCGGCCGACGGGGGCGTCGGGCGCGCCGAAGCAAGCCTCGATCAGGGGCGCGATTTCAAGGCGCTCGATCGCATGAAGCTGACCGATCTCTATGCGATCCCGGCCGAGGTGGCCCGCATTCCGGGGCTGCCGGCCGCGCCGAAGCTGCACGCGCCCTATCAGCTCATCAATACGGCGCTGAATATCCAGGGCTCGGACTTTGCCAATCGACGCGGCCGTAACGCGGACTTCTTCCTGTTCTCCGCGCTGAATGTCGGCAGCGAGGCGACGGGCTATGCGCCCACGGGTCTCGTCGAGGACGACGAGCAGAGCCTCGACCTTGCGACGGCCATGGCGATTTCCGGCGCCGCGGCCTCCTCGAACATGGGCTCGAGCTCGATCAAGGCCCTGACGCCGACGCTTGCGCTCCTCAACGTGCGGCTTGGCTACTGGCTGAAGAACCCGCGCTATGTCGACGAGCGCGTGCGGCCGCAGCGCCGCTCGACGCCGCTTTATTTCTGGTCCGAGATCTCGGGGCGCCTGTACGAGAACAGCGACAGCGTCTACCTCACCGACGGCGGCCATATCGAGAATCTCGGCGTCTACGAGCTGCTGCGCCGCCGCTGCAAGGTGATCATCGCGGTCGACGCGGAAGCCGACGCGCCGATGAATTTCGGCTCGCTGATGAGGTTGCAGCGTTACGCCCGCATCGATCTCGGCGTCCGGATCGACCTGCCATGGACGCCGATTCGCGAATGCACCCGGACGCTGATGGCGCGCAATGCGAGCAAGGCGGGCGATCCCGCGGCGCTCGACGAGCATGACGGGGCCACCCGCGACCACGTCCACGTCGCGATCGGCACCATCGACTATGGTGGCAATGACCTCGGTTATCTCGTCTATGTCAAATCGTCGCTCAACGGCGACGAAAACGACTACATCCGGGACTATGCGCGCCGGAACGACCGCTTCCCGCACGAGACGACGGGGGACCAGTTCTTCTCGGAGGAGCAGTTCGAGGTCTACCGCGCGCTGGGATTCCACATGGCACACGGTTTCCTGTCCGGGGATACGCCGGTGACGGTCGGTCCCGGCACCGATCTGCGTGTGGCCCGGTTCACCGAGGCGGGCGAACCCGCCGTCGACGCGGTGCGCGAGGCGCTCGGCCTTGCGGTACTCCAGCGCCGCACTGCGAGCTTCGCGACTACGATGATCGATCAGGGTTGAGCCGCTCGCGCCCAATTCCCGGCAATCGGAATTGCAAATGACCCGATTTGCGGGAAAACCGCGCCTGCCTGCCGTTGCCCTGCCCGAAGGATTAAGGTATCCCAGCCCAAGAATTGGACTTTCGACTGGGGACAATCCATGGCTGACCATAGCGAAGTGGCGTACACCACCGCCGACGGCAACGACTACGTTGCTCACGAGCAGACCTACGAGGGCTTCATCAAGCTGGTGAAGTACGGAACGGCCTCGGTCGCGCTCATCGTGATCCTGATGGCGATCTTCCTGACCTGATTCTTTCGGCAGCTGCCCACGCCAGCGGCAGCAGCTGCTCATAATATCTGCATCCAAGCCGGTGATAAAACCGGTAACGAACGCCGCGGGAGTAAACGCTTAAGTTTTGCGCGTGCGCTGTCCCGCGCCGCCGGAGGGCCTATGAAGATCGCCGTTGCCAAGGAAATTGATCCGTCGGAGCCGCGCGTTGCCGCTTCGCCTGATACGGTGAAGAAATTCAAGGCGCTGGGCGCCGAGATCGCCGTCGAGCCGGGCGCCGGCATCAAGTCGGGCCTGCCGGATTCCGAATTCACGGCGGCCGGCGCCACCGTCAGCGCCGATGCGCTTGCCGATGCCGACATCATCATCAAGGTGAAGCGTCCCGAAGCCTCCGAGCTTTCGCGCTACAAGCGCGGCGCGCTCGTCATTGCGATCATGGATCCCTATGGCAACGAGGCCGCGCTGAAGACCATCGCCGATGCCGGCGTCGCCGCCTTCGCGATGGAATTGATGCCGCGCATCACCCGCGCGCAGGTAATGGACGTGCTGTCCTCGCAGGCCAACCTCGCCGGCTACCGCGCTGTGATCGAGGGCGCCGAGGCCTTCGGCCGCGCCTTCCCGATGATGATGACCGCCGCCGGCACCGTGCCTGCCGCCAAGGTGTTCGTGATGGGCGTCGGCGTCGCCGGCCTCCAGGCGATCGCGACCGCGCGCCGTCTCGGCGCCATCGTCACCGCGACCGACGTCCGGCCGGCGACCAAGGAGCAGGTGGAATCGCTCGGCGCGAAGTTCCTCGCGGTCGAGGACGAGGAGTTCAAGAACGCGCAGACCGCCGGCGGTTACGCCAAGGAGATGTCCAAGGAATACCAGGCCAAGCAGGCCGCGCTCACCGCCGAGCACATCAAGAAGCAGGACATCGTGATCACGACCGCGCTGATTCCGGGCCGGCCCGCGCCGAAGCTCGTCTCGGGCGAGATGGTCAAGTCGATGAAGCCGGGTTCGGTGCTGGTCGATCTCGCCGTCGAGCGCGGCGGCAACGTCGAGGGCGCCAGGGCCGGCGAGGTCGTCGACCTCGATGGCATCAAGATCGTCGGCTACACCAACGTTGCCGGCCGCGTCGCGGCCTCGGCCTCCAGCCTCTACGCGCGCAATCTGTTCTCCTTCATCGAGACCATGGTCGACAAGAAAGAGAAGAAGCTCGCCGTGAACTGGGACGACGAGCTCGTCAAGGCCACCGCCCTGACCAAGGACGGCGCCGTCATCCACCCGAACTTCCAGCCGAAGGTTTAAGGAGAGCCGCCATGGAGCATGCTGCACAGGTCGTCGACCCCTTTATCTTCCGGCTGTCGATCTTCGTCCTCGCCGTCTTCGTCGGCTATTTCGTGGTGTGGTCGGTGACGCCCGCGCTGCACACGCCGCTGATGAGCGTGACCAACGCGATCTCCTCGGTGATCGTGGTCGGTGCGCTGCTCGCCGGCGGCGTCGCCAACGTTTCGAGCGGCTCGGGCTGGGCGCGCGCCTTCGGCTTCGTTGCGCTGATCTTTGCCTGCATCAACATCTTCGGCGGCTTCCTTGTCACCCAGCGCATGCTGGCGATGTACAAGAAGAAGTCGAAGTAAGCGGCCACCTCGGGCTGAAGGGATCAATGGGGACCTGAGATGAGCGCTAACCTCTCTGCATTTCTGTATCTCGTGGCGGGAGTGCTGTTCATCCTGTCGCTGCGCGGGTTGTCGAGCCCGGCTTCGTCGCGCCAGGGCAATCTGTTCGGCATGATCGGCATGGCGATCGCGGTCGCCACCACGCTTGCCAATCATCCGCCGGCGGACGGCCTCGCCTGGGTGCTGGTGATCGTCGGCATCGCGATCGGTGGCGCGATCGGCGCGGTGATCGCCCGCCGCGTGCCGATGACCTCGATGCCGGAACTCGTCGCGGCCTTCCACTCGCTGGTCGGCATGGCCGCGGTGCTGGTCGCCGCCGGCGCGTTCTACGCGCCCGAAGCCTTCGACATCGGCACCCCCGGCAACATCCATCCGCAGAGCCTGGTCGAGATGTCGCTCGGCGTCGCCATCGGTGCGCTGACCTTCACCGGCTCGGTGATCGCGTTCCTGAAGCTGTCCGCGCGCATGAGCGGCGCGCCGATCATCCTGCCGTTCCGCCACATCATCAACATCGCGCTCGCCGTGGCGCTGGTTGTCTTCATCGTCGGTCTCGTCCTGTCCGGCAGCGCGTTCGACTTCTGGATGATCGTGATCCTGGCGCTGGTGCTCGGCGTGCTCATGATCATCCCGATCGGCGGCGCCGACATGCCGGTCGTGATCTCAATGCTGAACTCCTACTCGGGCTGGGCCGCGGCCGGCATCGGCTTCACGCTGGGCAATTCCGCGCTGATCATCACCGGCGCGCTGGTCGGCTCGTCGGGCGCGATCCTGTCCTACATCATGTGCCACGCGATGAACCGGTCCTTCATCTCGGTCATCCTCGGTGGCTTCGGCGGCGAGACCGCCGCGGCCGGCGGTGGCGGCTCGGGCGAGCAGAAGCCGGCCAAGCTCGGCTCGGCCGACGATGCGGCCTTCATCATGAAGAACGCCTCCAAGGTCATCATCGTGCCCGGCTACGGCATGGCGGTCGCGCAGGCCCAGCACGCGCTGCGCGAAATGGCCGACATGCTGAAGAAGGAAGGCGTCGAGGTGAAGTACGCCATTCACCCGGTCGCGGGCCGCATGCCCGGCCACATGAACGTGCTGCTGGCCGAAGCCAACGTGCCCTATGACGAGGTGTTCGAGCTCGAGGACATCAACTCCGAATTCGCGCAGGCCGACATCGCCTTCGTGATCGGCGCCAACGACGTCACCAACCCGGCGGCCGAAGAAGACAAGACCTCGCCGATCTACGGCATGCCCGTGCTCCAGGTCTGGAAGGCCGGCACCGTGATGTTCATCAAGCGCTCGCTGGCGTCGGGCTATGCCGGCATCGACAACCCGCTGTTCTATCGCGACAACACCATGATGCTGCTCGGCGACGCCAAGAAGGTGACCGAGAACATCGTCAAGGCGATGTAACGCAAAAGGGACCGTGGCCATCAACAAGGAATGGCACCGGTCCCATCGCATGCCGCCGAAGGCGACGCGCGAGCAGCGCATCGCCTGGCATGCCGCCCACAGGGCGGCGTGCGGCTGCCGCGACATTCCAGCCAGCATCCGGCCCGACGTCATGAAATTGCTGCGGAGCCGTCGCAAGCCCTGAGGCGGAGACCGGTCGCCTCGCCATGACAATATTCAAGTGGATCGCCATCCTGCTCGTGACCGTCTACTGCGCCGGTCTCGTCGTGCTGTATGTCCGCCAGCGCGAGATGCTGTTTCCGATCCCGCCCGTGGGCCGCACCGCGCCCGGTGCCGCAGGGCTGCCCGAGGCGGAAGAGCATGTCCTGACCACCTCAGATGGCGAGAAGGTCATCGTCTGGCACGTGCCGGCCAAGCCCGGCCGTCCCGTGGTCCTGTTCTTTCCGGGCAACGGCGATTTCCTCGCTGGACGTGTCGATCGGTTTAGAGCCATCACCGCCGACGGCACCGGCCTCGTCGCGCTGTCCTATCGCGGCTACGCCGGCTCGAGCGGGGCGCCGAGCGAGGAGGGGCTGCTGCGCGATGCCGCGGCCGCCTACGCCTTCACCACCGCGCGCTATGCCGCGGACCAGATCGTCGCCTGGGGCTTCTCGCTGGGGACCGGCGTTGCGGTCGCCATCGCGTCCGAGCATCCGGTCGGCAAACTGATCCTGGAGGCGCCGTACTCCTCGACCGTGGACGTCGCTGCCGCGGCATTCCGCTTCGTTCCCGTGCGCCTTTTGATGCGCGACCAGTTTCACTCCGACGAACGCATTGCGCGCGTCACGGTGCCGCTGCTCGTGATGCATGGCACCGATGACCTTGCCATTCCGATCGGGTTCGGAGAGCGTCTGTTCGGGCTCGCGCATGAACCGAAGCAGTTCGTTCGCTTCGCGGGCGGCGGACACGACAATCTCGATGCCTTCGGCGCGATCGAGACAGCGAGGCGTTTCATTGCTTCCTAGACGGCTTGCTCTTTCCAGCGTGTTCATCGCCGCAATCCTATTGCTGTTGCCGCAGCCCGCGTGGGCGGCGGCCGGGCTCGACGGCGCGGCGATGCGCTGGCCTTACGCGCTGCCCTTTGCCGGCCTGTTGCTGTCGATCGCGCTCGGGCCGCTGCTGTTCGCGAAATTCTGGCACCACCACTACGGCAAGATCGCCGCGGCCTGGTCGCTGCTCGCGCTCGGCTCGCTCGTGATCTTTGCCGGAGGCAGGGCGACACTGGCCGTGCTGGTCCACGCCATGCTCGCCGAATATCTCGGCTTCATCGTGCTGCTTTTCTCGCTCTATGTCGTCGCCGGCGGCATCCTCGTCACGGGCGGCATCAAGGGCACGCCGGCCGCGAACACGGCCATCCTCGCGCTCGGCACGCTGATGGCGAGCGTCGTCGGCACCACAGGGGCCGCGATGATCCTGATCCGTCCCTTGATCCGGGCGAACAGGCCGCGGCGCCAAAACGCCCATGTCGTCATCTTCTTCATCATCCTGGTCGCCAATGTCGGCGGCGCGCTGACCCCGCTCGGCGATCCCCCGCTGTTCGTCGGCTTCCTGCACGGCGTCGACTTCTTCTGGACCACGCGGACCATCTGGTTGCAGACGATGATCGTTGCCGGGCTGCTGCTCGCGATCTTCGTGGCCATCGACGTCTGGCATTTCAGGAGCGAGCCGCCGGTCCGCGACGCGGCTCCCGCGGAGCCGGTGCGCATCCGCGGCCTCGTCAACCTCGTGCTGATCGCGGCGATCGTCGCCAGCCTGCTGGCCTCGGCGATGTGGGAGCCCGGCATCGCGTTCGACGTGCTCGGAACGAAGCTGGGGCTGGAAGACGTCGCCCGCAACGCGGCGCTGCTCGCGATTGCGGCGCTGTCGGTGTGGCTGACGCCGGAGGAGCACAGGCAGGCGAACGGCTTCACCTGGGAGCCGATACGCGAGGTCGCAAAGCTGTTTGCCGGCATCTTCGTCGCGATCATCCCGGTCATTGCTATGCTCGATGCAGGCCAGCATGGCACTTTCGCCTGGCTGCTGTCGGCCGTCACGGCGCCGGACGGCACGCCGCGCGAGGCCGCCTATTTCTGGTTCACCGGCCTGATGTCGGCATTCCTCGACAATGCGCCGACCTATCTGTTGTTCTTCGAGCTGGCCGGCGGAGACCCGCAGGCGCTGATGCATGCCCTGCCGGGCACGCTCGCCTCCATCTCCATGGGGGCGGTCTATATGGGCGCGCTCACCTATATCGGGAATGCGCCGAACTTCATGGTGTGCAGCATCGCCAGCGAGAACGGCATCGCGATGCCGAGCTTCTTCGGCTATTTGCTGCGCGCCGGCGCCGTGCTGATCCCGCTGTTCCTGCTGCTGACGGTCCTTCCGGTCGCCCCGATCCTGCACTGGCATTGAATCTGACGGCCGATTTGCTACTGCTCGGCTTCACAATCGGAGCGGGTGGATGAGCGCGCATAATTCGATGCCCCGGTCGGCCTGGATCTTCCCGGCGCTGGCCGTGCTGTTGTTCGCGGCCGTCAGCGTGACGGATTACGTCTTCACGCTGTCGCTGGCGGGGCTGGGGTTCGCCGCCGTGCTTCTGGTCATCCTGTTCGGCACAGTGTTCGCCGCCGTTCATCATGCCGAAGTGATCGCCGAACGGGTCGGAGAACCCTACGGCACGCTGGTGCTGACGCTCTCGGTGACCATCATCGAGGTGGCGCTGATCACCACGATCATGCTGGGCGAGAAGCCGGCGCCGGAACTGGCGCGCGACACGGTGTTCGCCGTGGTCATGATCGTCTGCAACGGCCTCGTCGGGCTGTGCATCTTCATCGGCGGCCTGCGCTATCGCGAGCAGGGCTTTCAGCTCTCCGGCGCCAACGTCTATCTCAGCGTCCTGTTCGCGCTCGCGACCATCACGCTGATCATGCCGAACTACACGACCACCACGCCGGGCCCGGTCTATTCGGCCATCCAGCTCGGCTTCGTCGATGTGGTCACGCTGGCGCTCTATGCGGTGTTTCTCTACACCCAGACGGTCCTGCACAAGGACTACTTCGTTCATGAACGGGGGCAGGGCGAGGGCGGGGAGGTGCACCTGTCGATCGGGGCGCTCGCGCTCACCGTGGCGATGCTCCTGGTCTCGCTGCTGGCGGTCGTGCTGCTGGCCAAGAAATTCTCGCTGGTGGTCGATGCCGTGGGCGCCAGGATCGGGGCGCCGCCGGCCTTCGCCGGTCTTCTGGTCGCGCTGCTGATCCTGATGCCGGAGGGCGTCGCGGCCATTGCGGCGGCACGGAAGAACGACCTCCAGAAGAGTATCAACCTCGCGCTCGGCTCGTCCCTGGCGACCATCGGCCTGACCATTCCCGCCGTCGGCGTCGCCACCTATGCGCTCGACAAGGAGCTCGAGCTCGGCCTCAGCGACCAGGGCAGCGTGCTTCTGCTCCTGACCTTCTTCCTGAGCATGCTGACCTTCGGCACGGGCAGGACCAATGTCCTGTTCGGGCTGGTCCATATGGTGGTATTTGCCGTCTACGTGTTCATGGTTTTCGTGCCCTGAGCACCATTGCGCTGCCGCGGCCCATCGGGTCCGGATCATGTCCCAGGAGAGTTCCGATGCTTGCCGCCAAGTCCGAAGTCCAGGTCGACAACGAACAGGTCCGGGTGACCGAATGGCGGCTCGCCCCGGGCAGCGCGACCGGGCATCACACCCACGGGATGGACTACGTGATTGTTCCCGTCGTGGCCGGCGAAATGACCATCGTGGCCCCCGGCGGCGAGCGGTCCAAGGCGCAGCTTGCGGCCGGAAAATCCTACTTCCGCAAGGCCGGCGTCCAGCACGACGTACTTAACGAAACCTCAACCGAGATCGTGTTCCTTGAGATCGAGCTGAAGCCGTAAGGCTCCGGTGCCGTTTGCCATCGATCCGTCGCAGTTGATCCCTTACAATTGCCCCAAAGTTCCCGCATCAGGTCGCGCGGGGAGTGGCCGAGAAATGCTGAAATACCTCGCTAAAATCTCGATGGATATTTTCCCCTCGGTGCTCGCGACGATCATCGGGGCCTACATCGTTAACCACTACATCAACGCCAAGCCCGCACCCGACACCCCCGCGGCCGTGACGGCGCCTGCCCAGGCCGGCGGCGACGGCAAGCCGGCGGACACCGCCAATCTTCCCGCGCCCGGCGTCAAGGCCAAGGGCGTTTCCGAGAAGAACGTGACCGAGAAGGCGGCGGTCGAGAAGCCTGCCGACAAGTCCGAGACCAAGACTGCGGACACCAAGGCAGCGGACACTGCTCCCGCCGAGACCGCCTCCCACGGCCGCCCGACGGCCCGCGAGAAGGCGGCCGCCAAGCCGACCCCGGCTGCCACCGCACCGGCGGCTGAGGCGAATTCGGCGCCGGCCGCGAGCTCCCCGGCTGCGGCTCCGGACGCCAATGATCTGGCGCGTGCCGCCATCGAGCGTCTGCGCAAGTCGCCTGAGAGCAAGGCCGCTGAAAAGGCTGCCGAGGCCAAGGCAGCGGAGGCCAAGGCTGCGGAGGCCAAGGCTGCCGAAGCCAAGGCCGCTGAAGCAAGGGCTGCCGAGACCAAGCCGGTCGAGCGGACATCCGAGCCTGCGGTGCGCGAAGCCGCCCGCACCCCCGAGGCCCCGCGCGTCATCTCGACGGAGCCGTCCGCGGTCCGTCCCCTGCCGCCGCCGATCACGGTGTCCACGCCCTCGACGGAGGCGTATGGCAATGGCGGTTCGTCGCCGAACTACACCGCGTCGGTCGGCAACGACGACCCGAATCGAATCACGCCGCCGGCTGACATTCCCGTGCCGGTGATCGCACCGCCGCTCGACCTGCGCGCCGACGCCGGCGCGGCCATGCCGCGGCCGAAGAAGACCAACGTCGCCGACGAGATGCTGTCGGGCATGAAGTCGATGTTCCACTCGGTCCTGCCGAAGAGCTCCACTCCGGACTAAGAGCGTTCGTTGCCGTCAGCCGCCGACGCGGGCGAGGCCGCTGCGGGCGGCATCGTCGCGCGGACGAAGCGCAACCGCCTTGTTGTAGGACGCCGCCGCCTTGGCCCTGTCGCCGAGCCGCTCATAGGCCTGTCCGCGCGCGGTCCAGATCTGGGCATTGTGCGGATCGGCCTCGGATGCCTCGTCGAGATCGGCCGTGGCCTCCTTGACCTTGCCGAGGGCGAGATAGCTGGTGGCACGGCCGAGCAGCGGCTCGGCCTTTTGCGGGTTGAGCCCGCTTGCCGCGCTGAAATCGGCGATTGCGACATCGTGCTGGTTATTGCCCTGGTAGATCAGCGCGCGGCCATAGAGCGCCTGCGCGTTATAGGGATCGAGCGCGACGGCTCGATTGAACTCGTCGAGCGCTGCTGCGGTGTCGCCTGATTTGGCGAGGGACTGGGCCTTTGCGGTGTGGGCCTGGGCTTCGGTGACGCTGCCGGGGCTGACCGCACTCTCGGCGGTCGCGGCGGGCTTCGGTGCTTCCTGCGGCTTGTCCTTCTCCGGCATCAGCGATCCCAGGTCGAAGGAGCAGCCGCACAGCGCAATCCCCGTCAAGGCCAGCGCGAGCGGCTGCCGCCAGATCCGGCGTCGCCGCGCCAAGCCGCGCTCGGGGAAAGGGGAGGCCATCTACGGTTCGCTCGCGCGTTGGTGCCGCACCGGTCGTGCCCGTCCCAGAAAGGCACCGCTCATAACAATAACGCGGGCCAAGGGCCCGCGTCATCGAAAACTGAGGTCTTAGTTATTCAGCAAATCAGCGCGGTCCGCGCGGACCTGCACCCGGGCCGCTACGGCCACCGCGATCGCCACCGGGGCCAGCGCCGAACACCGGCTTCGGCTTCATCGGCAGCAGGCCTTCGCGCTGCAGCTTCTTGCGGGCCAGCTTGCGCGCGCGGCGCACGGCTTCGGCCTTCTCGCGGGCCTTCTTCTCGGAGGGCTTTTCGTAATGACCGCGGAGCTTCATCTCGCGGAAAATGCCTTCGCGCTGCATCTTCTTCTTCAGCGCCTTGAGGGCTTGGTCGACATTGTTATCGCGAACGAGAACCTGCACGCGGCATCCTCTTCAGTGGATCGGATTTGAATTCTGGTAAGTCAAAGGGGATGGC
>Ga0207426_1001576_pt1 | contig 18346 bp, 18 predicted proteins | sample AraplaMF_Cvi_mMS_FD_184265 | JGI IMG/M metagenome (GOLD analysis project Ga0207426, IMG submission 184265) | Arabidopsis root microbial communities from the University of North Carolina, USA - plate scrape MF_Cvi_mMS (SPAdes) (version 2) | ecosystem: Host-associated > Plants > Roots > Endosphere... | reverse complement strand
CCCGGCCGGTGCGGGGTACCGTGAAGACACCAAGGGACTCGGGGACCACAACACCGGGCGCGTCGCTGCTGCGGCCCGCCCGAGTGAGGTGAGCACCATGCAGACTCTGTGGACCGTGGTCGTGCTGGTGGCGCTGGGAGCGCTGTTCATCGCCCGGGTCAATGCCCAGGGGGCCGGGCGGATGCAGACCCATCGGTACGCGGACTGGAAGCAGTCCGTACGGCAGCGGATGCACAAGCGGTCGCATGACCAGGCCGGCTCCGAAGCGCCTGCGGCCGGCCCACCGCCGCCCCCGGGCAAGGCGGGAAGCGACCTGTGACGTCCACCGCCCGCTCCGTCCCGTCGGCCCAGGACTACGACGGGACCTCCCCGTTCCCTGCCGACCGCACCGAGTCCCCGCCGAGCAGCGGCCGGCGCATGTACGTCACCGTGACCGGCATCATCGTCGTCGCCCCGTTCGTCGGCCTGGCCGTCGCGATTCCGCTCCTCTGGGGGAGCGTCGTCCACCTCACCGATCTCGTCCTGCTGGCCGTCTTCTACGTCGTCAGCGGTCTGGGCGTCACCATCGGCTTCCACCGCGGCCTCACCCACGGCAGCTATACGGCCGCACCCGCGCTGCGCATCGCGCTCGCCCTCGCCGGCTCGCTCAGCTTCCAGGGCGATGTCATCGACTGGGTCGCCACCCACCGCCGCCATCACGCCTACACCGACCGCCCAGGCGATCCGCACTCTCCTTACCGCTACGGCACCAGCCTGCGTGGCCAGCTGCGCGGACTGGTCCACTCGCACATCGGCTGGCTGTTCGGCGACGACCCCACCTCGCACCGCCGCTTCGCGCCCGATCTGCTCGCCGACCGCGGCATCCGCGCGGTGGACCGGGCGTTCCCGGTGCTGTGTCTGCTCACGCTCGGCCTGCCGTTCGCGCTGGGCTGGGCGCTGGGCGGCTCCTGGGTCACCGCGCTGACCGCCCTGCTGTGGGCCGGGTTCATTCGGATCGCGCTGCTGCACCACGTCACCTGGAGCGTCAATTCGCTCTGCCATGTCATCGGCGAGCGGCCCTTCCGCACCCGGCGCCATGACCGGGCGACGAATCTGTGGCCGCTGGCCCTGTTGTCGTTCGGCGAGAGCTGGCACAACCTGCACCACGCCGACCCGACCTGCGCCCGGCACGGCGTCGACCGCGGCCAGGTCGATGTATCCGCCGCCGTCATCCGGTTCTTCGAGCGTCTCGGCTGGGTCCGGGACGTGCGCTGGCCCGATCCTGAACGGGTGGCGGCCCGCCGCCTCAGGAGCACCGCATGACCACCGCCGGGGACCCTCCCCACCCCGCTCACGCCGAGCACCACGCACCACCGCCCGTCGCCCGCCTGACCATCGCCCCCCACACCGATACGACCCGGCGCCTGGACGGTCTCTGGTGGCCGCACTCGACGGATCTGCTGGCCGAACTCCCGGAGCTGCTGACCGCGTTGCCCTTCGACTGGCCCCGGATCACCCATGCCACGGTGAACGGCACCGGCTGGCCCGCGCTCCCCTCCCACACCCTCGTCGCCGGCCATGTCGTCCGCCTCCGCAGAACGACCGGCCGCCAAGGCCCGGACACCATCTGCCTGGTCTCCTCAGGCCACGGCCGCTGGGACCTGCTGATCATCCCGCCCACCACCCCTGAGCCCGAGGCCGTCCGCATGATGGCGGAGATGGCCCGCACAGGGGAGCCGACACCGGCCTGAGGGCGGAGACGTGGCGAGTGGGGCGCGGCTCCCAGAGCCCTCAACTCGCCCTCATCTGCGGCCGTTTCACGTGAAACGGCGATAGCGGTCTGGGGTGATGCGAGGCGGGTCCGCGGCGCCCCCAGGTGCTACGGGGTGGCGCGGGGAGGCAGCGAGCGAGAGCGCCGTACGGACTCGGAGGCCGGCCCCTGACGCCCTCAACCCCGGCCTTGGCTACTGCGTACGGGTGGTGTTCATCAGAAGAACGCCGATCCGGGGGCGTCGGTACGTGAATCCGCCCATTACGTACTCATCATAAGAAAACGCAACAGAAGCGACGCCATCCAAGTGGTGCACCGGTAGCGGCGCAACTGAAGCGAAGCAACAGAGGAAGCACAACGCAGTAGACGCAACGGATCTCTCGGGGAGATCCCGACCGAAAGCGAGGGGCCATGGCTGCGACCAAGGTCATGAAGTTCTGGGCGGTATGCCTTGCCGTTCTCGGCAAGCTGCTGGCATCACTGGGAGTCTCCGCGGCGGCGTCGGCCGCCCGCCGGGACGCCGCACTGTACGAGCGGACCCTGAGCAAGGGGAACGCGGGCACCGAGACCCCGGGCGGTGATGCCTCGGAGGCGGAGCGCGCCGCTGTACCGGAGCATCATCCGGAACGGCGGACTCATGCCGTGCCCGCCCCGCGCACCGTACCGCTGTACGGCCAAGCCACCGCAGCACGAAGAGGGTTCGCCCGTCCGGAGCTGCCGCCGACGATCAAGCAGCGCATCAGGGCCGAAGCACATGGCACCTCGCCGGGGATGCGCAGCCGTCTCGCCACCGGTACCGAGTCGCTGACCGACGCCGGTCAGACCGACCCGGCCGGGACCACGCCGGACGCCGAGCGTGCCGACGCGCACGCGCGCTCCGCGGTCATTCCGGCGGCCCGCAACCGTGCGCACACCGCCCGCTACGTCTGAGCCGCACGGCGTACACACTGGCGTGATCCACGCGGCTGCGCCACGCACGCCAACGCGGCAGCCCGGAGACATGAGTCATCGCAGCGGCACGGAGCGGTGATCCTCAGAAACTGACGCTGTGAGGAGAGACCTGCACAGCTGCAGACGCAGACATTGCGACAGAGGCTGACGCACGCGCAGAGATGAACGCACGCGCAGAGACAGCCAGAGAGGCAGACCCAGGCTCGTACCCAGACCCGGATGCAGGTGTGGACGAGCACGCAGAAGCCGACATGTTCCACGTGAAACCCACGCAGAGGTGAACGACCCGAAGGCGCCGGGACGGACGAAGACCCGCAGCAACGGGCGACCCGGCCGGCGACAGTCGTAGTCAGAGCAGCAGTGGCCACCTGAGAGACCGCACGACCACAGACCTGAACCACCTGTCACACCCCCGGAGTTCTACCGCTCCGCCCCCGACCGGGGCACCGGTGTCCGGACCTCCACCCAGCTCCCGCCCGAGCTCCGCACGTGACGCACGCGTGTCGGGCTTCCGTCGGCGGTGAGCGGGAACTGCCGCCATTGCGCACCTTCGCTGCGCACCTCCGTCGCGCACCCCCGCAAGCCCGTGATGTGTCTCCGGGCGGCGGTACGACGCCGATGAGTGCCCCGCGGGCCCCGGCGACCGTGCGTACGCGTGCACCGGCTGACCCGCCTTTTCGCCGCGGTGCGCCGGCCCCCTCCGGGCGGTGTCCGCATTGCGCGCATCCCCCGCTAAATGATCTCCGCATGCCCGGTGAAGGCCGGTGGAGGAATCCCCATATTGGTCGACTTCCTCTTGACCGCTTGGTAAAGTCCGAGCACTCATTGTGACTCGGCGATTTGAAGCAGCCGCCCGGGGTCATCCACCGTTCGAAAACCGGAGGGTTTGTGGAATGCCTGAGCTGGCGGACACGGGGAGGCGAATCAAAGAGTTGCGGGTCAGTGCCGGAATGACGCAGCATGACCTGGCCGGGCCCGAAATGTCATCCAGTTATATCTCCCTGGTCGAACACGGGAAGCGTATTCCCAGTGGCCGGGCGCTCAAGATCCTGGCCGAACGCCTCGGCGTCGGAGTGGCGGAAATATCCGGAGACCCGGCGCCCGCCGAAAACACCGGTGTCCGCCGGCTCGACCTCGTCGGACGACTGGTGGCGGCCCGCCGGCAATGGGACGGCGGCGACGTCGAAGGGGCCCTGTCGGAATTCCGGGCACTCGCCGACATGGAGCCGGCCCATCGGCAGGACGATGTCTTCACCGAGGCCCAGCTCGCCATCGCGGAAATCCTCGGCACGCTCGGCCACCCCGACGAGGGCGCCGAGGTCCTGGAGCGGATGCTGACGGAGCTCGCCCCCGAGCCGTACGCCGAGCCCCGGCTGCGCACCCTGATCGCGCTCGCCGATCTACTGGAGTCGGCCGGCCGGGTCCAGGACGGACTGCGCCATGCGCTGACCGGTCACCTCGAATGCACCGCCCGGCGCCCCGGCACCGGATTTCACTCGCTGCTCGCTCTCGATGTGCTCACCCGCTGCGCCTATTGGAGCGGTTGCCCGGACTGGGCGCCCGATACCGACCACGGACGGCCCTCGACGGACGGGGTGCTCCCCGGGCCGCGTGCCTCCGTCGATCTGCACCGGGCGCTCGACCTGCGCGACCGGGGCGAGCCGGAGCGCGCCACCGCGCTGCTGGGCGAGTGTGCGCGCCGGGTCACCCCCGCCGCCGGATTCCCGCTGTGGGAGAAGATCAACGGCCATTACGCGCTGCTGTTGCTGCGCCGTGGCGAGACGGCGGCGGCCCGCAGCCTCGTCGAACGCGGGCTGGTGGTCGCCTCGGTGGCCCAGGAGCCGGGCTTTCCGCTGTGGCTGACGACGGCGGAGGCCGCCGGGGCGGAGGCGGCCGGTGACCCCGCCCGGCTCTTCGCCCTCGGTGAGGAGCTGGCCGCGCTCCCCGACACCGGCCGCAGCCATGAGAAGGCCGCCGCGCTCGGCGAGATCGCGGCGGCGTGTGCGCGGGCGGGCGACCGGGGCAGGGCCGCCGGATACTTCCGCGCTTCCGCGGAGCTCTTCCGGCGGGCCCAGGCATACCGCCATGCCGAGCGGGCGCGGGAACGACTGACGGAGCTCATCGAAATGCGGGACTGACGGCCGCCGGGGCAAAGCGCCGCGGCGGCGCATATTCCGTTGTTCCGCGTACTGCGTGCTATTTCTTCGTCTTCTTGCCGAGTCCCAGTAAGGCGAAAAGGGCCTCCGCGGCGCCGATGATCGCCAAAATCATCCCGGCCTTGTGGAGTGAGATGACCGAGTTCTCCACTTCCTCGGTGCTCAGCCAGAGGGCCAGGCCTACGATCGCCACAACAATGCCTATGGCAATACCCTTCATGGGTTTTTCCCGTCCCGTGTGATGGTGTCGGATTCCGTGGGCGGATTCCGTGTCCGACTCCGCATCGGACTCCTTGTACGGACCAGGTTCCCGTCCCGCCGGCGCATTTGGATCATCCGCAGGTAGGCACTTTCCGCCCACCGACTGCCACTTTCTATGTACTACCGCTCCGGTCAGGGGCGGCTAGGGGACGGATAGGGGAGGCCCGGGGGAAAATCAGGGGCCGGGTGGGGCAGCTCCCCTGAGAGCGCTCCCTTTTACCCCCGCCCGGCTATCCCGTGCTGCTGCGCCAGAATCGCCGCCTGCACCCGGCTGCGCAGCTTCAGCTTCGACAGGATGCGGCTGGTGTGGGTCTTGACGGTGCCCTCCGCGAGATCGAGGGCCGCCGCGATGGCGCTGTTGGCCAGCCCGCGTCCGATACAGGCCAGCACCTCCAACTCCCTTTTGGTGAGGGTGTCGAGGGCCTGCGCCGTGTCGGCCGGAAGGGTGGGGTCGGCGGCCGGCCGGCCGGCGAACTCGCTGATCAGCCGCCGGGCGATGGCCGGGGTGAGGAAGCCCTCCCCGTGTGCCACCGCCCGTACCGCGCCGACCAGTACGGCCGGTTCCGCGTTCTTCAGGAGGAAGCCGCCGGCCCCGGCCCGCAGCGCCCCGTAGAGGTACTCATTGAGGTCGAAGGTGGTCAGCACCAGCACCTCGGCGAGGCCGCGCTCCACGATGCCACGGGTGGCGGCGACCCCGTTGAGCTGCGGCATCTGGATGTCCATCAGCACGACATCGGGCCGCAGTTCCTCCGCCAGACGGACCGCCGTCGCACCGTCTCCGGCCTCCCCGACCACGGTGATGCCCGGGTCGGTCTGGAGCAGCAGGACCAGCCCGGACCGTACGGCCGCCTGGTCATCGGCCACCACCACCCGGATGCCCGGGGGCCGGCCCGCCGGATCTTCCGCCGGTGCCGTCGCCGGCCCACCCCTCGGCTCGTCCGCCGCTGACTCCCTCACTGGCTGCGCCACCTTTCTCGTCTCCTAAGGGTTCTGGGCCAGCGGGAGCACCGCCCGCACCCGCCACCGGCCGGGGGCGGTGCGGTCGGGCCCCGCGTCGAAGCTGCCGCCGACCAGGGCGGCCCGCTCGGACATCCCCGCGAGCCCGGCGCCCGCACCGGTCATCAGCTGCTCCACGGGGCGCTGCCGGGCCCGGCCGTCGGGGCGGGCCAGCGGGCTGTCGACCGAGATGGTCAGCTGCTCGCCGCCGGTCTCGCAGCGGATTCGCACCCGCCCCGCCGACGCGTGCTTGAGGACATTGGTCAGCGCCTCCTGCACGATCCGGTACGCCGTCACCTCGATCACCGACGACACCTCGGGGAAGGCCTCGGGGAGGTCGGTGTGCAGGGTCAGGGCCGCCGCGTCGGCGGCCGGCCGGGCCTGTTCGACCAGCGCCCCCAGCGCGTTCAACTGCGGCCGGTCCCAGTCGTCGGCCACCCCCCGGTCGGACCGCAGCAGCACCACCATCCGCCGCATTTCGGTCAGCCCCTGCACACTGTTCTCCCGGATCACCGAGAGCGCCTGGAGCACCGGATCCTCCTCCGCCGTACCGTCCTTCTCCCGCTGTGCCTCGGTCAGGGACAGCACCGCGCTGGAGTGGATGGCGATGGCGCTGAGGTGGTTGGCCACCAGATCGTGCAGCTCACGGGCCATCCGGGTGCGCTCGGTCTGGAGCACGGTCTTGCGGTCCAGCTCCGCCAGCCGGTCGATCTGGGCGGCCCGCTGCCGCTCGGCATCCGCCCGCTCCTTGTGGTTCCGGATCAGCACCGCGGTCCATACGGGCGAGATGAGCACCAGCGCGATGAGGACACCGGTCGTCACGCCCTCGGACCGGTCGCCCAGGAGGACCAGGGCGACGGTGGCCGCCAGAGTGGCCGCGATGGTCCCGAACTGAAGGACCCGGCACAGCCACGGGGCTCCGTACAGGGCGGCCGCATAGAGCAGATCCGTATAGACGAGGAGGGGGCCCAGGCCACCGCCGGCGGCCATCTGCACGCCGACCGTGAGCGTGCCGACGGCGACCGCGACCAGCGGCACGGTGCTGCGGAAGGCCGTCGCGGCGCACAGCACGAGCACCGGCAGCACGGCCTGCCAGACGGGGAGATCGCCCCCCATGACCCGTGGCCCGCCCAGGACATACAGGATCAGGCAGCCGGCGAAGAAGCCCACTGCCAGTCGCAGGTCACGGAGCGGCAGGGGGCGGCCGCGCGCGTGCGTATCGGTGAAGGGACGTAACCACACACCAGGACAGTACGACGGCACATGCCCGGTTCTCCTGGCCCTGGCGCCGGAATTCGGGCCGGTCCGCCCTACATCGAAGTATGTAGCTGGACATCAGCAGGAGGGATGACCCGAACGCTCCGGGGGGCTGGAAACCTGGGGCTGTCCCGTCCGGTCGATGGAGGCGGAAGAGGGGGGAGGGGCCATCGATATGGCGGGAAGTCACTGACCCGGTAAGGCCTCGGCACCGCTCAACTGCGGAGGACGGAAAGCACGTGGAAACGAACGCCGCTCTTCTCGAACTCTCTCCCCAATCCCCTGACCAGGACGTGGTCGCCCCCCGGCCGCGCCCCGGCCGGGCCCGCCCGGCCCTGCTCGCTCCCGGTCACCCGGACCCCGTCGCCACCCCCGTCCCGGTCTTCGTCGTCCCCGTAGGGCCCGCCGCCGCTCCCCACGGCCCGGGCACGGGGCTCTCCCCCGACGACTGTGCGGGCCTCAACGGCCATTCCCGGGCCACCCTCGGCGGCGCGGCCGGCCGCCGGCTGCGCGACCGGCTCCCCGAGCAGGTGAGCGCCGCGATGGCCGCCGCCGGCCACTGGGAGCTGTACGGAACCCGTGGCCTGCTGGTCGTGGCCTGCGGCGATGACGCCCGCCGGATGGGGTTCTCGGTGGAGTCCGTCCGCCCCGAGACCTCGCCCCCGTACACCCCGTACGAGGTGCTGACCGCCCATGAGGCGGGCCTGGTGGCCGACTGCCCCGCCGCCGGGCGCGACCGCCTCGTCACCCGTTTCTGGGTCCGTAAGGACGCCGCCCTCCAGGCGGTCGGCCATGGGCTGTCCCTCGCGCCGGAGCGCATCGAGGCGGGCTTCCCCGGCGACCACGGAACGGTCCGGGTCCCTGGATTCCACGGCGGTGAAGTCCTGGTAGCGGTACGGAACTTCGCCTTTTCCCCCGCCTACGAATGCGCCGTGGCCGTCCCGGAATCCCTCGCGCTCACCCCGGCCTTCTGCTATTCGGCCGGGTAATCGCCGGATTCCGCAGGGATCTCGCGGCCACCCGGGTGAAACCTCCGCATGTCGCGGCGCCGCGTCACGGCAAAAACCATATTGCCGGGTTAGTTGGTGCGTGCCCACCGGTCGTGGCGAGTACCGCGTCACGGCGTTGCCGGAGCACTGCGGAGGATTGCCGTCATGCCGTCGCCCCTCGCCAAACGGTCCGTCGAAACGCTCCTGTCCGTGCTGCTGGTCGTGCTGACTGTCCTGGGGGCGGCCGGCCCGAGTGCCGCGGCGTCCGGCTCACCGGCCGGGCCGGGGCCGGACTGGGAGCGCATCGCCGCCTGTGAGAGCAACGGCCGCTGGCACATCAACACCGGCAACGGCTACCACGGCGGGCTCCAGATCGACCCCGCCACCTGGCGCGCCTACGGGGGCCGCCGTTACGCCCCGCGCGCCGACCTCGCCACCCGGGACGAGCAGATCGCCATCGGCGAGCGCATCGTCCGGGACCGCGGACTGTCCGCCTGGCCCAACTGCGCCCGGACCACCGACAGCGGCGACAGCACCTCCCGTGCCGCGGAGCAGACCCCGCAGGACGATCCGGCCCCGCAAGCGGCCCCCCGCACCCGCAGCCTCACCTCCCCCGGCCACACCACCGCCCGCACCTATGTGGTGCAGCCCGGCGACTGCCTCTCCGTCATCGCCGACCGCACCCACACCCCAGGCGGCACCAAGGCCCTGTACGACCTGAACAAGGACACCCTCGACCAGGGGCCTGACCACATTTACCCCGGGCAGCGGCTGCGGCTGCGGGCCTGAGGGCGGCGCGGCACTCCGCTGCCGGGTGCTCCGGAGGGCCGTCACGGTGAATCCGCTGATCGGTGCGGGTGAATGCGCGGGACGGGCCGTTGCTCAGGCTTGGTGGACGGGGGCATGGCCGGTAGCAAGACCGCGGGGTACCAACCGCGAGGTGCAGGAGCACACAGTGAAGAACATGGCACGCATCAATGTTGTGATTGCAGGAGCTTGCGGTTTGCTCCTGGCCGTCGGCGGGGCGTCGCCCGCCCAGGCCTGGGACGGGCCGTTCGACGGGGACGGCGTGTGGAACAGCGACACCTTCGCCAACTTCCATGCCGGATTCAGCTGCCGCAACCGCGCCAGAATCTGCATCAACGGGCCGCTGAACAGCGGAAACGTCCGGAACTCGCAGAACGTTCACCTGTCCGGCAACAACAGCAACAGCGGTAGCCCGACCAACGTCAACGGCAACACCAACGACGATGCCGGCGGCACGACCGGAGCCGAGAACAAGACCAGCAACAACCTCCAGCACATCGGCCGCGGCGGCAGGCAGAAGCTGTGACCTGCCGCTGATGCGGCCCTCCGGCCCCGGCGCGTCCGGGGCCGGAGTCATGCCCGGACCACGGCCCGGCCCCGGGGCGCCGCACGGCCGCGGGCACACGGCGAGCGCCCGGCGGAATCCGCCGGGCGCTCGGGGAACGGCTGTCGAAGAGGGGCCGTAGCCGTATCAGGGGGCCGTCCGTATCAGTGGAGGAAGCCTCCCAGGATGCGCTGCACGCTGTTGCCGCTGCCCCGCGAGGCGCCGGTGACGGCGTTGCCGCTGTTGGTCGACCCGTTGGTGTTGACGATGTGGCCGCTGTTGTTCGGGTTGCCGTGGTTGAGGAAGTTGCCACTGTTGAGGCTGTTCCCGCTGTGTACCGGCCCGTTGATGCAGGGGTGCGGCGAACGGAACACCGGCGACTTGTAGTTGAAGTCGGCGAGGCGGTTGTTGCAGACCACTCCGGAGACCATGCCGGCCACGGTGCCGACGTCCGCGCCCACGACGGCGGCGAGCAGGGAGTCGCTGGGAATCACCTGGGCCCGGGCCACCCCGCTGCCGAGCAGCACCAGCCCGCACGCCCCGACGATGCTGCCCGCCTGCGCAATTTTTCTCACGTCGCTCCTCGCCTCTTCGTCCGTCGGATGCCAGACGTATCGTGCTGCCGCGGCCGGTCCGCATCGGCGTTCAACCCGCAGGAGTGAAACCCCCGGCGGCCACAATCAGCCGGGTGGCCCAACACTTCGAGGGGCTCTCGGGGACGGTCCGGCCGGAAAGGGCAGGCGTCAGGCCGGGCGCGGGCAGGCGAGGAACATCGGTGGCGCTGCCGGGGCGGGCGCGGGCCGCGGCCGGGCGTGCCACCGGGAGCCGGCCGGTCATCCGGCGGCCGGCACACCGGGGCTCAGAGCACCAGCCGCTCCGGCATGGGCTGCTCCACACCGTCCAGCTCCAGCGTGCACCGGGGCACGGAGGGGACGAGATGCGGCTGGCGCAGCAGGACCCGGAAGGGGTGGGCGGGCTCTTCGGGGAGTTCGCCGGTCAGCACGTTCATTCCGGCACGGTGTTCCTTCTGGTACGCGACCACCTTGCCGTCGACCAGGAGCTCGATCTCGCCGGACCGGCCGGGTCCGACGTTCACGGTGATCGAGTGGTCACCCTGATCCAGATGGAAGTGGTGTCTGTGCCCCATGACGACCTCCGGCAGTTCGTCGGTCACGACCGGCCGCGCCGTCGGTACCCACCGCGAGCCGGTCCGTTCTTCCAGCGTAAGGGGCCTTCCCCCGGGTTCCGCGAGCGACAATTGGGGTGAGTGCCGGGCGGCCGGTTCACGGAGCGCGGGTCGGCGAGACCTGCCCGGGGAAACGGGCGCCGGGCCGGCAGGAGACGACCATGAACGGCTCGGTCCGGGTGGGGCAGGTGGTCGGGGTACCGCTGCGTATGCACTGGAGCGTGCCGCTGCTGGTGGGCCTGTTCGCGTACGGACTCGGCCGGCAGGGCCTGCCCGTCTGGACGCCGGGCCGCTCGGACGCCGTGTACGCCGTCGGCGGGGTCGTGGGAGCCGCGCTGCTGATGGGCAGCCTGCTCCTGCACGAGACGGCGCACGCCGCGACCGCCCTGCGGAAGAAGATCTCGGTGCAGGACGTGACGCTGTGGGCGCTGGGAGGGACGACCCGGATGGGGCGGCCGCCCACTGCGGCGGCGGCCTTCGCGGTGGCGGTCAGCGGGCCGCTGATCAGCCTGGTCATCGGCGGTGTCGCGCTGGGGGCCGGGATCGGGCTGCACGGGCTGTCCGGCTGGGCGGTGCCCTCCGTCGTGCTGGCCTGGCTGGGCTGGGCGAACCTGTTCCTGGGAGTGTTCAATCTGCTGCCCGCCGTGCCGCTGGACGGCGGCCGGGTGGTGCAGGCGGTGCTGTGGTGGCGCACGGGGGACCGGGAGCGTGCGGACCTGGCGGCCTCCCGGGGCGGCCAGATCATGGGGCTGCTGCTGGTGGCCGCCGGCTGGATCTCCGTGCTGCGCGGGGCGCCGGGTGGGCTGTGGATCGTCTTCATCGGGCTCTTCATCATGATCGTCGCCGGTGCGGAGCGGCGCCGCGCGGCCCTGCACCGGGCACTGCGGGGACTCCGGGTCCGCGAGGCGATGACCGGTCCGGTGGCCACCGGCGCCGATTGGCTGACCGTCCAGCGCTTCATCGACGAGGTGGCCGTGCACTCCCGGTACTCCGTGCTGCCGCTGCTGGACTTCGAGGGCCGCCCCAGCGGCATCGTGCAGCTGCGCCGGCTCGCGACGGTACCGGCCGCCGGACGGGAGACGCGGCGGGTGCGCGAGGTCGCGACCCCGCTGTCCCAGTGCGCGGTCGCCGCACCGGACGATCTGCTGACCGAGGCGCTGGACAAGCTCAGCCTGCGGACCGGCGCCCGCATCCTCGTCGTGGACGCGGGGCATCTCGTCGGGATCGTCACCGGGAAGGACATCTCCCGTCTGATGCGGCGCGAGACCCTGGGCGGCAAAGAGAGCGCCTGACCGGCCTCCCGGGGCGTCGCGGCGGGCGCGCGCCGCCGCCCGTCGGCGCCCACAATGGTGGTACGGAACGCCCCCGGGGGATACGGGGCCTGCCGGAGCGGAGGCCCGGAACGGGACAGGGGTATGGAGTACGTCACCGTGACCGCGCTGAGCCACCCCGGACTGCTCCGCGAGCACAACGAGGACAGCCTGGTGGCCGGTCCCTGGACGCTCTGCGCCACCATGACCGAGAACCCGCAGACCCTGGTCTTCCCGCTCGGCACCCCGCTGGTCGTCGCGGTCGCCGACGGCATCGGCGGGCAGCCGGCCGGTGAAGTGGCCAGCGCCCTGGCCGTGCGCCAACTGGCGGCGCTGGGACCGTCGCTGGACACCGAGGAAGCGGTCCGGGACGCCCTGAACCTCTGCAACGACGCGGTGTACGCGGCCGGCCGGGACCCGGAGCTGAACACCATGGGCACCACGGTCGCCGGCGCCGTCGTCCTGGCGGAGTCGCTGCTGGTGTTCAACGTCGGCGACAGCCGGGTGCTCGACGCGACGGCGGACGGGCTGCGCCAGGTGAGCGTGGACGACAGCCCACCGCTGTCGCCGGGGCGGCGCACCACCTCGCTCGTCACCCAGGCGCTCGGCGGCACCCCGGACTTCAGCGCCATCACCCCGCATGTCCGGGAAGCGCCGCTGTCCGCGGGCGACCGCTATCTGGTGTGCACCGACGGGCTGACCGACCCGGTCCCTGAGGACGCCCTCAACGACCTGCTGCAACTACACAGCGGCGGCCGGGCCGCCTTCGAGCTGTGGAAGTCCGCCATCGAGGCGGGCGGCCCCGACAACATCACGCTGGCGCTGATCACCATCGGCGAGTAGCACGACCGGACCGGCCCGAACCGCACACTGCACGCGGCGACGCATCCTCGGGCTAACCCCACCCCCCGAGGTCATGGCTGCCGGATGGGCAGCGGTGAACCGCTCAACCACCCTTGCCCCATGACGACTTATGCCCACCGCACCCTTCTTCTGGCGCTCTCCGTCGCCACCCTCGCCACCACGGTGACCGCGGCCGCCCCGGTGGCCCGCGCGGAGGCTCCCGGCACCAACGGGCCCGCCCTCACCTGGCGGCCCTGTGCCGAGCCCGGCGGCCTCAGCGGCCAGGAGTGCGCCCAGCTGCCCGTACCGCTCGACTACCGAGACCCGGACGGCCCGCAGATCGGCCTCGCCGTGACCCGGGTGCGCAGCGAGCGGCCCGCGGCCCGGCGGGGGACGCTGCTGGTGATCCCCGGCGGGCCGGGTGAGTCCGGTCTGCGCCGGCTGAAGAGCGAGGGGCCGGCCCTCCGGAAGGCGATGGCGGGGGCGTACGACCTGGTCAGCTTCGATCCGCGGGGGCTGGGCGGGAGCACCCGGGCGGGCTGCGCCCTCGACGCCGCCGACCGGCACCTGGTCACCCTGCGGTCCTGGCCGGGGCCGGACGGCGAGATCGCGGCGAATGCCGCCCGCTCCCGGCGGATCGCCGAAGCGTGCCGCCACCATGGCGGCGCGGTGCTGCGGAGCTTCAGCACCGCGAACGAGGTGCGCGACATCGACCGTCTCCGCCGGGCCCTGGGCGAGGAGAAGCTGTCGGCCTGGGCGCACTCGTACGGGACCTACGTCGGTTCGGTGTACGCGCAGAAGTACCCGCGGCACACCGACCGTTGGGTACTGGAGAGCACCGATGACCCTGACCCGTCCCGGGTGGGGCGCGGGTGGCTGGCGAACATGGCGCCGGGCGCGGACGACCGTTTCCCCGACTTCGCGGCCTGGGCCGCCGATCCGGCACGGGAGAGCGAGGGGCTGCGGCTGGCGCGGCGGCCCGAGGACGTCCGGCCGCTGTTCCTCGCGCTGGCGGCGAAGCTGGACCGCGAGCCGAAGGAGTCCGGTACGCCGGGCGTCCCGCTGACCGGCAACCGGCTGCGGCAGGCGCTTCAGAACGCCCTGGCAAGCGATGGCCTGTTCGCCGAGGTGGGCCGGCTCGTCCGGCAGGCCCAGGACCCGGCCGCCGTGCCGGTGCTGCCCGCCGCCGTCGCCGGGCCGATGCCGGACCAGGACGCGGCGGTCGTGATGGCGACCGTCTGCAACGATGTGCGCTGGCCGGCGCCGTCGGTCCCCGCCCATCGGCGCGCGGTGACCGCCGACCGCGTCCGGCACCCGCTCACGGCCGGAATGCCGGTCAACATCACGCCATGTAACTTCTGGAAGGCCCCGGCGGAACGGCCCACCCGTATTACCGACGACGGCCCGTCCAACATCCTCATGGTGCAGAACCGCCGGGACCCCTACACGCCGTACTCCGGCGCGCTGAAGATGCGCCGCTCCCTCGGCGACCGGGCCCGGCTCGTCACGCTCGAACACGGGGGCCACGGCGCCTACTTGTCCCACGGCACCGCCTGCGGCGACCGCACCGTCACGGCCTTCCTGACGACGGGCCGCCGCCCGCAGACGGACATCCGCTGCACCGACTGAGCCGCGGCCCGGGATGCTGCGGCGGACAGGGCTCTAGGCGTGGAGCCGGACGCCCTCAAGGGCGGTGTCGAAGACCGGCCGGTACCGGCTCCACTGGTCGTTCGGCGCGACAAGATAGACCACGTACTGGGTGTTGTCGGAGCCGCTGAAGGCCACCTCCACCGCCCGGAACTTCCGTGCCGAGCCGTTGAAGGTGAACTCCCAGTAGCCCGCGGGCCGGCCGCGGAACGTCGTGGGGTCCATCCGGACCCGCTCATAGCCCGGGTTGTCCCGGCGCGTCTGGTCCTCTTCGGTCTCCCGCCAGTGCTGGACCGGATCCTTCGCCCCGGCGAACGGGACGATGTTGATCCGCAGGCCCACCTTTCCGGACGGGTCCACGTAGGCGACATCACCGCCCGGAGGATGCTTGCGGGTCCAGCCGTCCGGTACGGGGAGGGAGAAGCCCTTGCCCGGCTTCTGGAGGTGGTATCCGGAGGGCACCGGCGGAGGCGCGGAGGGGCGGGGAGCCGACGGGTGACTGGCCGTCTTGGAGCCGGGCGGGGTGGTGCTCGTCGCATCGGCACCGCCCCAGGGCCACAGCAGCACGCCACCGGTCACGGAAGCGGCGACCGCCATGGCAGCGGCACTCCACAGCGCCGTGCGGCGGCCGCGCCTGCCCTTCCGGGCGGGAACCGCGGGGACCTCGGCGCGCTGCGGCCTGGTGGGCTGGTCGTCGAGCAGGGTCCCCGCGCCGGTCGTATGGCCGCCCAGGAGGCGCTCGGCCTCATGGGCGTCCATGCGCTTCCCGGGTTCCTTCACGAGCAGACCCGCGATCACCGGGGCCAGGTCACCGGCGTTGCGCGGGGGCGGGTACTCCTCGGCGGCGATGGCGTACGCCGTCTCGATGGCGTTGTCCCGGCTGAACGGGGGCCGCCCCTCGACCGCCTGGTAGAGCGTCGCCCCGAGGGACCACAGGTCACAGGCCGGGCCGGGTTCGGCGATGTTGCTGCGGAGGCGTTCCGGCGCGAGGTACTGGATCGACCCGACCAGTTCGCCGGTCCGGGTCAGGGAGGGCGTGCCGGACTGCACGGCGATACCGAAGTCGGTCAGCACGATCCGCCCGTCGTTCCCGAGCAGCACATTGGCGGGCTTGACGTCCCGGTGCAGCACCCCGGCGTCGTGGGCGGCGCGCAGCGCGGCGGCCATGCCGGCGCCGATCCGGGCCGCTTCGGCGGGCGGCAGCGCCCCCTTGCTCTTCACCAGGTCGCCCAGGGTGACCGAGGGGATGTACTCCATGACGATGCAGGGCAGGCCCTCGTCGTCGACGACGTCGTGCACCACGATCACATGGGGGTGGGTGATCCGGGCGGCGCTGCGGGCCTCGCGGCGGGTGCGCTCGTAGAGCGTCTCGATCTCGTCGTCGTTCAGATGCGGCGGTACCAGCAGCTTCTTCACCGCGACCGGCCGCCCGAGCAGCTCGTCCTCGGCCCGCCACACCGTGCCCATGCCACCGCGGCCGACCCGCTCCACCAGCCGGTACCGCCCGGCTACGAGCCGTCCCAGATCGGACACCGTGAGTTCGCCTCCCCCGCACGGGTTGAACAGTCTGCGGGAGCACCATAGCCCGCCTGTTCGAGGCTGCCGAGGGGCGGCGTTCCCGGATTCCGAAGCCGCGGGCGGGGCCTGTCCGGCAAGGCTGCCGGGTGAGGTGGCAACTGCCGTGGGAGCCGCCCTCGTTCGTCATCGGGACGGCGGGCGCGGCGACGCCGGCGCCGCGCTAAGCGCGGTGCGCGGAAGGCGCATGGTGCCGTGCGTGACGCCACGATGGCGCCAGTGATGCCATTCATGCGCCAAGATGGCTTGCGATGGCGCCATCGTGATGCCATGATGGCGTCATGGACCTCACGCCCTACGTCGACAATCTCCGGCACGAGCTCGCGGTCGCCGCGGACACGGGCGGAGAAGAAGCCCGCGCCCTGGCCGAGCGGCTCACCACCCCTTTGGAGTCGGCCGTCCGGCTCACGCTGCTGAACGCCCTCTCCTCCGCCATGACCGAGATCACCCGCGATCTGGCCCCCGGATCGGTCGATCTGCGGCTGCGCGGGCTAGACCCCGAGTTCGTGGTGACCGCACCGCCGATCCAGGAGCCGTACGGGCAGCCGGAGTTGCCCGAGTCGGCGGCGAGCGAGCCGCGGGCGGTCGCGCCCCCGGCCGCCGCGGACGCCGACGAGGGGGGCACCGCCCGGATCAACTTCCGCCTTCCCGCCCCGCTCAAGGCCCGGGTCGAGGAGGCCGCAGGACAGGAAGGCCTCTCGGTCAACGCCTGGCTGGTGCGGGCCGTCGCCTCGGCCCTGGAGCCCGGCGCCCCCAGCCGCCCGGGCGGCCGCGGCCCCCGCTATGCGGGCAAGCAGGGCTACACGGGGTGGGTCCGCTAGGGCGGGCCGGGACGGGTGCCGGACCGCCTACGGGCCGGGGGCTTCGGCCCGTCACTCGAAGGCCGGGGGCCGGACCGCCCCCGCACCGACGCACGGCACCACCTCCCACCCGCCCACTGATCCCACCCGCTGACTCACCCACCCACCGCTGACCCGCTCACCCACTCACTCACTCCACTCCTTCACCCGCCCGTTCGGCGGGAACTCCCACCAGTCATGAGGACGGCACAGCCATGCCTGCTTTCGACACACCCGAACCGCTCTCCGTCACCGTCGAGATCGACCTCGGCTCCGTCCGGATCGCCGCGAGCAAGCGCACCGACACCGTGGTCGAGGTGCTGCCGGGCGACGCCACCGCGGAGGCCGATGTACGGGCCGCGCAGCAGACCAAGGTCACCTGCTCCGGCGGCAAGCTGCTCGTCAAGGGCCCCAAGAAGCGCTCCCTCTTCGGCAAGTCCGGCTCCGTCGCCGTCACCATCGAGCTGCCGACCGGGTCGGACGTCCTGGGCACCTCGCCCATGGCGGACTTCACCGTGGAAGGCCGGCTCGGCGAGTGCCGGCTCAAGACCTCGCTCGGTGACCTCCAGGTCGACGTGGCGGAGGCCGCCAACCTGCGGACCCAGTACGGCGACATCCGGCTGGACCGCGTGGCGGGCGACGCCGAGATCTTCGGCTCGGGCCGGATCGAGGTCGGCGAGATCGCGGGCACGGCGCTGGTCAAGAACAGCAACGGCGCGACCATGATCGGCGAGGTCACCGGAGCCCTGCGGGCGAGCGCGTCCAACGGCCTCATCTCCGTCGGTGTCGCCCACGCCGGAGTTGACGCCAAGTCGGCCAACGGTGCCATCCGGATCGGCGAAGTGGCCCGTGGCCAGGTCGTTCTCCAGGCCGCCGCCGGCGATCTGGAGGTCGGTATCCGTGCGTCCACCGCCGCCTGGCTGGACGTGACCACCGGCCTCGGCAGGGTGCACAACGACCTCGGCGCCGCGGAGGGCCCCGGGGACAGCGCCGAGACCGTGGAGGTACGCGCCCACACCAGCATCGGCGACATCCTGATCCGCCGCTCCTGAGCTCCTGACCAGGTCCGGCCGATGGCGGCCGGCCACCACATCAAGAACGGGGAACTCTCATGATCACGACGTCCACGACCGCCGTCGCGACGGCGATCGACGCCACGGGGTTATCCAAGTCCTACGGCGACAAGGTGGTGCTCGACGGCATCGACCTGCGCATCCCCGAAGGCACGGTCTTCG
>Ga0207426_1001575_pt1 | contig 18359 bp, 14 predicted proteins | sample AraplaMF_Cvi_mMS_FD_184265 | JGI IMG/M metagenome (GOLD analysis project Ga0207426, IMG submission 184265) | Arabidopsis root microbial communities from the University of North Carolina, USA - plate scrape MF_Cvi_mMS (SPAdes) (version 2) | ecosystem: Host-associated > Plants > Roots > Endosphere... | reverse complement strand
CAAACATGCCGTTGCGGTCGCCAACGGCACGGCGGCGCTGCACACCGCCGTCATTTATGTCAATCCGGAGCCGGGCGACGAGATCATCCTGTCGCCGGTCACCGATGTCGGCACCGTCATTCCGGTCGTGGCGCAGCTGGCGATCCCGGTCTTTGCCGATGTCGATCCCGTCACCCAGAATATCGATCCGGCCTCGATCGAGGCCAACATCACGCCGCGCACGCGCGCGATCATGGTGACCCATGTCTACGGCCATCCCGCCGACATGGATGCGATCATGGCGATTGCTCGCAAGCACAATCTCGTCGTCATCGAGGACTGTGCCCAGGCGCATCTCGCCTATTACAAGGGCAAGCTCTGCGGCACGTTCGGCGATGTCGCCTGCTTCTCTTTCCAGCAGTCCAAGCACATGACGACCGGCGACGGCGGCATGGTCATCACCAATGAGGACGGCAAGTTCGGCCGTGGCCTGCGCCACTGCTCCGACAAGGGCTGGCCGCGCGAGCGCGGCGGTCGCGACCATCTGTTCCTGGCGCCGAACTATCACATGACCGAATTGCAGGCCGCCGTGGGTCTCGAACAGCTGAAGAAGCTCGAACAGTTTGTCGGCGCCCGTGTGTCTTCCGCCGATCGGCTTACCGAGCTTCTGGCCGGTGTCGATGTCGAGCCGGTGCTGCCGCTGAAGGACACTGTCGGTGTCTATTTCTTCTATTCGTTCCGTCTCGATCCGGCGAAGCTTTCCGCTACCGTCACCGAGGTGATGAAGGCGCTCGCTGCCGAAGGCATCGATGGCTTCATCGGCTATCCCGGCCAGATCCCCCTCTATCGCTATCCCGTCATCCGCGAACACAAGACCTTCGGTAATTCCGGCTGGCCCTTCACGCTCGAAGGTGTGCGCAAGATCGATTACGACAGCAGCCTGTGCCCCCAGGCCGAGCTTGCCTGTATGGAAACGATCTGCATGTGGTGGACCGACCGTATGGAAGACCATCACCTGCAGCAGATCGCAGCCGCGATCGCCAAGGTGGTCGCAGCCTATGCCAAGCCAATCCCGCGGCGTCAATGAAGCAAAAATGGTCGCGCCCTGTCTTTCGGATCGTCACCCCGAATGAGCGCACCCGGAGGCCACTGCTATAGAAAAAGACTTAGGTCTTGCGACTGAATCAGTGTAACCGGTGTTCCGATCCCACATTGCCCTCGCCGCCCTGATCTGTGATCGCCTTTCCATGGACGAGCAACGGGAGTTTCTCCATGGAGAGTACATTGGAGTTTCTCACAACCAGGAAGTCTGGACGTGAGGTTCATCGGCATTGGCCTGATGAGGTCAAAGCGCAGATCGTGTCAGAGAGCCTTCGGCCCGGTGCGAAGGTGAATGAGGTCGCTGAACGCTTTGGATTGCGGGCGAACCGCCTTTCGAATAGATTTTCCCGCGAGCGGTCGTGTTGGCAGAATCGCTGGCACCCGCGAACTGGTAATTAACGGCACGCCGTAGGTCGCGGCGTATGCAATTACCGAAACAGCGGTCCGCATTCTTCGGGTGCTCCATGGCGTGCAGGAATGGCAGACACTTTCCCAAAGAGACAGGCTTTGCTCGCGATGCTGAGAAACAACGGGTCGGTGGTTCGAACTGGTTCAAGGCGAAGATGCTGCTCCAGCATCTGCTTCGACGCCCTCTACGGTTCTCGCTCAACGACGGCTTAGCGCCTCCAAATCGGACATAGATTGCATGCCAGCAAAATCCCACAAGCGGACATTTCGGCGGATCCGCGTGGCGGCAGGTTTGCGTCCGCATTGCAGCAGGTTCTTGGCTTGAAGCGCTTTATGTCGATACCGGCCTGAGCCGCCGGTCGATTACGACAGAGCCCCTTGGAAAGCTTCAAGCATAGTCGATTCATTGGAAATACTACGCCGAAGGGCCGACGCTGCAAGGAAAAGATCTACTACTACTTATGACTCCTGCAGCCTATACAAACATGCTAAAGATGGAGAGACAACACGAGCGAGTTCGGGATCTTGCTCGCCTAGCCGCTGAAGGAGGATTATCATGCTTACAGTTAATCGCCGTCGTCTGCTGAAATTGTCCGGGGCAGCTGTTGTCTTTCCAACAAAAATTCTTGCTCAAGAAGCAGTTGAAGAGGGCGATGATAGTTTGGCGATTACCCAAGCGCCACAGGAATTGGGTTTTGCCGATTTTTCAGAAAGCTGGGAATTTGTCGGAGACCCATCAATACTTGCGCCGGGAGTTTCAAGTCGTCTTCCGGACGATGTTATTAGTAAATATGCGCAGAAATATATTGGACAATACGTATTTCAGGGCGGTTATGCAGGATTTTTCTTTGAGGCATTTGGACGTTCCTTCGAAGAGATCTACAACGAGGCAGCGGCATCGGGGGCAGGTCGTCGCGCCAAAATGAAGCCGATAAGTCTTCAGGGGCAGGAGCGTCTGCGCCAATTCTGGGATACTTATGAAACTTCTGCCGGAGCATTACCGCCGGCGATGGGCGAAGTACCACCAACCACGCTTCTCGATTTTCTAATTTATTCAGCAATTTTTATCCACGAGACGGGCGGCACAATAAGCAAAGCTGCTGAACGATTTAACCCCGTGGATCCTGCACTCGAACACCCAGGAGTTGCGTACCTCTACAACCGATTTCGTCCCAGAGGTAGCTCTTATCAAAAAGCTTCGTATAACAAGTCCCCGCCGAACAGAACTTGTCTAGAGCTTTTCAATGACCCGAAATTTATCGACCGATTCAAACATCTTAGGCTAACTGAGCGAGTAATTAGCACCTCTGACGAACGGTGGGCGGGATATAAGTATCCTAAGAACGACTTCCCTACCTCTGGTAAGAGTGACATTAGTGGAATTATATTAGAGACGGATTTTTTTAAATTTCGTGGCCGAGGGCTTATCCAGTCGACGTGGCGAGATAACTACCGGAAACTCGTGCATTTTTTAATGGATATTGACAGGGACCTTGAAGGTTCGGAGATAATCAGTGGTTGGAAAGCTCTAGGGGTATCTCATGATGAGATTTGCACCCTCAGCACAAATGAAGAGTGGGACAGGCTTTTTTCGGAAAATAGCCACGTACTTTCAGTAGCCGCCGTAAAGCTTCATGCGGTCTCGAGAGGATATAGACCCGTCTCTTGGGACCCCGACGTGGCTAACTCAGCGGGCGACAACTCTATTTTAAATTTTGGAAAACGAATAAACGGCTCAGACGACTACGCTCACGAACTTCGGCAGAGGGTATTCGTTCTCTCCCAAGCTATGGGCACAGATTTCGATTAAAGCCATGCGAACAGTTGCTCGAATCATAATCCTGGCGATCGCTATTTCTATTTCGGGTCCAGTACATCCAGATGTGCGTATGGAATCGAAGAATGGCGGCTACACCGCGAAGCTGCATGGCGCGATCAAGGTTGGGGACGCGGATCTGCTTTCTTCCGAATTCTCTCCATTCGAGTCGTTAGCCCGATTGGCCGGCAATCTGGTGCTTTCCTTTGACTCCGGAGAGGGAGGCGATTTTGATGAAGGCCTGCGAATTGCAGAATTGGCTCGGGTGATTGGGGTCAGTACTCGAGTCGACAATAACGCCCAATGCATATCCGCTTGCGCATTCGCTTTCCTTGGGGGTACTCGCGAGCTGGGGGGAGAACGTCCAAGGCCGTCACGGTATCTAGTGCCTGGTGCAAATTTATGTTTCCACGCCCCGACCCTGAGCCACGGGACCTTTGACCAGGGGGTAGCTGCCGTAGCGAGGCTGTTCGATAAACTTGGTCCGATGGCGCCACGGGATTTCCTCGTCGAACTCCTTTCGTATGATCGTCACCACTGTCGTCCCATCGAGACGATAGCAGACATCCTAAGAATAGGCATCGATTTGGATCAGTATGCTTTACCAGCAAATAATATTCCGGAACTTTTCGTGTTTGCGGTAATCAATACGTTCGGAAGGAACAAGAACCTTCAAATCGAAGGACTGCCTTTTACATGCTCAGGAGACGACTGTGACCCTGAAGAGGACCTTTTTGTATCCGAACCGATCGTTATTGGAGGAGAGCATCAATCCGCCAAGAAACTGCCGTTCATAAAAAAACTCAGTGATTCTTTTAAGGAAGATCTAAGGCTAGAGACAGGTGACCCCCGGCTTTTTATGATCACGCCGATGGCTCACGGCATAGAGAGTGTGAAAGTAGCGCTCGATTATTACGCCGGGGATACTCCTGGCCACCTACTTGCTACCGTGTTCTTTGATGTATCGAACGAGCAGGTTTACGTTGTTGAGGGCCTTGTGGATGAGTTTCGGGAGGATTTCGGGGTGCCCGTATTCCGTAGCCGGCACTACGTAGTGCCAGCGTGGTATATGTATCCAAGCGAAACTAACCTCAGGGCGCTCCAACTTGCGCCCGTATTGCCAGATTCCAAGTAGCGTTGCCGCGACGCGCTCAATCGATCAGCTTAGCACTGGACGGTCCGCTTCCGGCCCCAGAATGGACCTTCTTTCATGGCCGGTCGACGGCCTCTTCAGGCATGGAGGGTCCGTTAAGCTATTGGGTTTCGCCTCAGACCCTTTCAACTTGTTCGACCTCGAACCCTCACTTAACTCATTTCTTAGGTAAGACTTTTTGTTTCGGCTGATACAGACGCCGTTTGATGTTTGAGCGCAGAGCGTTGCGCACATCCTCCACCACCGCCAGGTCGAACCATTCCGGGTCAAAGTAGCCACCGCACCAACGAATGGTCTCGGCATATTCTGGATCTTCCCGATCGGCGATGATCTCCAGGAACCGCTCATAACCTGACACACCACCAACATCTTCCGGCGGTCGCGCCCTTTCGCCGGCGATGCAGCTACCGTTTTTGGGTGTTGACGCGAGCGTCAGGAACTCCTCCACAACAACCGTATGCCGCCAGCCATCCCCGAAATCGTAGTGGTAGCCAAAGACCGAACCTTGTTCGAAGTCCAGCAGGCGAACCTCTGGCTGATCGAAGACGCGAGGATCGTCGTCGGTCGCGTCCTCTGTCAGGGTCTCGACGTCGCCATAGCGCGGACCACCAATTCGAAACTCGTAGAGATGATAGTTCCACCAGTTGAAGGCGGCCTGAATTCCGAGATGCAAATGCTCGAGGTTCCAATGAACCGGCAGCACCAGCCGGCGCCAAACGTCCGGCTCGATCTCGTCGGTGGAAACTCTGATTTGGACGGCGTTTGAGGGCTTGAACACGGCAGGAATGAACAAGGTCGGAAGGAGGTCGTCAAGAAGGCCGCTCGACGTTATTGTTTGGATCGGCTCGCTCCTGACAGAAACCTGCCGACTTGTGCAGCCGTCGTTGCTCACTATTTCTGGTGTGGGTCTGAACAGGAGCATCGCCATGCATCGAAGCGCGGCCGATATGGTGTCGAAAAGCTGCATCGAAATTCTTCCGCCGGAGCGAGAAGAGACGTGGGCTTCGGACGCAACAACCTGTCCCTGCTGTCAAAAGTTGCGTCCGGCATCGAGCATGGATGACGATGGCTGTGGGATCTGTGACGAATGCCTGGCGCCAGGACCTCAGTGGGGAAGCGCCTCCCGTTCCCGCTTCATTTGAAGCCGCGCTTGCCAGACTACCCGACGGCTATGTTGACGGAAATTTTGGCGGTCGAGCATGGGGCGTGACCGTCAAGCGGTCGCAGGATCTCAAACGGACCTCGCTCTACGGCGAGGAGCTTGGCGGAACAGATATCGTCAGCTTCAACCTCTATCGATTGATTGGGCCGGGGCCGATGCTGAAGCCGTGCGAAATGTCATCCGCCAAGGTGATCGATTTCGTTCTTGGTTTCGAGCCCAGCACCCAAGAACGCTGCGGCTCGATGACAATGACCGAAAAATAAGCAGAGGATTTATATTGCCTTGCAACATGCACATGGCTGCATTGCGATGTGAACGCTGGCGATCCAGACAGCCTCTGGTATGTTGAGGCCATCGAAGCGATGCATCTCCTCCCGCAGAGCTTCGTGTTTCAGGCGACCCATTCCTCCTCCCAAGGGGCGCCTGGCGGAACGGCGGCACTCCTCCTCCCAGCCGTTGTTCAATTCTTTCGAAAGCCTGCCGCACCTCCTCCCGCGGCAGGCTTTTTCGTTTTCCGACAGATCCATGTCCTGAGATCAGGGCGTCAAAGCAGTCTGCCCTGTTCCACCGGGTCTCCGGATTTCGAGACGATCGTGGACCCGTACGGCTTACGGGACGAAACGATGAGCGCGTCATTTGGCAGAGGGCGGGCAAGCTCCTTTGCCTCCTCCCAGGGCGCCCGCATCCAGACGTCGGTCTCTTCCTTCGTCAGCAAGAGGACCGGCATGGCCTTGTCATGGATGGGCTTAACGAGATCATTCGGATCCGTGGTCAGGAAACCATAGAGGTCATCGGTCGTCAGTCCGTCACGGACCTTCCGGACGCTTCTCCATTGCGGCACATGGATGCCGGCAAAGAACATCAGCGAGTTTGCTTCATCGCGAGCAAACCAGGCATTGGGCACATTGCCACCTTCCTGCCTGCTCCCCGGATCCGGTTCGGCAAAACTCGTCACCGGGACCAAACACCTATTTTTGACACCGAACCATCGCGTCCAGTGCGGGAAATTGAGCTTGCGCACGTTGGTCGTACCGCGATCGGCTTCCATGCGGATCAGTTCCTCGAGATCAAAGGGCTTGCCCTTGGCCGCGAGCTTCTCGGCCTTGGCTTTGGCCGCCTTTTCGAGTGCGAAGCGGGGGGAGGGCAGGCCCCATCGCGCGTGGACCAACTGCTTCTTGCCGTCAGCCGTGTTTCGGACGATCGGCCCCATCTGGTCAGGGTTCATCTGATAGGCCGGCATCAAATTGATCAGGCTTTCCGCATCCTGCGCCCATTTCGCGACCCAGTCCTTGTCTTCCATTCGATAAAGATTGCACATTCCACGCCATCCCCTTCGTTCAGGTCGTGAAAGACAATCTAGCGGATGGCTCTGATTTCGCTAGTCGAGCTTGAACACGTCGGCATTGTCCTGCCGTTCCCGCAAGCCCTTGTAGGAGGCGTGCCGCAATTTGCCGTCTCCGGTCCATGCCCGAAACTCGATTTCCGCGATCAGCGTCGGCTCGACCCAGACAATGTCTGTTTTTCCGGAATAGGGCACCGGCGGCTGCTTTCGCTTCCAGCGCAGCTTGTCCAGCATCTTGCGTAGCCTGATCATCTCGGCTTCCTTGAAGCCCGTGCCGACGTTTCCGACATAGACGAACTCATCACCGCGGTAAGCGGCAAGTACCAGCGAGGCGAAGCCGGAAGGCGACGCGGTCGATGGCTCATAGCCAACAACCATGAAGGCTTCGCTCTGGACGCATTTGATTTTCACCCAGTCGCCGGTGCGGCCGGAGCGATAGGGCTGATCGAGATGCTTGCCGACAATGCCTTCCAGCCCCAGGCGACAGACATTCTCAAGCAGGACGTTGGGTTCGGCGTCGAGTGTCTCCGATAGACGGATGGCGCCGTCTTTGCCATCGAGGGTGTCCTCGAGAAGATGCCGACGCGATCGGTATTCGACGCCGCGCAGGTCATGGCCGTCGAGATAGATCAGATCGAAGGCGTAGAGGATCGCATCAGAAGCTCGGTTGCCGGCCGTCTTGCCGGAAGCACCCAACGACTGCTGCAGCAGCCCGAAATCCGGCCGTCCCTTTTCGTCGAGCACCACCGCCTCGCCATCGATGATCATCGTCGCCGGCCCGAGTGCTCGGGCGGCCTCCGCGATATCAGGAAACCGATGCGTCCAGTCATGGCCTCCGCGGGTGAGGATGCGGATGCCCTTCGGTTCGATATGGACAGCCAGTCGATAGCCGTCCCATTTCAGCTCCCAGCTCCATTGGTCACCGCTTGGCGGACGCGCCTTCAATTGTGCGAGCGCCGGCTCAACGCGATCGGGCATGGGGTCGAACAGAAGCTGTGGCTGCGCCGGGTTGCGCTTCCGGCGTGGCTTCGAGCGGATCGGGGCTTCGGTATCGCGAAGAAGCGGCTTTGATCTCGGGGGCTTCGTCATGCCGAGAGTTCAGCACAAAAACCTTAAGAATAGTGTGACGTTGCACATCTATCCCCGCTATCCACCATCGGCGCCCGACGGGAACACGGAACTGGCAAAAATCTCAATTCTGCTTACGTCCTTGAATCCCCTTCGAATCTTTGGATTTCCTAATGCTGGGATAATATTCCTCAACTCTGTGGTGCTTGACTCTTTCATGCCATAAGAACAAACAATGAACATGTAGCCCGTACGACATGATGTCGATCCTTTGAACACGATCTTGAAGGGAGCCGTGAACAATGACTGCTGCTCTCCAGAGGGTGATCTGCGACTTGCGCGACCGCATCGCGTCGATGGAGGGCGGATCCGCGAAACGGGCTGGCGCGCTTTCCTTCGGCGTTGCCGAGATCGATGCGGCGCTGCCTGGCGGAGGTCTTGCCTATGGCGCGCTGCATGAATTCGCGGGCGGTGGCTCGGGCACTGTCGATGGAGCAGCTGCCGCCCTCTGTGTCGCCGGCATTGCCGCGCGAACCAAAGGGCCCGTCGTCTGGTGTCTGACGCGGCCAGATCTGTTCTTTCCGGCCCTGGCGCAGGTTGGCCTCCATCCCGACCGGGTGATCTTCGTCGAGTCCGACAAGGAAGACGATGTGCTTGCCAACATGGAGGAGGGGCTGTCCTTTGGTGGGCTCGGCGCTGTCGTTGGCGAGCTCGTTCGCCTGCCCATGGTCAGTTCCCGACGGCTGCAGTTGGCGGCCGAGCGAACCGGGACCATGGCGCTTGCGGTCCGACGATGGCGGCGACAGACGGAGGCGAATGATTTTGGGCAGCCCACGGCCTCTACCACGCGGTGGCGGGTGAGCGTGATGCCGTCGGAAGAGCTGCCGGTACCCGGTGTGGGAAGGGCCCAATGGTTTCTGGAATTGATGCGCGTGAAAGCGGGTGAGTGTGCTGAGTTTCTCGTGAGGGCGTGCGATGACACGGGTCGTCTCGATCTATCTTCCCGATCTGCCGACGGATCGCATTCGTCGGGCCGATCCATCTATTCCGCCTGAACAGCCGATCGCCGTGATCGCCAGAAGTGGTTCGAAGCGATGGTTATCGGCGGCTGACCCGGCTGCCCGAAGGGCCGGCGTGCATGTCGGCATGCCGGCGGCAAAGGCGCAGTCACTGTTTCGAGGTCTGATGCTGGTTGACGCTGATCCCGAAGCCGATCGAGCGGCACTCGAACGCATCACGCTCTGGGCCCTGACGATCTATTCGCCCATCGTTGCCGTCGATGGGAGCGACGGCATCGTCATGGATACCGATGGCGCCGACCATCTGCAGGGCGGAGAGCTGCCAATGGTGACAAAAATTGCCAATCAGTTTCTGGCGAGAAAGCTCACTGCCCGGGTGGCGGTTGCAGACAGTTGGGGTGCGGCGCACGCCTGTGTCCGCGCGATCAATCGCGAAACGATCGTCATCCCGCACGGCGAGACGGTGCGCGCTGTGGAGAAGCTGCCGATCTCGCTGCTGCGCTTGCCGGCAAAGACTGTTTCTGACCTGCGGATCCTCGGCTTCCAGACGATCGGCGAGCTTGCCAATACGCCACGCGCGCCGTTGACGCTTCGCTTCGGTCCGGAGGTGGGCCGCCGCCTTGACCAGATGCTCTGTCGTGTTGCCGAGCCGATCGAGCCTTTCCGCACGCCTGGGCTGGTTGAAGCCTCCATGGCCTTCGCCGAACCGATCGGCGCGGCCGAGACGATCAACAAGTATGTCGGGCGCCTTGTCGCCCAACTGGTTGATGAACTCCAGAAGCGCGGGCTGGGCGTGCGCCGAGCCGATCTCATAGTTGAGAAGGTCGATGGCACGAGACAGGCGATCCGGGCGGGAACAGCGAAGCCTGTCCGCGACATTGCCTGGCTGACAAAACTGTTTCGGGATCGGACGGAAAAGATCGAGCCGGGCTTCGGGATTGAAAAGCTAACTTTGGTCGCGGTCATGGCCGAGCCTTTGGAGGAGGCGCAGAAAGCGTCGGCTTTGGTCGAGGATGACGTCACCGATGTCACACCGCTCATCGATATCTATGGAAACCGAGGCCAACGGGTCTATCGCGTGGCACCGGTTGCCTCCGATGTGCCGGAACGCTCTGTCAAGAGGATCAGTGCCGCGGCCGATCCGGTCGCAGTGTCCTGGGTCAGTCATTGGCGCCGGCCAGTCCGGCTGCTGGCCCGGCCGGAACTGATCGAGGCGATTGCGCTGATGCCGGACAAGCCGCCGGTTTCGATCGTCTGGCGCGGCAAGCGCCGGAAGATCAAGCGTGCCGACGGTCCTGAGCGCATCTTCGGGGAGTGGTGGCAGCGCGACGCCGAGATGGAGGCGGTGCGGGATTATTTCGTCATCGAGGATGAGGCAGGCGAGCGCCTCTGGGTTTTTCGCTCCGGCGATGGCATCGATCCGGATACCGGTTCCCACCGCTGGTTCTGCCATGGGATTTTCGCATGAGCTACGCCGAGCTACAGGTCACGACGCATTTTTCCTTCCTGCGCGGGGCGAGTTCGGCACAGGAGCTGTTCGAAACCGCAAAGGCTCTGGGTATCCAGGCGCTTGGCGTCGTCGATCGCAATTCCCTGGCGGGGATTGTACGGGCGCTGGAGGCGTCGCGCGCAACGGGTCTGCGGCTTGTCGTCGGTTGCTGGCTCGACCTGGCTGACGGTATGTCATTGCTCGTCTATCCCATGGATCGTCCGGCCTATTCGCGCCTGACCCGGCTGATCACGCTTGGCAAGTCACGCGGCGGCAAGAACAACTGCATCCTGCATTGGGATGACGTCATCTCCTACTCGGAAGGCATGATCGGCGTTCTGGTGCCGGATCTCCCGGACGCAATATGTACGGGACAGCTTCGCAAGTTGGCACACGTTTTTAGCGATCGGGCCTACGTGTCGTTGTGTCTACGCCGGCGCCCGAACGACCAGATGCGTCTGCATGAGATCTCCAACATGGCTGCGCGGCTGAAAGTCAAAACCGTCGTCACCAATGACGTGCTGTTTCATGAGCCGGGCCGACGGCAGTTGCAGGACATCGTCACCTGCATCAGGCACAACACCACGATCGATGATGTCGGCTTCGAGCGTGAGCGTCATGCCGACCGGTACCTGAAGCCGCCGGAGGAAATGGAGCGCCTGTTTCCGCGCTATCCGGAAGCGTTGGCGCGAACCATGGAGATCGTCCGCCGTTGCACATTCTCGCTGGAGGAACTCACTTACCAATATCCCGAGGAGGCGATCGTACCGGGTAAGGATGCCCAGGCCTCGCTTGAGCATTACGTCTGGGAGTGCGTGCCCGATCGCTATCCCGAGGGGCTGCCGCCGGATGTCTTGAAGGTCGTGCGGCACGAGCTCGATCTCATCCGCACCATGAAATACGCCCCTTATTTCCTCACGGTGTTTTCGATCGTGCGCTTTGCCCGAAGCCAGGGCATTCTCTGTCAGGGCAGGGGATCGGCGGCCAATAGTGCCGTCTGCTATATCCTTGGCATCACCTCGATCGATCCCTCAACCAATGATCTCCTGTTCGAGCGCTTCGTCAGCCAGGAGCGCGACGAGCCGCCTGATATCGATGTCGACTTCGAGCATGAACGGCGTGAGGAGGTCATTCAGTGGATCTATAAAACCTACACGAGAGACAAGGCAGCACTCTGCGCCACCGTCACCCGCTACCGTGCCAAGGGTGCCATCCGTGATGTCGGCAAGGCGCTCGGCCTGCCGGAAGACGTGATCAAGGCGCTGTCATCAGGCATGTGGTCCTGGTCGGAGGAGGTGCCGGATCGAAATATCTGCGAACTCAACCTCAATCCCGAAGACCGGCGTCTCGCGCTCACCCTGAAACTGGCGCAGCAGCTGATGGGCGCCCCGCGCCATCTTGGCCAGCATCCAGGCGGTTTCGTCCTCACCCACGACCGCCTCGATGATCTCGTGCCGATCGAGCCGGCAACGATGAAGGACCGGCAAATCATCGAATGGGACAAGGACGATGTCGAGGCGCTGAAGTTTATGAAGGTGGATGTGCTGGCGTTGGGCATGCTGACTTGCATGGCAAAAGCCTTTGATCTCATCCGCGAACACAAGGACGACGATCTTGATCTGTCGAAGATCCGCCAGGAGGATGCCGCGACCTATGCGATGATCCGCAAGGCTGACACGCTCGGCACCTTCCAGATCGAAAGCCGGGCCCAGATGGCGATGCTGCCGCGCCTGAAACCCCGCACCTTTTACGATCTCGTTGTGCAGGTGGCCATCGTGCGGCCAGGTCCCATCCAGGGTGATATGGTGCATCCCTATCTTCGCCGACGTGAAGGCAAGGAGCCGGTCGAATATCCAACACCCGAGCTTGAGGCCGTGCTTGGCAAGACACTGGGCGTGCCGTTGTTTCAGGAAAGCGCCATGCGGGTGGCGATGGTCTGCGCCGGTTTCACCGGCGGCGAGGCCGACCAGCTGCGCAAGTCCATGGCCACCTTCAAGTTCACTGGCGGCGTTTCACGCTTCAAGGACAAGCTGGTGTCCGGCATGGTGAAGAACGGCTACTCACCGGAATTCGCTGAAAAGACATTTTCCCAGCTTGAAGGTTTTGGCTCCTACGGCTTTCCGGAAAGCCACGCCGCCTCCTTTGCCCTGATCGCCTACGCCTCGAACTATATCAAATGCCACTATCCGGACGTCTTTTGCGCTGCGCTTCTCAACAGTCAGCCTATGGGCTTTTATGCGCCCGCCCAGATCGTCGGTGATGCGATCAAACACGGCGTCGAGGTGCGGCCGGTCTGTGTCAACCGCTCGCGCTGGGACTGCACACTGGAAAGGATCGGAAGTACCGATCGTCATGCGGTCCGGCTTGGGTTTCGGCAGGTGAAGGGACTGGCGGTCGCGGATGCGGCCCGGATCGCGGCGGCTCGGATGAACAGCCCTTTCGCGTCGGTGGATGACATGTGGCGCCGGTCCAGCGTGCCGACCGAAGCGCTGGTTCAGCTGGCGGAGGCCGATGCCTTCCTTCCATCGCTCGAACTCGAACGGCGCGATGCCCTCTGGGCCATCAAGGCGCTGCGCGACGAACCATTGCCCTTGTTTGCAGCCGCAGCCGAACGAGAGATGGCCACGATTGCCGAGCAGCAGGAGCCGGAGGTTGCGCTTCGGCAGATGACAGATGGGCACAACGTCATTGAGGACTACAGCCATACGGGCCTTACGCTGAGAGAGCATCCGGTCGCATTCCTGCGCAGCGACCTGTCAGCCCGCAATATCATAACCTGTGCCGAGGCGATGAATGCGCGGGATGGGCGGTGGGTCTATACAGCCGGGCTTGTCTTGGTGCGGCAAAAGCCCGGATCGGCCAAGGGCGTCATGTTCATTACCATCGAGGATGAAACGGGTCCGGCCAACATCGTTGTCTGGCCGACATTGTTTGAGAAGCGTCGACGTGTGGTGCTGGGATCCTCGATGATGGCGATCAACGGCCGCATCCAGCGGGAGGGGGAGGTCGTTCATCTGGTCGCACAGCAGTTGTTCGATCTGTCAGGCGATCTCGTCGGCCTGGCGGACCGGGATGTCGAGTTCAAGCTGCCGACTGGGCGCGGCGATGAGTTTGCGCATGGAGGTGGAGGGCCGGATTCACGCGACAGGCCGAAGCCGGTTGTCCCGCGTGACTTGTTCACGCCCGATCTTCATATCGAAACGCTGAAGGTGAAGGCGCGGAATTTTCACTAAAATGCTCAAGCCAGCGAGTCGCAAGCGGCGCCTTCACCTCCAAAGTCTCTCTAGTCATCAAGTATGGAGACCTCGGATGCATCCGTGACGACAGGTTTCGCCGATGGTTTTGGGAACGGATGAACTGGAACTGGAAGTGATGCGAGGCGCGCTTCTGTCTCCGGGGTGACATGACAGCGCAGACCTGAGACTGGCCCGACACCATACCGGGCAAAGTACGGCTTTATGAGGTTGTAGCCACGCTGGTCGCCTGATTGAAAGTGACGGAAAATCCAGTAGGCGATCAAGTCCGCCATCTGAATGAGGCGCGATGCTTTTGAATCCAGAAAAAGCGGGACTTCGGCAAAGTTTCGAAGTTGCCCGTTGGCATGCCCCACGTGCTTGAACACATGAGACAGGGTCTGGATTTTCTCCTCGTAATTGCTTTTGTCGAGGATGACCAAGCCGCGTTGGGGGTTCTTTTTCTTATAGAGTGTCTTGAGATATCCATCGAAACACGAAGCCACTTCCTCGAAACTCCGAGCCAAAATATCGTTGGGAGAAAAGAGCTTCTTTTCGATGACGCAGGCGTAAACCTTCAACTGCAACTGCTTGTCGGCCAGTAGCGACAAGATATCGACGACGGCTTGAACTCTGTCGTTGGGAGACACACCTTTCCAGGTACCATTGCCCGAGCGCATTGGGTTTCCATGGAACTCGATTTCTCGAGGATTGGTCGAGCTAAAGCGCGCCGCTACAGAATCTATCTGGGCTTCCAGCCAGTGGGTTTGACGCTCGAAGACGCTGAATCCGGCAAGGACAAAGAAGTCGGAGCTTGGATCATGCGAGTGACCAGACTCGTCGAGATATAGTAGATGCAACGAATCCCCCTGAAACGAAAAAGCGGACCGCATGCGGTCCGCTCCAATTCGGTAAGCCGAGCGAAACAATCGTTCAACGCACCGACGGATCAGCGCTCTCGACTATGACCAATATATATCGGTTGCGTGTCGGCTTTTCAAGGGGCGGCTCCGCATGGCTCCCAATCGCGAAGGTCCAGCATTCGCGGCTTCACGTCATCTGTGATCCGCCTCCATCAGTCATAGGCATCGACGCTAACCTGATGGGCGGAGCTAAAAGAAGGTAGCGTCAGGTATCGAGGGCTACAACAAAATCCGCATCAGCATGATCGTTGTTTGTCGGAGGCAGGTCCATGGAGGCGTTCCAATCCCGCTCTTGATGGATGGCTTCGCATCGGCGACCAGAATTGGGACGCAGCGCAAACTGCGTCCCTGAAGTTGATGAGGTCAGAAGGTCAGATCGCAGGCTTGTCGGATGGCGATCTGGACCGGAGACGGCGGGATTGCCGGGTCGAACTCCCCTTTCGGCACCAAAGGTGGTTGCGCCAGGAAGCGAGGCTGGCTGCCTCGGTGAGCTTGTGCCGCATGGACCAGGAACGGATGGCAAAGGAAAACGGTACCGGCCGGACCAGTTGCCAATTCCTCTGGGCAATTGGCAGAGGACGCATAGCCATTGACCGAAAGTTGCCTCAGCGACAGTCCCGCTTCGCCATGGGGTAGAAGCTCGCGCGCGATAATTTTGTGTGAACCTTTTCGAATCCGGGTAGGAGCGTCTTTCTCGCCAACATCGGACAGCAGGAACAGCATGAGCAGGGCTCGACCCTGGCTCTTCACATTGACCCGCAATTCCATGAAATCGGCGGAATCGCCGAAGCTCATGTCGACGTGCCAGCCATCGTCACCCGGTGGCTCTGCGCATGGAAAGCGAATGGGGAAAGAGCCAAGTCCGCGGGGGTGCACCCAGCGATCCGCTCCGACGAGGTCGTCGTAGGCGGCGCGCAGCCTCGGCGTATTGGCCGCCTCCACGAACGGCGGCGTGTACTTTCCGGCAACGCGGATGACAGGCTGGTGCCAATCCTGCGGCCGCTCGGACGAGAGGCCGATGTCGGTCCAAAGTTCCGCCCTGCATCGCGCAGCCAGCTCCGGGCTAAAGGCGTTCTCAAACCTGGTGAAGCCGTCATCAATGAATTGCTGGACCTGACCAGCAGTCAGCCCGGTATGGTGTTGATTTGGCATGATGGTCTCCCATGGCGCCCACACTGCGGGGCCATTCTAATCTTTTCGAAAAGAAACTGATTGAGCAGCGCTTCGCGGTTCAGATCAGCGGGAAGAAGGAAGACATGAACATCATTGCTCCTGTTTGCTTACGAGATTGTCCATTTAATGACGGAGTCCCTCGACCGGGACTACCGTTATACGAAGCTCCCGCCAGACTCCTACTCTGGAATCATTCCCGCCGTCAGGTTGACATAGGCGGCCGTCATGGACCGGGCTTTGTCGGAGGCCAGAAAGGCTGCCGTTTGCGCCACGTCATCCAGTGTGGGCAATCGCCCGAGCATCGTCGTCTGGGCGCCGCCGCCGAGCCATTGGTCGACCGTCAGTCCCAGAGCACCGGCCTTTGGTGCAAAGAGTTCGCCTGTATAGGATCCCGCCTGCGGGGCATCGGAAATCGCATGCGGGCCCAAACAAACGACACGAATGTTGCGCGGCCCCAGTTCTGCTGCCAGAACCCGGGAGAAGGCCTCTACGCCTGCGCAGGTGACACTGTAGCCCAGATGGCCAGGAGGTGCCGTGCGTCCGGCAGGCGTCGAGAGCGTGAGGATGACGCCCTGGCCTCGCTTGCCCATATGCGGCACCACCGCCTTGCAGCTGTTGAACAACGAGGTCAGGAAATTCTCTACCGGACTCAGGAAGGTAGCGAGATCGAGGTCGTCGATATGGGAGCCCTGATCGTGCAGGAAGCTGGTGGCATTGATCGCAGCATCAATGCCACCGATGCGCGCGGCGAGCGCCGAGACCGCCTTGGCGGTACCTGTCTGGTCAAGGCAGTTCACGGTAAAGGTCTCGACGTCACCGCCCGCGTTGCGCACCTGCTCTGCCGCGGTATCTAGGCGCTGCTGATTTCGCGCGCCCAGCCAAACGCGACCGCCTTCCGCGACAAAAACCTTGGCCATTGAAGTGCCAATCGCCCCGCTGCCGCCCATTATGACGATGTTCTTTCCCTCCAGAAGCATGGAGTCCCTCCTTTCTTTTCCGTGTGTCAGCCATCGCCGCTTTTCAGCGTCGTGCCAGTTGATCGCGATGGGAGTAACTGCTATTCGTCAACCGATTGGTTGATGGTCATCTATTAGGCCATACACAAAAGGACGTCAACCAGATGGTTGATGAAAATCATGATCTCTGAAGACGAGCGACTGGACGCGATCTTTCATGCACTGTCGAACCGAACTAGGCGGCGGCTACTCGCCGATCTCAGCGCTCGGCCCGCCCGTGTCAACGAGCTGGCGCGGCCCTACGACATGTCGGTCAATGCCATTTCCAAGCATCTCTTCGTGCTGGAAAAGGCAGGATTGATCGAGCGGCGGCAGGAGGGGGGCAGCCAGGCTTGCGTGCTCGCGCCAGGCGCGCTTGCCGACGCCGATACCTGGATTTCCCATTACCGGCAGTTTTGGACGAGCCAGCTGCACGGCCTCGCGCAATTCGTCGAAAGCCGGGATGACAGTTGATGAAGCCGACCGAGCTATTTGTCTCGCAGGTGGTGAAGGCCGAGCGCAGCAAGGTGTTTGCCGCCTGGACGAAACCCGAGCTCGTCCGGCAATGGTGGGGCCCGCCGCCCTTTACCTGCCCGGTCGCCGAGATCGACCTCAGGGTGGGCGGCAGCTACCGGCTTGCAAACCTGGGGCCAGATGGTCAGATCATATGGATCAGCGGCACGTTCACCCGCGTCGAGGTTCCGGACGCGCTGAGTTACACCTGGATGCTAGACACGCACAGCTCCGGGCCTTCTCTGCTGCATGTCAATTTCTTCGATCACCCCGATGGTACCGAAGTTCGCATTCACCATGAGCGCTTCGCCGATGTAACTGTGCGCGACGAACATGCCTTGGGCTGGCAGGGCTGTCTCGGCAAACTTGCACTGTTTGCGGCTGCCAACAGGCTTTGACTGTATCAGTCTCCGGTCACTTCCTCTGCCCGGATGCGGCCGCGATATTTACGTACTTTGGCTTTGTTGCCGCACGTATCCATCGAACACCAGCGGCGAGGCTTCGACCTCGAGCTGTCAAGGAAAAAGCCGCCGCAAGGATCGCCTTCGCATCGGCCGATACGCCTCTCGATGGGTATGAGTTCGAGGCTCGCAATCGCCAGAGTTACGCGTCTAATCGGCAGCATGAAACGCGATCCAGGATCGCTGTTCCCGCCGGGCACCTTCTCCGAATGCAGTCCGCCATCGCCGAGCATTTCAGCCAGTAGCGTGCGTAGCGCCTGCATCGTCTCGTCCATCCGGGGGGAACTCATTCGATGCTCAAGCCGATCACGCCAGATTCGACGCAGGTACAAGGCGGCACGATGTGCCGATGCGGTGTCGTCGGGATTGTCGGGCGCCTGGCCTTGCAGTAAGCCAACCTCCTCCTTAGTCAGGAGCCCAGCCGGCAACGACCATTCCACCAGGGCGGAATAGCTGGGGATGAAATCGACCTGACTGCCGCCCCGCCAGTGCAAGGTGTTGGCGAAATCGAGCGCCGGATCCCC
>Ga0207426_1001574_pt1 | contig 18395 bp, 12 predicted proteins | sample AraplaMF_Cvi_mMS_FD_184265 | JGI IMG/M metagenome (GOLD analysis project Ga0207426, IMG submission 184265) | Arabidopsis root microbial communities from the University of North Carolina, USA - plate scrape MF_Cvi_mMS (SPAdes) (version 2) | ecosystem: Host-associated > Plants > Roots > Endosphere... | reverse complement strand
CGACGCCGAAGAGGGCGAGCACCGTCGGCACCCAGCTCTCGGCGAGGCCGGCGGTGTCGGTCAGCAGCGGCGAGAGGTACGAGAAGAGCGCGAAGACCGCGGCGCCGTTCAGGGCCGTCGCGGTCAGAGCCAGCCACACCTGCTTGTCCTTGTAGATGGTCAGCTCACGGCGCAGCTGCGGACGGTCCTCGCCAGTGGGCACGGCCGTACGCGGCACCAGCGCGATCACGCCGAGCAGGCCGATCGCGGCCAGACCGGCCACGGCCCAGAAGGCGGCGCGCCAGCCGGCGTGCTGGCCGAGCAGCGCGCCGGCCGGGACGCCCGCGATGTTGGCGATGCTCAGGCCGCCGACCATCACGGCCATCGCGCGGGCCCGCGCGGTCACCGGCACCAGCGAGACCGCTACCGCCGCGCCGACCGCCCAGAAGCCGGCGCAGGCCAGGGCGCTCAGGATGCGCGAGACGAACAGCACGCCGTAGGAGGGGGCCAGCGCGCCCGCCACCTGGCCGAGGCCGAACACCGCGAGCAGCGCGATCAGTGTCGTCCGCCGTGGGAGCCGCAGCGTCGCGGCGGCCAGCACCGGGGCGCCGACGACCATGCCGACCGCGAAGGCGGAGACCAGCAGCCCGGCCTGCGGAATGGAGACATCCAGGTCGCGGGCCAGCGGCTGGAGGATGCCGGACAGCATGAACTCGGACGTCCCGAGCGCAAAGACGGACAGGCCGAGCACATACACGGCAATGGGCAGGCGGACGCGGTCGGACTGAGCGGGCATGTCAGCTACTAACAGCGGTAGGACGCCTTACATTCCCGGCTGAGCGGGGTCTTTGTACGGCGTTGCCGTGGGCTGGCCGCCGGTTGCGCCTTCGGTTGGTGGGTGGTGGGTCGGAGGGGACGCCCGGTACCCCGTCCTCGGCGCGGGCGGCCCTGGTCCCAGAAGTTGGGAGCCCCGGCGTTCGCTCCGGTCCTGCGGGCGGGGCACCGGACATCCCCTCCGACCACCGTCCGTACGCGGCCGCCCCGCCGTACCGATGACCGTTACGGCGGCCATACGCAGCGCCCCTTGGCAGGCACCTGGTTCCCGAGGCCGTACACGGCACCTCTTGGCAGGGACCTGGTCCGGCCACCCGCATTTGGGCGCGGGCCGAGATCGAGGGCCGTGACGGACGGTGCCACCGGCCGTCAGTCGGCAACGGGGGACGGTCGGAGGGGATGTACCGGGGCCCGCCCGCAGGACCGGAGCAAACACCGGGGCAATCAAACGCACGCACCCGCGTCGCCCGCGCCGTGGGGGCACCTCCCGGCCGAAGGCTGGGGGAGGGCCCCGGTGCGTCCCCTCCGACCCCCGCGGCAACCACGAACCCCGCAAGGCGCAAGCCCCCACACAGCCGCACCGCACGCATGTGACGGATCGGCCGCGCCACGAAGGGGCGCGGGGAACTGCGCGCCCAGCCACAACGCACCCGCAGCCAAAACACGGGCCCCAAGGCCCAAGCCCCCTACGCCCCCCGCAACAAATCCAGCTCCGTCGCGAGGTTGCGGCGAGCAGTGTGTTCCCAGAGGTCGTAGCCGCGAGGGGTGCGGAAGAGGCGCGGGAGGGAGAGGAGTTGGGTCAGAACGGCGGAGCGGCCGGCCGTGAAGTCGGGGTCGGGAACGAAGGCGTACTCGTCGCGGACCGCAGCGGCGTAGGCGGCGTACTGGTCGGGGGACCCGGCGAGCACCGCGAGATCCGCGTCGCAGAGCACCTCGCCGTCGGGGTCGTCGGGCGCCGGGTCATGGGTGACGGTGAGCCGCACCAGCCGGGCGACCTCGGCCGTGCGGGCCGCGCCGATGCCCAGCTCGGGCAGCGCTCGCTCGGCGAGGGCCGCGCTGCGCTCCTCGTTCTCGGAGCGCTCCGGGCGGTAGACCGCATCGTGGAACCAGGCCGCCAACTGGACGGTGGGCAAGTCATCCGCGTGCTCGGCCAGTTCGTCGATGCGCAGCAGGACCGCGGCCAGATGGTCGACGGTGTGGTAGCGCCGCTGCGGTTCGCGCCAACGGGACAGGAGGTTGTCCGCGTACGGGGCCGGGTCGGGGGCCGTGGGGTTCTTGGTGCCGCGGGCCGCGGTGACGGTGTCGGCCCAGCGCTGCCGCAGCTCCGGCGCCGGGTCGGTGGTGTCTGCCGTACGGGGCACGGGATTCATGCCAGCCATTGTGCCTCGCACCCGGCGAATTCCGGGGCGGAGGGTGAGGCCCGGTCAGGTTTGCGGACAGCCCCGGCGAGAGCAGAAGGGGGCGGCAGCCGTCCCAGGGGCTTCAGGCGGCCAGAGCGGCCGGCGGCCGGCGGACGGTCGTGCGGGTGGCGGCGTGGGTAAGGCGTATGGGCGGTTTCCGGGCGTGCCGGTGAGGGGCTGGTGTCCGGGGGGCCGGGTGGCCCGTACTCTGGGATATTGGACTAGACCTGTTACGGGGTCCGTCCCGTCATGTCGTCAGCGGAGGATTGGGTCATATGAGCAAGCGCGCGCTGCTGGAGGTGATCGCGCTCGGCCCGCAGGACGCGGTCGCCGCCGAGGCCGGTGGGGCCGACCGGCTGGAGCTGGTGACGGACATGGCGGCCGACGGGCTCACCCCGCCGCGGGCCACGTTCGCGGCGATCCGGGCGGCCGTCGGCCTCCCCCTACGGGTCATGCTGCGGGCCGCCGACGGCTTCGCGGCGGGCGATGTGGCGGCGCTGTGCGAGGAGGCCGCGGCGCTGCGGGCGGAGGGTGCCGAGGAGTTCGTCCTCGGATTTCTCACGCCGGGCGGGCGGCCGGATCTGGCGGCGGTGACGGCGCTGGCCGAGGTGATCGACGGCTGCCGGTGGACCTTCCACCGTGCCATCGACCGGGCCGCCGACCGGGACGCGCTGCGCAAGGAGCTGGCCGGGGCGGCCGGAGCCGCGGGGCTCGACACCTACCTGACGGCCGGGTCCGCGGAGGGCGTCGGCCGGGGGCTGCCGACGCTGCTGGCCGAGCAGGCGCGTACGGCGGCGGGCGAGCCCGGGTACGCGCCGCGGATCCTGGTAGGCGGCGGACTCGGGCTCGGCCATCTGCCGGCGTTGCGGGCGGCCGGCCTCGACGCGTTCCACATCGGGGGCGCCGCCCGCCCCGCCGGCTGGTCGGCCCCGGTGGAGGCGGCGGCGGTACGGGAGTGGCGCGAGGCACTGGATCTGCCCGTCGCCCAGCGGGTCTGAGGGATCCGAGGGATCCGAGGGATCCGAGGTAGCCAGAGACGGCCGAGGCAGCCCGACCCGGCCAGGACAGCCAGGCACCCCAGAAACCCGAGCATCCGACGGCGCCGAGAGTGCCGACCATCAGGCGACGCCGAAAGGCGCCGCCTCCCCAGGGAAACGGGCCCATCGGGCCCACCCGCGCCCCACCCCGCCCGCTTCCTCAACTCCCTTTGGCGTGGGACCGTTTGACGAGTGTCACGGTGGGGGGACCAGGGGGAGGGTGACACGGCATGACGGGTATGGGAGTCAAGCCGCTCGGTGGTGACGACCCGCGGCGGCTCGGCGGCTACCGGATGCTGGGGCGGCTCGGTTCCGGCGGTATGGGGCGGATCTATCTGGCGCGGTCCACGGTCGACGGGTCGCTGGCCGCCGTCAAGACGCTGCTCGCCGAGGGCGTCGTCAGCGACACCGACCGGCGGCGGTTCGCCCGCGAGGTGACGCTGGCCCGGCGGATCGACAGCGCCTATACGGCCCGGGTGCGCGAGGCCGATCCGGACGCCGAACTGCCGTGGATGGCCATCGAGTACATACCGGCGCCCGCGCTCTCCGAGCTCGTCCGCAGCGCGGGCCGGCTGCCCGGCTCCGCGGTGCGCTGGATCGCGGCGGGTACCGCGCAGGCCCTGGTGATCCTGCATGACGAGGGCATCGTCCACCGGGACGTCAAACCCCAGAACATCCTGCTGCCGCTGGCCGGGCCCCGGCTCATCGACTTCGGCATCTCGCACGCCAACGACATCACCAGGACGACGCTGACGCTGGGCACCGTCGCCTTCACCTCGCCGGAGCAGGCCCGTGCCGAGCAGTCGACCACGGCGTCCGACGTGTACTCGCTGGGCGCGACGCTCTTCTATCTGGCCGTCGGCCGCCCGCCGTACCCCGAAACCGACGACACGATCCGGCTGCTGACGCTCGTACAGCGCGGTGCGCTCGATCTGACCGGGCTGCCCCGGGAGCTGACCCCGCTGATCCGCCCGTGCCTGGCCGCCGATCCGGGCGAGCGGCCGGAACCCGCCGATGTGCTGCGGCAGTTCCTGGAGGAACTCGACCGGATGCCGACCTCGCGGCGCGGTGAGCGCTGGCTGCCGCCGCGGTGGACCGCCCTGATCGAGAAGTACGAGGCGCACGGGCGGGCCCTGCGCGAGACCGCGGGCGCCCAGCCCCCCGCCGCCGACGAGGGGACGCAACAGGTCCCGCCGCCGGGCCCCACCCGCGTCTACACCGAGGAACGAGCCGCCCGCCGAAACCAGGAGGAGCGGGCGGCGCGGCAGCAACAGGAGCAAGAGCAGGAGCAGCGGGAGCGCGAGGCGCGCCAGGAACGGGAGCGCAGGGAGCGGGCGCGCAGGGAACAGGAGCGAAAAGAGGCGGAGGAGCGCAAGGCCGCGGAGGAGCGTAAGCGGGCGCAGGCCAGGGCGCGGGCGACCGCGCAGGCCGCGGAGAGGCAGCGTCGCGAACGGGCCGAGCGGGAGCAGCAGCAGCGCGCCCAGGAGGCGCTGCGGGAGAAGCGTGCCCCGGCCTCGGCGACCGCATCGGCCTCGTCGAAGGCTGCCGCGTCCGGCTCGGCCAAGACGTCGCCCACTTCGCAGACCGCCAACTCCTCTTCCGGCAGCGGCTGTTTCTGGCCGGTGCTCCTGTGTATCGCGTTCGTGGTCTTCCTCTGGAAGCCCTGGGAGGCCACGGACACCTCCGGCTCGTCGAGCGGTACCTCCAGTGGGACATACACAAGCGGCGGGACGAGTTCGGGGACGTCGAGCGGCACGTACTCCAGTGGCGGGACGAGTTCGGGGACGTCGGGCAGTTCATCCTCCAGTGGCGGGTCGAGTTCCGGTACCTCCAGCGGTACGTCCACCAGCGGCGGGACCGGTTCGCGGCCGACGGCCGCCGCGTCCCGTACCCCCAGCCCGGTCGACGCGGCCTTCGCGGCCGTACGGAGCGGCGACTGCCTCGACGCGTACCAGGACGGCTACGGCAACTGGAGCCGTACGGCGCCGGTGCGCGTCGGCTGCGGGGCCGCCAGTGCGTATCTGCGGGTGCTGCGAGTGGCCGGGGCCGGGAGCTGTCCGTCCGGCGGCGGCCGGGGTGGCTGGTGGCACAGCGGGACGGGCTCCTCGTCCACCAACCTGTGTGTGGAGCGGCAGTTCCGCACCGGGCAGTGCTTCCTGGCCAAGGCCCGGGGCGGCCGCCCCGGGCCGGCGAACCTGCTCACCGCATGGAATTGCAACGCCGACCGGGTGCCCCGGGAGTTCGACTACATCATGCAGGTCACGGCCGTCATGCGGGCCTCGGCGGGGACCGGCGCCTGCCCGGGGGAGCCGGGCCGCTACCGCTACTCCTGGAACGTCTACGACGGCACGACCATGATCTGCGCCAGGGCCGCCTGACGCCGCCGCGTCAGGCGCCGTGCCCCCGGCGGCCCGCAGGGCCCCTCAGCGGTCGGCCAGTTGTTCCGGCAGGGCCGCCGCATGGACCACCGTCAGACCGGAGACCGCACGGGTCAGGCAGACGTACAGGCGGCGCAGTCCGGTCCGTTCGTCCGGTTCGCCGTCGACGATCGCGGCGGGCTCGTCCAGGACCACGTAGTCGTACTCCAGGCCCTTGGCGAGGGTGGCGGGCACCAGCGTCAGCCGGGCCTCGGCGGAGGTCTCCTCGCCGGGGGCCAGGCAGGTCACGCCCGCTGCCTCCAGGGCCGTACGCAGCTCCGGGATCCGGGCCTCCGCGGCGATCAGGCCGATCGAGCCCTCCTTCGCCAGGGCGTCGTCGCAGGCCGTGAGGGTGGCGGCGGTCAGACCGGTCGGGTCGACGGGACGGATCGCGAAGTCGCCCGCCGACTCACGGATCGAGGTGGCCTCCGTCAGGTCGGGGGCGATGGCGGGCAGCAGCCGGGAGGCGTAGGCGATGACCTCGCGCGGCACGCGGAAGCCCTGGGTGAGTTCCTCGACGGCCGAACCGGGCTTGCCGAGGTGGGTCAGGGCCTCCTCCCAGGTGTTGGTCGCCCAGGGGGTGGTGCCCTGGGCGATATCACCGAGGATGGTCGCGGAGCCGGTCGTGCAGCGGCGGCCGACCGCGCGGTACTGCATGGGGGAGAGGTCCTGGGCCTCGTCGAGGACCACATGGCCCAGCGACGGGGTGCGCGCGATCAGATCCGTCGCCTCGTCGATCAACACCGCGTCCGCGGCGGACCACTTGGCGCTCTTCACACTGCGGGCCGGTTTGGTCCACAGGATCGTCTTCTGCTCCTCAGGGGTCAGAACCCCCTCGGCCTGCTCGGCGAGGAAGTCGGCGTCGCCCAGCAGCCGCAGGACCAGCTTCGCCGGATCGACCGGCGGCCAGACCGTCTTGACCGTGGCCTTCACGGCGGCGTTACGGGCCACCGCGTCCTGCACCCGGTCGTCCGGGGCCTCGCCCGCCTGCTCCATCCGCACCAGCACGGCATGGGCGATCCGCTGCGGCAGGGCCTCCCGGGCGGCGCCGTAGCGGATCTCGCGGTCCCGCAACTCCTGGACCATCTCTTCGAGTTCATAGGCGGGTACGCGCCAGCGGCGGGAGCCGCGGACGACCACACAGGGCTCCTGCGGCATCGTGATGTGCGAGCGGACCGCGCGCCGCAGCACCTCCGCCATCCGGGCGTCGCCCTTGACCGTCGCGGCGGCCGCCTCGTCCGTACCGCGCACGTCCACATGCCCGACCAGGTCGTCGACGGTGGCCTGCTTGACCTCCAGCTCGCCGAGGGCCGGCAGCACCTGCTCGATGTAGTGCAGGAAGGAGCGGTTCGGGCCGATGACGAGGGTGCCGGAGCGGGCCAGCCGCTCGCGGTGTGCGTAGAGCAGATACGCGACCCGGTGCAGACCGACCGCCGTCTTTCCGGTGCCCGGCGCGCCCTGGACGCAGACCGAGCCGCCGATACCGGCCCGCACGATCTCGTCCTGCTCCGGCTGGATGGTGGCGACGATGTCCCGCATGGGGCCGACGCGCGGCCGCTCGATCTCCGACTGGAGCAGGGCGCTGGTCCGGGCGGCCTCGGCCGGGTCGGTGAGGTGCTCGTCCTCGTACGCGGTCAGCTCGCCGGCCGTGTAGCCGAAGCGGCGGCGCAGCTTGAGGTCCATCGGGTCCTTCGTGGAGGCCCGGTAGAACGGCTGGGAGACGGGCGCGCGCCAGTCGATGACCATGGGGTCGCCGTCGGCGTCGTGGACGTGCCGCCGGCCGATGTAGAAGTTCTCTCCTTCGGCGCCCTCGGCGAGTTCGAGGCCGGGCGCGTGGAGATAGTCGAGGCGGCCGAAGAAGAGCGGGGTGTGCGAGAGGTCGGCGAGCGCCTTGATCCGGGCGTCGATCTCGCCCTGGAGGACCTCGGCGTTGACCCAGTTCGCGGTGACATCGGCGATGTTCAGCGCCTCGGCATCGGCCCGCATCGCGCGCAGGGCGGAGCGGGAGGCGGCGAGGTGGGACTTTTCGCGCAGGAGCGGGTCGTCGTCGGACGACGGCCGGGGGCGGTCGGTGCGCGGCTCCGTGGTCGGGTGGGGGGCGTGCGAGGGCACGGCTTTGCCTCCGTGGCGGTTACGTCGGCGGGCGCGCGCCGGTAGCGCGGGCGCGGCGGGCCGGTGTCGGTGCACAGCGCGGGTCGTGCGTGTGCGGGTCAGCGGCGAAGCGAAGGGCCGGCCGGTTTCCGACCGGACGGCGGCACTCCTCGACGGGAGGCAGGCAGACGCGCGATTGTAGTCAGCGGTTCATGAGGGCGCCAACGGGTTTTTGACCGGCCGCGGCGGTCTCCGGCGCGACGGCGGCATCGATCTCCCGTAGGGGGCCGGGTGGGCCTGAAGACGGACATCCGGCCCTTAGGGATGGACCTATGGACCGATGTGCTGCAATCGCGTGAATTCCATCATGGAGTCATGAGCAGCGCAGCGATTCCCCCAGGCCCTGTCCACCCCGTCTCCCTTCACCCGGCCAAGGGCGCCACCGCCCTCGTCGACCCCGGGCGCGATCCGGCGACCGCCCATGGGCACCGCTATGTCGTGGGCAACGCCCTCCGCGCGATCAAGGTCTTCGCCTCGGCCGCCTTCAGTGTCGTCGTCATGGGCGAGTACGCGGACGACTGAATTAAAGGCCCGCGGCAGGGAGCTGAGCGCGTGCCCCGGCCGCCCCTGTCCGCACACACGCGCACAATTGCGGTCAAGAAACCGCGTCACGCACGTACCGACCAGTCACGTACAGATCATGCACAGCTACCCGCGCGATCAGGTGCGAGAAGCCGGCCCCCGTGTCTCCATACGGATGACCGAAACCATAACGGACGGTTCGGCCTCGATCCGCTAGCGTCACCGCGGTAGGCGCACTCAGGGCAACGAGGAGGGGACAGCGGGTGTCTGCCGCCGAGGGGACATGGACGTGGCGACGCACCTGGGCGCAGAGCACCGCCCGTCCCGGCCGGCTGGCGCTCGCCACGGCGCTGCTCCTGGCGTCCTTAGCCGGACTCTGGGTGCTTTATCAAGTCCAGCCGCTGCCGATGTCCGATATAGCGGTCTACCGGGCCGAGGGCGCGGCCGCCGCCACCGGCGGTGATCTCTACGGCTTCACGGTCACCAAGTGGCACCTTCCGGCCACCTACCCGCCCTTCGCCGCCCTGCTCTTCATACCGACCACCTGGCTCTCGCTCGGCACGCTCAAGGTCGTCTGCGTGCTCGTCAACGCGGCCCTGCTCGCGCTGCTCATCCACCTCTCCTGCAAGGCCGCCGGGCTGCGCAGGGCCGCCCACACCGCGCCCGTCCTGCTGGCCGCCACCGCGCTCGGCCTCTGGCTGGAGCCGGTCTTCCAGACCTTCGTCTTCGGGCAGGTCAACCTCGCGCTGACCTGCCTGGTCCTGTGGGACCTCTCCCGTCCGGACGGCGCGCGCTTCAAGGGGTTCGCCACCGGTATCGCGGCCGGTATCAAACTCACCCCCGCGCTCTTCGCCGTCTACCTGCTCGTCACCGGCCGGGTGAAGGCCGCCTGCACCGCCCTCGCCGGGTTCCTGTGCTCGGTGCTGCTGGGCTGGCTGGTGCTGCCCGATGCCAGCGTCGAGTTCTGGACCCGGCGGATGTTCGAGACCGGCCGGGTCGGCAAGGTCTGGATCGTCGACAACCAGTCCCTCCAGGGCCTGATCACCCGGGTGCTGCACGAACCGGAGCCCGGCCTCCTGTGGGCGGTGCCCGCGCTGCTCGCCGCGGCCGCCGGGCTCTGGGCCGCCCGCCGGATCTGTCTGCGCCGCGGCCTGGACGGCTGGGGCGTGCTGTGTACGGCCGTCACGGCGCTGCTGGTCTCGCCGATCAGCTGGTCCCACCACTGGGTCTGGTGTGTGCCGCTGCTCGTCGCGCTCGCCGCCCGCACCCGCCGCGACCCGTGGCGCAGGGCGCTGCTGGCCGCCGTCACCCTCGCCTTCACCGCCCGCACGATGTGGATCGTCCCGCACACCGGCGACCTCGATCTGCGGATCCCCTGGTGGCAGCAGCCGTTCGCGTCCCTGTATCCGCTGCTCGGGCTGGCGCTGCTGGCGGCGGTGTTCTGGTGGACCCGGCGGCCGCCGGTGGCTCCGGGCGGCGGCGGCCTCCCGTCGCCGCGCACCGCACCGGCGCCGGCGGCCAGCCGGTCCCCGGTGGTCTGAGCCCGGCGGCCGTCCGGCTCAGACGTCCTCGTCGGCCGCCAGCAGCTCGTCCGCGTCCACGATCCGGTACGCGTACCCCTGCTCGGCCAGGAAGCGCTGGCGGTGGGCCGCGAAGTCCTGGTCGATGGTGTCGCGCGCGACGACCGAGTAGAACCGCGCCTCGTGCCCGTCCGCCTTGGGGCGCAGCACCCGGCCCAGCCGCTGGGCCTCCTCCTGGCGGGAGCCGAAGGTGCCGGACACCTGGATCGCGACCGTCGCCTCCGGGAGGTCGACGGAGAAGTTCGCGACCTTGGAGACCACGAGCACCGAGATCTCGCCCTGACGGAAGGCGTCGAAGAGCTTCTCGCGCTGGGCGTTGGTGGTCTCGCCCTTGATCACCGGCGCGTCCAGATGCTCGCCCAGCTCGTCCAGCTGGTCGATGTACTGGCCGATGACCAGCGTCTGCTCGCCCTGGTGCCGGCGGACCAGCGCCTCGGTCACGTACTGCTTGCTGGCCGTGGTGGCGCAGAAGCGGTACTTCTCCTCGGTCTCGGCCGTGGCATACGCCAGCCGCTCCGACTCGGTCAGATTGACCCGGACCTCGACACAGTCCGCGGGGGCGATATAGCCCTGGGCCTCGATCTCCTTCCACGGGGCGTCGAACCGCTTGGGCCCGATGAGGGAGAAGACATCCGACTCCCGGCCGTCCTCGCGGACCAGCGTCGCGGTCAGCCCCAGCCGCCGCCGCGCCTGAAGATCGGCGGTGAACTTGAAGACCGGGGCGGGCAGCAGGTGGACCTCGTCGTAGACGATCAGGCCCCAGTCCCGGGAGTCGAAGAGTTCCAGATGCGGGTAGACGCCCTTCCGCTTGGTCGTCAGCACCTGGTACGTGGCGATGGTGACCGGCCGGATCTCCTTGCGTGTGCCGCTGTACTCGCCGATCTCCTCCTCGGTCAGTGAGGTCCGCTTCACCAGCTCGTGCTTCCACTGCCGGGCCGAGACCGTATTGGTCACCAGGATCAGCGTGGTCGCCTTGGCCTGCGCCATCGCGCCCGCCCCGACCAGCGTCTTGCCCGCACCGCAGGGCAGCACGACCACACCCGAGCCGCCGTGCCAGAAGCCCTCCACGGCCTGCTGCTGGTACGGCCGCAGCGCCCAGCCGTTCTCGTCCAGCTCGATCGGGTGCGCCTCACCGTCGACGTAACCGGCCAGGTCCTCGGCCGGCCAGCCGAGCTTCAGCAGCGTCTGCTTGATCTGCCCGCGCTCCGACGGGTGCACCACGACCGAGTCCGGATCCAGCCGCGCCCCGACCAGCGGCTGCACCTTCTTCGACCGCAGGATCTCCTCCAGCACCGGACGGTCTGTGGTGGTCAGCACCAGACCGTGCGCGGGGTCCTTGACCAGCGTCAGCCGCCCGTAGCGGGACATCGTCTCGGCGATGTCGACGAGCAGCGCGTGCGGCACCGGATACCGCGAGAACTGCACCAGCGCGTCCACGACCTGCTCGGCGTCGTGCCCGGCGGCCCGCGCGTTCCACAGTCCCAGCGGTGTCACCCGGTACGTATGGATGTGCTCGGGCGCCCGCTCCAGCTCGGCAAAGGGCGCGATGGCCCGCCGGCAGGCGTCCGCCAGCTCATGGTCCACCTCCAGCAGCAGCGTTTTGTCGCTCTGGACGATGAGGGGTCCGTTCACACGCCTCGCCTTTCGCTTCCGGCCGTCGGCCGCCGGGACCGGCCGCAGCCCCAGGCCGTTGATCACGACCGTGGACATCGACCGCAGATACGGCCAAACGTCCAGTGTGCCGCATCGCCGCTTCGGCCGTCAGCGATGGATGCCGGGCCCCTGGGAGGTGAGGAGGGCCCGCCAGGTGTCGCGGTCGGCGACTCCGGTCACGGGGAGGGCCCGGTCGCGCTGGAAGGTTTCCAGGGAGCGGGTGGTGGAGGGGGTGAAGAGGCCGGTGATGTCGGTGGCGGTGCCGCTGTTGTCGAGCAGGTACTGGAGGGCCACGACCGCCTGCTGCGGGGCGTGCTGGGAATCGATCCGGATGATCAGATGCGACCAGGTCCGTGCGCCGACCTTGCCGTCCGCGAGCAGCCCGTGGGCGGCCTGGAACTTCTTCACCGCGGCCGCCGTCCGGACCCCGAAGTCGCCATCGGCCTCGATGTCATGGCCGTGGGCCCGTAGCAGGTACTGGACGGCACGGGCCTTCCACAGCAGATCGCCCTTGCGCGCCAGCGGCCAGCCGGCGGCCGTGGACCCCGCCGAGGCGGCCACGGCGGCGACCGGCGGCCCGTCCTGGCCGGCCCGGTGGGCGAGCGCGCCCCAGCCGAGGCCGATACCGCCGCCGAGGGTGAGCACGCCCAGGAACGCGAGGGCGGCGCGGGCGGCGGCCGTACGGCGGGTGACGCGGGCCGCCGGGAGCGGGGTGGGGGGAGGGGCGGTCAGGTGGGACGAGGCGGCGACCGAACCGTCCGACGGGGCGGCGTCGGCCGGACGCGGTGACTTACGGGCCGCTCCGGCCGCGGCCGCCTCGGCCAGGGCGCGGGCCCGGGGAAGGTCGGCGGCCGGTGCGCGCAGCACCGTGTGGAGGAGTTCGACGGTTCTGAGCGGTGCGGTGGAGGGGTGCCGGGGGTTGAGATAGCGGGAGAGGGTGGTCTGGTCGATGCCCAGACGTCCGGCCAGCGACTGCTGGGTGGGCTTCGGCCGGCCCTCCCGCGCCGACAACTCCCACCACGTCCTGAGCAGTTCCGCCAGCGCGCGGACCGCGTCCCGGTCCGGTGCGGTGGGTCCCGTCATGCTTCCCCCGGGGCGTCCGAATGTCCTCAGCTGTCGCGCTCGGCCGCACGCTGCTGCATAAGTGCAGGTCAGCAGGGCGCATCGGGGAGCTGCATCGATGCATGAGCCGGAGCCCGGCAGATCGTAGTGAAGTCGCCCGCCGTTGCTGCATCGTTGAGGGGCGCCGCCGGCCGGGCCGCGCACCCTCCGCTCCGTTCCCACCCCTGGCCCAGGGGTGCGCCGGCCTGCGCGAATCCGGGAGCGGAGGGGCTCAACACACCTGTGCAGCAACGAAACGAGGGAGAAGACCATGCCTCTGACATCACCCTTTCGGGTAAGTGCCGCCCTTGCCTGGACCGCGGCCGGGACCGCGCTCGTTGCCCTCATGGGCAGCGCGGCCACCGCCACTGCCGCCCCCGGCCGTGCCGCGCTGGCGCAGCAGATCCTGGCCACGAAGGGGATCGCACCGGCCACCGCCCACGTCGGCGGCCGGCACGCCGCCTCCACCGCACGGCAGAACCTCGTCGACACCGCCCACGGCAAGGGCGCGCTCACCAGCCGCTGGGGCGACCGGCCCAACCGCCGGGTCGCCCTGGACACCCGGATGCTCAACGGGATGCTGAAGCTGCGGACCAGGTACGGCTACCGGATCGCGGTCTCCGAGATCGTCGGCGGTGACCACAGCAGCCGCTCCCGCCACTACGCCGGGCTCGCCTTCGACATCAACCACATCAACGGCCGCCATGTCGGCAGCGGCGCCCCGCACCGCAACCTGATGGCCGCCTGCCGGAAGCTCGGCGCCACCGAGGTCCTCGGGCCGGGGAGCGCCGGACACGCCACCCACGTCCACTGCGGCTGGCCCCGCTGATCGCGCCGCGGCCCGACTGATTCCGCCGGTGCCCGGCCGTCCGGAAAGGGGCGGCCGGGCACCGGCACGCCCCTCAGCCGTCGGCTCAGACCGAGTCGTCCGCCAGTTCCGCCACGCCGGTGATGCGGTGCAGCGGGTACGTCCGCACCTCGTCGGAGGTGTGGTCGTACGCCGTCACAAAGCCGCCCTCGACGCGTACGGGCGCGATGACGCGCTGGCTGGCGGCGCCGTCGGCGTTGACATAGCCGATCCAGAGCGCGGAGTTGGTCAGCACCGCGGCCTGCATCGTGGCGAGGGTCTCGGCGGAGGTGGTGCGGGGGAAGCCGCCGGGGGCCGGGGCGGGCGCCTGGACCGGCTTGCGTTCGGCGGTCGCCGCGAGGTCGCCGGCGCGGATGGCGCGGACCGCCGCAGCGAGCAGGGTGGGGTCGGGGGACGGCGGGCCGTCCGGGACCGGGGCGGGGGCGGTGCGCGGCGGGGTCCGGTAGGAGTCGGCGCGGGCGATCAGGACGTCCCCGGCGGCCGACTCGGCGGCCGGGGCGTAGCCCATCGCCCGGAGGCCGTCGAGGAGTTGGTCGGGGGAGGTCTGGGCGGCGAGCACGGTCGGGGCGAGGCGGCGCAGCCGGAGGGTGGCGGCGCGGCGGTCCGCGAGGATCTCGGAGAGCAGCGCGTCGTCGTCACAGCGGACATACGCGGCGGCCGCGCCGATCCGCAGCTGCCCGTGCTTGCGGGCCACGTCGTCGACGAGGTAGGCGAGCGGCTGGGGGACCGGGGTGCGGGAGTGGGCGGCGAGGAATTCCTGGAGTTCGGCGGCGGACCGGCCGGCGTCCAGGGCGCGGCGTACGGACCCGGGGGTGAAGCGGTAGACCGTCGCACCGCCCTTGGACTCGATGTCGGCGAGCACGCCGAGCGCCTCGGCGAGCGGGCGGCGCAGCGGGCCGGGCGCGACCGCGGTCAGGTCCGCCTGGAGGAGCACGTGGTCGACGGGCTCGGGGAGGAGCGGGGCGAGCAGGGCGGCGGCGCGGGCCGCGGCGGCGGTGGTTTCGGCGGGGGTGGGCGCGGTGCTGTCCGACGGGCTGTCGATCAGGGTGCGGCCGTGTGTGGCGAGCGCGCCGCGTCCGGTCACGCCGAGCAACTCGGCCTCGGCCAGCGTCCATTGGGCAAGGCGCGAGCGGAGGTCGTCGGCGGGGCCGGGGGCGGCCGGGGCGCCGTCGCCGTCGGTCGGCAGCTGTCCGGCGGCCGGGGCGCCGCCGCGCAGTGGCCGCTCCCACCGCAGCCGGGCCAGTACGGCCGACGCCGGGACGGCGGTGCCCGGCGGCAGTGCGGCGAGCAGGGCGAGGGCGCGGCGGCGGACCTCGGGGGCGGGGGAGCGGTCGAGGTGCGGGCCGAGCACGGCGAGCGCGCGGCCCTTGGCGTCGGCGGTGCCGACGATCCCGGGGGCGCGGGTCGCGGCGAGCCAGCCGGCCGCCAGCTCCGCCCAGCGCGCGTGGTCGGGCAGCTGGAGCCACTCCTCGGCGGCCGGGGTGGCCGCGAACCGCTCGTCGGCCTCGCCGTCGGAGGCGATCAGCCCGGCCGCGTAGGCGAGTTCGAGCCAGAAGGCGGCGAGCTGCTCGGTGGTGTCCAGGGCGGTGGCGGTCCGCTTGAGGTCGCGGACGCTCATGCCACCGGCCCGCAGGACGGCCGGTCCGCCCAGGTCCCACTCCTTGAGCAGCTCCTCGACGGTCGCGAGCGCGGTGAACGCCTGGCTCGCGGCGGCGTTGTCCACAAGCTGTGGATCACGTTCCGTGGCGGGCGAGAGCGCGGGCGGGACCGGCTCGGCGTCGTGATGGGCGCGGCCGCCCCGCAGATGCAGCGCCGCCTCCCGCGGCAGCACGACGTTCCGGGTGCCCGCCGGGATCAGCAGGCCCCGGTCCAGCAGCCATTGCAGATGCGGGGCCGGGCGGTCGGTGACCGCGCCGTAGGGCGGGCCCCACAGCAGCTTGTCGAGGACGGCGACGGACTCGGCGGGCGCGGTGTCGAGCAGCGCCGCCATCCGGACCCGGTCGGCGAACAGCGTGGTGAGCGCGCCGACCGCGGTGACCGGGTCGTGGGTGGTGGGCAGCCCGGCCGCGGCGATGATCTCCTGGAGCCGCCCCGGCGACATGCCCGCCATGGCCTCGGCGACGGTCGGGCCCAGGCCGGTCGGCGACGGGTGCGCGGGGCTCGGCGTGAGCAGCTCACGGGCCGTCCGTACCAGCCGCAGCCGGTCGTCCGGGCCCCACACCAGCGCCTGCGCCCGCAGCTCCGCCACCGCCCGGGGCAGCTCGGCGGCGACCGCCGGGTCCCCGGCGTCCCCGGCCATCAGCGCGCCCAGCGTGTCGTACGGGCACGGGTCGGGCGCCACCGCCAGCGCCTCCGCGGTCTGGAGCACGAACCGGTCCAGCCGCTCCACCGCGCGGACCACCGATGCCCGTGTCCCGGCCCGGGTCGCGAGCTGGGTGACATCGCCCGGCACCGGATTGAGCAGGTCGGGGCGTGCCCGCAGCAGCCCGACGAGCCCGCGGTCGGTGCGGGTCCTGAGCTCCTCGGCGAGGGTGCGGGGTGTACCGGTCATTCGTCCTACGTTAGCGGGGCAGGGGAAGAGGGGGGAGCGCGCGGCCGCACGGCGCCGCCCCGGTCCGCCCCGATCCGTGAGACACCCGCTGCGCCGCCCCCGGGCCGCCTCCGGCCCGGCCGCCGGCCGAAGGGGTACCGTCGGGGCAGCAACCAGCGGACGCCGCAGGGGATTTCGTGGGGATCGAGAGTGATCAGCTCGTCTTTGACTATCTGAGCCGGGTGGGCGACCTGGCCCAGCAGCGGGGGCTGCCCGCCGCCACCCGGATGCGGCTGGTGACCGGGCTCCGGGCCGAGATCGACGGCGAGCAGGCCGATTCGGTGCCCGGAGTGAAGCGGCTGCTGGCCCGGCTGGGGACGCCGGATGCGGTGGTCGCGGCCGCGGGGAGCGCGGACGACCGGGTGCCGGGAGCCGCCTGGAGCGGCGCGACGCGGCAGGAGCCGGGCACCGGGACCGCCGGCGGGCCCGCCGTACCGCTCGGCCCGCGGTCCGCCGAGCCGCCCCGGCGGTGGAGCGGCGCCCGCGACAAGCTCACCGGCCTGGCCGCGCGCAGCGGACTGAAGGGCAAGGCGGCCGGGAACGGCGGGGCACCCACGGGCGGCGCGGTCCCCGCACCGCGCGACGGGGCGCCGGGCCCCGCGCCGACCGTCGGCCTGCCCCCGCATCTGGCCGGCGCCGACGAGCTGGGTGACACCGAGGACGCACCGGACTGGTGGCGGGTCGAGCCGGCGCCGTTCGGGCCGGGGGAGACGGTGCCCGGATTCGTCGGCGGGATCGAGATCCCGGAGATGTGGGACCGGCCCGAGGACGAGCGCCCGCTGTCACTGACCAAGGACGGCACGGACAAGGCCGCCGGGGCCGACGGACAGGCCGCGGACGAGGACGGACCGGCGGAGCGCCCGCTGCCCCGGATGCTGCGGCGCGCGCTGGGCCGTGGGCGCCCCGCCCCCGCGCCCCCGGTCGAGGCCGAGGCCGGGGAAGAGGTCGTGGCGGTGGCGGCGCGGGCCCCGCTCAGCCCCGTTCTGACGCTGGCGGTGCTGCTGCTGGTGGCCGGTGCGGCCCTGGGGTCGTGGCTCGCGCTGGCGGGCGGCTGGGGGCTCGCCTACGTCTCGCGGCGGCTGACCCGCGCCGAGGCCAAGTTCGCGGCGCTCGGGGTGCCGGGCGCCGTCGCCGGTGGCCTGGTGGTGTGGCTGTGGGGCCGGTTCGACGGGCGGTGGGGCGAGCCCCTCGCCCAGGGCCGGCTGGGGGCGGAAATGCTGGCCGGGCTTCCGGTGACGGCGCGGGTGGCGGCCGTCGCCTCGGCGCTGTTCCTGGTGTGGCGGATGCGGCGGATCCCGCGGTGAACGGGCGCGGCGCACCGGGCCGGGTGACCGGCGGGGCGCCGCGGGCACAATGGCAGGCATGGCTGCACACACCCTGACGGTCGGCTTCGACCTCGATATGACGCTGATCGACTCCCGCCCCGGCATCAGGGCCGCCTATCACGAGCTGTCCGCCCGCACCGGCACCTTCGTCGACGCCGACCTCGCCGTGAGCCGGCTGGGGCCTCCGCTGGAGGAGGAGATCCGCCGGTGGTTCCCCGCGGAGCGGGTGGCGGAGATCTCCGACCTGTACCGGTCGCTGTATCCGGAGTTCGCGATCGCGGCGACGCCCGCCCTGCCCGGCGCCCGGGAGGCGATCGACGCGGTGCACCGGGCGGGCGGCCGGGCGATCGTGGTGACCGCCAAGTACGAGCCCAACGCCAAGCTGCACCTGGCGCACCTCGGGCTCGACGTGGACGCCCTCGTCGGCTCCCTGTGGGCGGCGGGCAAGGCCGAGGCGCTCGACAAGCACCAGGCGCGGGTCTACGTCGGCGACCACATCGGTGACGTCGTCGGGGCGCACACCGCAGGCGCGTTGTCCGTCGCGGTCGCCACCGGCCCGTGCGACGCCTCGGAACTGCGGGCGGCAGGGGCCGAGGTGGTGCTCGGCGACCTGACGGAGTTTCCGTCCTGGCTGGCGCGCTATGTGGCGGAAGGGGCGGACGGGGGCGAAGCGGCCGCCATCTGACGGCGCTGCGCGAGCGCGGAACGGATCACTCCGGCCGCCGCCACCACAAAACCGGCGCCCATCAGCATGCACACGCCGTAGAAGACGGACGGCAGCGGATCGGTTCCCAGGAACAGCGGGGCCACGGTGGCGAGAGTGGCCGCTGCGCCAACTAGGAACATGATCGCGCCGATTCGGACCAGCAGATCCCCGGCAAGGGGCGTTTCGTCAGACACCTGACCAGGGTAAGTCCGGGCCAGAAGCACGGAGGATC